>JGI12104J13512_1002156_pt1 | contig 12911 bp, 10 predicted proteins | sample TerdegcTABiofilm_FD_13512 | JGI IMG/M metagenome (IMG submission 13512)
CTTGTGCTTTTACTTTATAATAAAAAGATAATGATGTTCGATATCCCTTCTGCTGTCCTGGAGCCAAAATTTCTTGAAAAATCCTATGGTATTTCTTTCAGAATGCTTCAGGTGCCGACTGCGTATCTTGCATGAACAAACAGGAGTACTAGCATGACGCTAAGAGAGAGGCTCCCTGCGCTTGCTTCTAAAGATTACCGATTATGGTTTTTTGGACAGGGAATTTCTGTTATCGGAACCTGGCTCCAAAATACCGGTCAAGCCTGGCTTGTCCTCAAACTCACAAATAGCCCCTTTATGCTCGGTCTCATATCTACTATACAATATCTGCCATCTCTGCTGTTGTCGCTATTTATTGGACCATTACTAGATCGATACCCCAAGCGTTCCATCTTGATAGTGACGCAAATTTTGTTCTCATTGGCTGCCCTCATTCTTGCTGCTTTGGCTTTCAGTCCTCATGTTCAATATTGGCATATTATGGCTATAGCAGCCTTTACAGGAGTCTTGACAGCAGTGGACTGGCCGGCTCGGCAATCTTTTGTGGCGGAGCAGGTTGGTGAAAGATCGCTTGTAGTTAACGCAGTTGCATTGAATAGCACCATTTTTAATATCGCGAGAGTTTTAGGACCAGCAATTGGCGGGGTATTGATTGCGGCAATAGGGATACCGTGGACTTTTTTATTCAATGCAGGCAGCTACATAGCAGTGATTACAAGCTTGTGCTTCATGAAAGCAGGGCGAAATCCAAGAGCGAAAGGTGGAAATTTCAAAGGGGAACTGAGAGCAGGGCTTTCCTATATCAGAAAAGAAAAAAGAATCATGCTGATCTTAATTATGATTGGTTTTTTCAGCTTGTTTTTAATGAATTTAAATATACTCATTCCAAGTTTTGCAAAGCTCACGCTTGGGTTATCAGCTGATAGATATGGGCTCTTAATGTCGGCAATGGGTTTTGGGTCTATGATTGCAGGAATTATTATGTCTCTAAGTGGGGAGAAACTTGTGCCTTCTCCTCGCTTGATATTGATTGCGGGCTTTGTTCTTGCTTTTGCAATGGTTTTGACCGGATTGCAAAAGAATTTTATTCTTTCAGCTATTCTATTAGCCGCATGCGGTTTCGGTATGTCTTCATATGCCACATTATGCAACACCTCAGTACAGATTCTTTCTACCGATGAGATGCGAGGCCGTGTTATGTCTGCGTATAATTTGCTATTTGTAGGTTCTACACCAATTGGATCGCTTTATTGTGGGAAGGTTTCAGAGAGTTTTGGAGTCAATGCAGGTTTCTGGATAAGCGGAGCGCTTGGACTGGTGTTTTTAATAATTGTAAGTTTATTTGTATTCCCACGAGTTTTCGCTCGTGTTTCCAATCTTGTGCTTGATGGTACACAAAGAGATAGCACCGAATCCCCAAGCTGAATTTTTCTCTCCCTTCGTCAATTCCCTTCTCAGCCCAGCACATACGCCGGAATGGCATCTTTCGCCTGCTTCCCCGGAGTCATCCATCCCTTCACCCAGGTTCGCTCCATCGCCGCCGTCAGCTTGATTCGGCTGAAAAAGGCTCGCACCCCTTCGGTCAAGGTATTCAGAAATTGTGTGATGATCCATTCAGGAATGCCGGCAGCTTCCGCATGCGTCAGAGGCCGCTTGCCCTTTTTCGCCCGAATCCGGAACGGCTTGGCATAGTTGTGCCACATCAAATACAGCCCCATCCGCAGCATTCCGTTTGATACATTTCGATTGAAACATTCGGTCTCCCGATGATGATGTGCCATATCCTTTCGCACTTCTCGTTCGATGTAGTTTGAGGAAAACAAGGGATTGTGGATGGTCCTCGGCAGCTTCGACCAGATTCGCTGATGAATGAACCAGGTTGTGTCCGTCTGAAAGCGGAATTCGTTAAGTCTGAACACAACCCTTTGATACTCAGGCTTTTCGTCGGTGATCAGAATGAAGGGTCGGAATCGCGCAGGCGGCTGATACTGGAAAGCGCTGACAAGGGTATCCTTGAAAGACCTGCTGACGGCGCCCCGCTCGAGTGAGACCTGCCGATACAGGGCTGCGGCTTTCTCTTTCTGCGCTTTGGTCATGGTGCCTGAGCGTTTTCGAGAGGCATGGCTGAAATCGATGATAAATTGCGAGTTTGCGGTGATGGCTATGGGGATTTCGGAAGGGAAGTACTGGGAAGTATCGAATGAGACAAGACCGTCGATGCAGACTGCGTCGTGCTTTTTGAGATGCGAAAGCGCTTTGGCGTGGAAGGCGAGGGATTGGCGGGAAAGTCGTTCGAGGCGGTTTTGAACGGTTTTGGGTGAGATGGTGAGGTTGCGCCCCATTGCCCGAAGGCTTTCCCCGGAAGCCAATCGAGAGACAAGGTCCGGAAGGGGGATGAGCTTTTTGAGGTAGTATGCTTGGGAGAAGGTTTGGGTGGAGAAAGTTGTATGACAAACCTTGCATTGNAATCGACGNACNATCCCGAAGGTTTTGGTATAGTAGAAACCTTTGGGGGAAAACCAGCTTGCATCAGCGGGANCTTGCTGATGCAAAGAACANTGCTTGTTGGGGCAGAAGGGGAAGGTGATCATGGGTATCTCCTTTGAGGAAGTACGTAAGACTCCTCAAAGGAAATACGCGCAAAACCTTCAATNTTGATTCAAATTCAGCACAAGATTGGAAACACTAAAATGAGGGAACCAATAACAAGAAAATAATCTCCCAACTTAAACTTCTGNACTCTAACCGTTCTCAAAGGTGAATACCCCCGAATTTTCATTGCGCCTGATGTTTTAAGTGCATACCGTAAGCTAAAAATAAGGAATGTTTCCAGTATTTTCAAAAAGTCTGCAATCTTGTGCTTTTTTAAACCATACCCTCGGATTTCAGCAGCTTCTCGAATGGTTTCATAGGTAGAAAAAGAACGAGGCAGAAACAGGAGTGTTAAGCTGATAGCCATACCAGGATCCATTGAGTCTGAATATTTGCTGTTTATCAACTCTGATTGAGATCGATCTTTTCTAGCTTTTTGTGCCAGCCTGGTCATATAGTTGCCTAAATCACTTACTTTTGTTGTTGAATAAAAAAGGTGAGAAAAAAAGAACACCGTATAAAGTCTTAATGAATAAGTAAGAAAGCGTGGTAAAAGCTCGATCGAAAACAGACGGCCATCGCCAGGTGCGATAATGCCAATAATACTGGTAAAAATTGATATATAAAGGATAAATAAAAGCATTTTTTTTGAATCNGCAAGTTTGATTCGGTATATGAAATGAAATAGNAAGCTTGCANCAAGAAGCGCAATAAGCTNTGGAAGTTGGGCATTCATAGATGCCATACTGAGCAGAGTCAATGAAATCAGTTTCGANAGAGCGCTGAGTTTTGATAAANCATTNTCGGTTTCAGAAAGAGAAAAGGGATTCATCTCAAGAGCCTTCTAAGGGGGTTGCTTTTTTTAGTGCTTCCAATTTTGTGCTTTGTTTCGAAAGAAGAGAAATCTTGGTAAANCCACGGAAAATGCCCTTCCAATGGACATACTAGCCCATGGTTTTTATAGAGTTCAGGAGTTGTATCNGCTGGATGACCGGAAAAAACAAGCTCTCCATTATCCAGTATTATCAATTTGTCAGCAAAAGGGAGGATCTTTTCAAGTTCGTGGGTAACCACAATCAGGGTTTTCCCTGATTTGTGAAGTTCAACGAGGATTTCTACAACATCTCTGATCGATTCGAGGTCCAGGTTTGCAAAGGGCTCATCAAGGATCAAGCATTCAGGTTCCATCGCCAGAATACCCGCAATAGCCAATCGCCGCTTTTCTCCGCCGGAAAGTGTTTCCGGCCTGCGATTCTTCATTGCTTCAAGATGTGTGGCTGAAAGTGCTCGCTCAACCCGCTGTTCTACCACTTCAGCAGGAAGCATGAGGTTCTCGGGGCCAAAAGCTACATCTTCAGCAACAGTCTGACTAAAAATCTGCAAATCAGCGTCCTGGAAGACATATCCTACTGATGTGCGGATTTTTTTGATCGACTGAGCGACAGGTTCAGCATGAAAAAGAACCTTTCCCGCTGTAGGAGTTGAAAGACCGACAAAATGCCTGACCAGCAAGGTTTTTCCGGAACCATTTCTTCCAGCTAGCACAATTATGGAACCACTATCGATATGAAGCGAAATATTCCTCAATCCAGCTCTACCGGATTTGAATATGTGAGTCAGCCCCTCAGTTTTGAAAAGCTCAGCCATCCGATTCACGTTCAGAGAGATGTTCCAGACCTTTAATAAGCCTGGGCGACAGGATTGCGGCAAGGGTTATCTTGATGATGTCCCCAATAATAAAAGGAAGGAAACCCGCTGTTATCGCTTTGCCCCAAGAAGAAGCCAGAACAAATTTTAATCGAACTACTCCAAAAAGATAAACGATAGCCATCCCAGCCGTACATGCCAGAATATTGGCAAGAAAAGTTCCTTTCCCTTTCAAAGCAATAAATCCAATCGCTACAGCAGCAGGAATGTAGCCAAAAAGATATCCGCCGGTTGGTCCTACAAATTTCATGAAACCGCCTGTTCCTCCGGAAAAGACGGGCATCCCGCCAGCGCCAAGCAATAAATAGATGAAAACAGAAGCCAAGCCCCACCATGGCCCTAGCACCAGGGCCGCGATCATGATGAACATGTTCTGCAGAACAATCGGTACAGGGGTCCCAGGAAGGGGGAAAGCGATATAAGCGCCAATCGAAATGAGCGCCGCAAACAGGCAGGCGAGAATGGAATTGGTCAGCTTGTCATTGACTGGATTCATAACGGGGTGAAAGTACCACAGAGAGCATGGGGCGTCAAGTTGGAACCCTCATGTGGCATACTATGTTCTTCGAATTATATGTTCCGCGCGGCCAGCCTTTTCTGTTGAGAGCTGACCATAATTCATGCTAAACTTATATTTCAACATGAAAAGAACCTTTATCCGCCTAAGCCTCGTGGCTATTCATCCGGAAAGCAATACAGCCTTTATTCCCCTGGGTGTTGCGTCGATCGCGGCATATCTCGAGCAGTTTATAAAAAACGCTGGCGGACAGCAGCCAAAGCTCGAAATCACTATTCTCGAAAATCGCGGCGAAGAACTGACCGCAGGGTGGATTCTCGACAGAAAGCCGGACATTGTCGGCTTTTCGCTCTACGCTTGGAATACCAAACGAGTTTTTCAGCTTGCGCGCGAAATTCGAAATTCGGAGTCCGCGCCTTTTCTGGTGGCGGGAGGACCGGACGCGGAATACTGCGCGGCCTTGTTTCGAGATAATTCGATGTCGAGTGAAAAAACAGCTGAAATTCCTTTTGACGCAGTTTTTCTGGGCGAGGCAGAGAAAAGTTTTGCGCACTGGTTTTTGGATGAATTCCTTGGCGGCACGGCAGCTTTGCAGCAGAGCAGCCCGGAATTTATTCCTTCTATACCCTGTGAGCCTGAAGAACTCGTCTCTCCCTGGCTATCGGGCTATCTTGTTCCCTCGGCAGACCGGGATGTGGCCTGGGAAATGACGCGGGGGTGTCCCTACCATTGTACCTACTGCTATGAAGGCAGAGGCAGTTCTCGGGTACGGGCGCTGCCAAAAAAACGCCTGGAAGCCGAGCTTGAGCTTTTTGAAAAACGGGCTGTGCCGAAGGTTTTTGTGCTGGATCCCACCTTCAACCTCAATCCTGCTCGAGCGCTTTCTATGATCGAGATGTTGGCGAAAAAAGCTCCTTCGATTTACTGGTATCTGGAAATCCGGGCTGAGTTGGTTACTCCTGCGCTGGCGGAAGCTTTTGCACGCCTGCCATGTTCCTTGCAAATTGGCTTGCAGAGTGCGGATTCTGCAGTATTGAAAACCGTGGGGCGTTCGATTGACCGAAAGCTTTTTGCGGAAAAAATTCGATTCTTGAATCAGTCACAAGCTGTTTTCGGCCTGGATCTCATGTATGGGCTTCCTGGCGATTCGCTGGAAAGCTTTTTTGAGAGCCTCGATTTCGCGCTTTCTCTCCAGCCGAACCATCTCGATATTTTCCCGCTGGCTGTTTTACCGGGGACAATCCTCTATGACCAGCGGGTTGAATTCGATCTGGAAGCAGAACCAGAGCCTCCATATCTGCTTCGTCAGCATCCCGGGTTTTCTCGATATGATATGGAAAAGGCAGGGAAGGTGGCAAAGGCCTGCGAAATCTTCTATTCACGGGGGCGCGCTGTTCCTTGGTTTTTGGCTGTCTTGAAACCGTTGAAGCTCAAACCTTCCCGTTTTTTTATGGAGGGCCTTGAATGTTTACAAGCACAAGATTGGAAACACCAGTCAATGACGCATCGGCAGATTGAAGAATTGCAAATTATAGCGCTTAGGAGCATTTATGAAAAAATGGGGAAAGAAAAGCTTCTGCCAGCAGTTCAGGATCTTGTGCGCTATTTTGGAGCTTTATCACGAGCTTATGCCGAACAGGAGCGCTCGAGAATTACGCTCAACTATCCGCTTGCCGACATTGAAAGCGGATTTTTGATGCGTCATATTGAACGATATTGCGAACGGCACCAGCCTTCGCCAGCGAAAATCGAAATTTCTCCCTCGAAAAAAGGCCCAAATGTAAAAATTCTCTGAATAATGCTTATAAATATGCTTGACGTGCCAATTTTTATACAGTAGAGTTGTTTTATCATGAAGCGCACAGCATTTTACAGCAATCTTCTCAACAATAATAACCGGACCGCCGCAGCGGAGCCGGCGCTGGGCGTTTAGCTTACTTTTTTCGTAAAACGGGGACCGGCTCCATTGAGCCGGTCCTTTTTTTTTATTCAGACATGCGGCCAACCCCGCGAGTCGAAAAAGCAAGGAGGTGGGAGGATGAAGCACAGCGGCCGAATCCTCATGGGTAATGCAGCTCACAATGCGGCAAGCCTAAAAAAGGGTATGACTCAGGTTTCATGAGTCATTCAATAGTTTAATTTTATCGAAATCGAAACAAGGAGCATAGTATGGATTCATTGATAAGAAAAAGCGAAACTTCTATTGCTGAAGCGCTCGCGTCATGGCAGGCACAGTTGACACAAAAGGGTTCTTCTCTTGAAGAGGAAGTCGCGGAGCGGTATGTTTCCCGATGGACTTCCCCGAATCTTTCGCATGTCATGAAGATACGAACTGCGCTGGTACTGGGGCTTGAAGAATATTTGGCATCGGAAGGACTGGTGAATATTGATCGGGTGACGATTTCTCCGGTTACCGATCCGCTTTGCCATGGGGTTGAACATGTACCGGTCATCAGCTATCAAAATGTACCGTATCGCACAACGCATTCGATGATTTATTCGAAATTTCTTGCCTGCATGAGTCCGCATATCCCCGGTGTTTTCATAGATTCGCCCAATATCAGGCTTGAATTGCCATCGTCGGATGGTTCGATGCGAAAAAAATACCTCATCGATTTTTCTCAGATGGATATCGAACGCCGGCGCCACACGCCTATCGCATCTGATGGATATTTCAGGGATCCCGATACGGTGACAAGGATTCTTCAGGAAGATCGAGACAGGGCTCTGGATTTTTTTGAAGATTTGATTATTCACGCAGTAAAAAAAGTGCGCTCAAGCTGTTCGGAAAGTCTGAAAGCACTCGGTATTGCGCTGGATATTCCGCAAAAACCCTTTCCCCGCTTTTTCAAGGATGAATGGCTGGAGAAGGGCGAAAGTGAGAAAGGGCTTGAAAAAAAGCTTGGAAAAATCGCTGGAACGCAGTTCTTCTGGGTGCTTGGACTTTTGCGGGAAAACTATGATCTTGTTTATCCGTTTCTACAGGAAGACGGTTCCATACCGGAGCCAGGGGATATCACATCGCGGCAGATTTTCAACTATGACCTTTGCGCCGCAGCAAAATATCTCGATGGCAGCCTAGGTGACGCTTGGGAAGTATTGTCAGGCGGCCTTCGCGAGTGGTTTTTCCCGGCTATCATCGCGCGCCTTCTGGCCAACAATGTCCTGCGGGAAGCTCCTGTATTCGATGGCAAAGGCAACATAACCAACCTTGACAAGCTTGATGGATACGGACCTTTCCTCCTTGCGGCCAGCATGAAAGACTCAGGGGGCGAGCCGATATTCCCTCAGACATTCGGCGGCGGGCTCGGCATTGAGCGAAGCCTCTTCGCACTCCTGCAGGGCCCCAAGATTCGTCAAATCGAAGAAATAACCTATTTCGGAAAAAACCCGGATATTCCTGGACCATTCTTATTTTAGAAGGTTTATTCTTTAAACCTACCGGCGCAATAGCTTTGAGGAGACAATCAAAAGGCGGCCAACCCCTTGCAGGGCTAACCGCCTTTTTCATTTAGCACAATTTTGGAAACACTCAATCCCAATCCAAAAGACGACGCTGCCCCTGCAGTGCCCGCAGTTCCGTAAGATCCTGACTCATCTCCAGCGTCCCCCGATATTTCCCATCCTTGTCTCGGAGCGCATAGTATTCAATCAGAATGAACCTGCCTCCCATCTCAATCCAGAATCGCGCAGAATCCTTTTCACTTTTTTTGAANGCAGACAGGATTTTATTGACCGTTTCAACCGATTTCTGCGGGTGGCAGTTTTGNACGCTTCTGCCNATCACCGCCGGACTGCGCGGGAAAAGCCNGTGTGGAGAATCCGAGTAATACAGCACATGATCATCCTCATCGACCACGCTGATGTCGACAGGCAGGGTTTTCAACGCCAGGTTTAAAAGCTCGGCACTGATAGTCCCGGTATCCAGATTGAGCATCCCAGCTGCCGGCGCTTTGGGTGTTTCCACTTTTTCCGTCATCAGTTGGTCTTTTTTTTGCTCTGTCGCGAGCACCAGAGCGGCGTCGTAGAGGGCTTCCGGTTTGACCCACGCAAAACCTATGGCATCTTCACCCAGCCGTATCTGCGCCCATTCGCGTTCCGACAGCCTTCGGACAGCTTCCGGAATGAGAATGTGCTCTTCCATGAAAATCATTTTTTTCATTTTTTGGGCAATCGCGGCAGCTTTGGGCGCAAACGCTTTCCCGCCCTGATCCAGCGCAAGCCGCGCTTCTTTAAAGAGCTCGCGGATTTCGTCATGTTTGCCCCACATGACCCGGGAAGGCCCGGTAAATCCATGCTTTTCCAGATAGGGGAAGAGCTGGTTTTCTTTCCGAGTATAATGGATGATGATTTTGGAAGCATTTTCGAGGGCTGCAGCGGCGGTATCCCTGCTGCTCATGCCCCAGCGGAAGGCTCGCGCGGTGTTCTTCAGCTCCTTCAGCGCGGTCATCGCACGGCGGTTTTCTTCGATAAGCGTGTAAACCGGGTGCCCCGGAGTTTTTTTGGGGTTGCCGTTCTGAGCGAGCGATTGTTCAAACACTTCAACGTGAACTTCGCAGAGGCGCTGGACTTCCTCGACTGGCATGCCGCCGTCGATCAACGCTTGCTCCATCGCGGCTACTTCCGCGGCGCTGACGCCTTGAATCAGGCGCCCGAACTCCCGCTTGACTTCATGAACAGGCACTCCCTGGTGCAGTTTGCCGATAATGTCCTTCAGCTTCAGCTGCCGTTCCGGGTCGACTGTCAGATATTCACTCATGGTTCACTCCTTGCATGATAGAAGATACAAGGGGTGAGCCAAATAATCGGTAACCTATGTTACAAAACTGGATCTTTCAGTGGGTGTCTTTCGAAGTCAGACCGAATTTTTCTTCTTCCACGTTGCCGTGCGGTTCGATATGAACAATGACGTCGTAAATTTCGGGCAACGCCTGTTTTATCGATGTCTCGACTTGCTGAGAAATCTCATGGGCTTCTCTGACGGTCATGTCAGGATCTACTTCAATATCCATGTCGGCGACAAACATCGAGCCAATCCTTCTCAGTCTGACGCGGTGCGGATTGCCGGCGAGCGGCACATCGGAAACGGCTTTGAAAAGGTCCCGGTAGGGGCCATGATCGGTGGTTCCATCCATGAGTTCCGTGTTGGCTTCCAGAAAAATGCCGATTGCATTTTTTATAATCCAGAGAGCGACCAGCATGGCCAGCACTTTATCGATGACCGGAATACCGGTGAGGAAAGTGAGTCCCAAACCGATGAGGACGGCGGCTGAGGTGATAACATCTCCGCGCATGTTTTTAGCGTTGGCGATCAGCATCGCTGAGTTGGATTTTTTACCCAGGTAGAATTGGCTGTAGGTAAGCGCCAGTTTTCCCGCAATAGACACGCCTGTCACCCACAGCGCGAGCGATGAGGGCATTGATGCCGGCTCACTGCTGAAAATCGCTCTCAAGGCTGAAACAAAAACCTGCCCGCCGGCGAAAAAGACAATAAAGGCGATAACCGCAGACGCGACCGTTTCGATTCGGCCGTGTCCATAGGGATGCTCCTTGTCGCTCGGTTTGGCGCTGATGCCTGCCGCAAGGAGTGTCATAAGTGCGATGAGGACATCGGTGCTGGAATCTATGCCATCAGAAAGAACCGCAAGGCTGCCTGCAATAAAACCTACAATGATTTTCATCGCCGCGAGCATGAAGTTGCCGCCAATCGCTATCCAGCTGGCGGTTCTTATAAGTCGAATTCTATCTTCCATATCTTCTGTCTCGCTCTTTAGATCAGCTTCGTTCGCTGAGAATCCCATCCGCTGCCCGCAGTCCGGATGCCCAGGCAGCAGTTATCCCCCGGCTGGTGCCCGCCCCGTCGCCTATCAGATACAAGCCTTCGGCTACCTTGAAATGCTGATCGGCAAAAACAGGCTTGTTCGCATAAAGCTTGATTTCCGGGTAATAGAGAATGGTGCTGGGATGCAGAAGCCCCGGGACAATGGAATCCAGCAGTTTGATACCGTTCCAGATGGCGTTCAGCACCTTGGCCGGAGCCGAGAGGGCAATGTCGCCGGGGGTGCAGGAAGGCAGAGTGGGTTCAAAATCGTAGAGATCGCCGGTAAAGGACTCAGCAAAGGAGCGTTTGCCAAGCCGGAAATCGCCGATCCTCTGCATGATGGGTTTACCGCCGCCAAGAAGGCTGGCCTGCATGCCGAGCATCCTGGCGTATGCCTGTCCGGAAGCAAGCGGCGCTGTCAGGGTTACCGTTTTCAGCATGGCGAAGTTGACAAGGCCATTGGCAGGCCGCGAAGACGACCATGCATGGCCATTGACTGAATACCAGTAGCCGGTTTCAGGATCACCGTAGCGTTCCTGGACAACGTGGGCAGAGCGCGAGTTAGTGCAGAAGGTGCGTGTTTTCTTGGGGAACATGAATTTGGGATCGTAATAATCCTTGACGATGGGATATCGTTCTTCCCGGGTTTCGATCCGTACGCCGATATCGACAATGTTGTCTCGGTACGGGATCGAACAGAGGTTCATCATGTCCTGCAGAAAGGCAAAGCCGCCCCGGCCCGGCGCCAGAATAAGATCCGTATAGTGAATCTCACGCTTGTCGGTTGTGATGACCTTGGCGCTTGCGTCCATGGTTTTCATGGTTTCGCCAAGCGCAATTGAAACACCGGCAGCTTGAAGCCGCGCGGTCAGTTGTTTGATGAGTTCGATGCCGCCGTCAGTTCCCAGATGTGACTGGCGGATTTCCAGGAGCTTGACCCCGATCTTTTCCGCCCGATGCACATAGGTACGGATATTCTTGCGCTCCATGATTGCGGGCTGGAGAAAATCTTCGACACGCTTGAGGTAATACGATGCGGTCACCTCGTCCCAGCAGGTTTCAGGAAAGCCGATGGGCCAGCTGAAATTCATCTTGCAGTCATTTCTAAGCCCGCCTGAAGACATTTCATTCTTATCGAGGATGAGAATTGAGTCCTGCGGTCGCCGGGCCTGGAGTTCGAACGCGGCTCCGAGGCCAGCGGGGCCGGTGCCGACTATGACGGTATCGTAGTGTTGCATGACGGTACAAAATAATAGCAGAGACAGAAGAATGCGTACAGGGTAGGGGCAGGCTTGATTTTTGTCTTTTCTTCTTTTAAATCGATTGAATCAGATTGAATGACTGTCTGGACCCCTTGATTCGATTCAAATTTATCAATAATTATGCTTCCAATCGCAAATTAAAATTGACAATTCACAAATCTCGTTCTAAAATTTGAAAAGTCCATTCATAATTTGAAACGGACTAGATTAACAGGAGGCTATTGATGAAGCGAATCGGATTTTTTGCGCTCGGACTGGCAGTCATCGCACTGCTGTTCGCCTGCGGCCCCGCCGCGCCCAAGACAGTAAAGTTTGGTGTTTTCGAACCTCTGACTGGCGCCAACGCCGGCGGCGGTGCGCTTGAAGTGGAAGGCATCAAGCTTGCCAATGAGCTGTATCCTACAGTCACCGTTGGCGGAAAAGAGTACAAGATTGAACTGGTAATTGCGGACAATAAGTCCGACAAAGTTGAAGCAGCCAACGCCGCCCAGCGCCTTGTCGACAAAGACAAAGTCCACGTCGTTCTTGGTTCGTGGGGCTCTTCGCTCTCCATGGCAGCCGGTCCCATTGTCAAGCAGGCCAAGACTCCCGCTGTCGGACTCTCCTGTACCAACCCCCTCGTAACCAAGGGCAATGAATACTATTTCCGCGTCTGCTTCCTGGATCCTTTCCAGGGCACCGTCATGGCAACCTATGCCGCCAAAGAGCTTGGCGCCAAGAAAGCCGTCATCATCCGCGAAGTTTCCAACGATTATTCCGTCGGTCTCGCCAAATACTTTGTTGACAGCTTCAAACAGCTGACTGGCGATGACGCTTCCATCCTTGCGGAACTCAACTACAATACTGGTGACACCGACTTTGCCGCCCAGCTGACTGAAATCAAGAAATTCAAACCGGATGTCATCTTCGCGCCGGGCAACTTCACCGAAAGCGCACTCATCATCAAACAGGCCCGCGAACTGGGTATCAAGACGCCGTTCCTCGGCGGCGACACCTGGGAAACCCCTGAATT
>JGI12104J13512_1002159_pt1 | contig 12900 bp, 7 predicted proteins | sample TerdegcTABiofilm_FD_13512 | JGI IMG/M metagenome (IMG submission 13512)
GCCGATTGATCTGCTTGATCACCGACTCCACAGGACTGCTCGTTAAAGGCAAACCCAACCGCCGATACTCCGGATAGTTCATCCGCCACCGATGAAACCTGAAGTACGTCAACGCCCGATGGATCAGAAACCTCGGATCGGTCGGACTGGCATCCGGAGGCGGCTCTCCAATCTCCCGCTGACGCTCCTCTAGCTCCCCAATCACCTGCACCACACGACCCTTCCAGATCAAAGAGGCCCAGCGGCGATAGGTCTCTTTCTCTGGCATCGCCGAGGCCGCCGAATAGGCATAACTTAAGGCATGCATCAAGTCCAGAATCGGCGTGGCCTGTGGGAAATGTGTCTCCTGAATCGTCCAATTCCCATGCGCCCCATCCGCCACAAACGCCTGACGCCCCGCCGCCGGAAAACCACACTGCCAGGCTCGCGCTGCCAACTGCCAGCCAAACGACTCCGAATCCACACTGCTCGCCACCACTTCCCGGCTGATCAGCTTGGGCGCAGGGAATGCTAACTTCCCAGACGCCTCTTCAGTCGTGTCTTGGCAGACCTGAACGGACTCGTATTCCGCCTGCCCTTGAGCGAGTTTGGCTAGTTCCGCCACCGCCTGACCCGTCGCCAACCACTCCGGCAACTCCGGCATCGGGTCAGCCTCGAACACCACCCCACGCATCGACAACAAACACCCAACCTTCACTTCCCGCCAGTGCGTTTCTCCTCCGGGACGACCCTTCTTCCCAAAGTGATCCCGCCGCTGATAACGTCCCCCATCCATCATGACCACGGCAATCTCCGGCGGATCAGCAGCCGAGGATCCTATCTGCTGCTTAGGCAGGTCCATCCTGCGGTACTCCTCCACGGCGGCCTCACGCTCCGCCACCCGCTCCTGCCCCGCCTCGTCCACCGCACGCCGAATCCGCCCGATCGAAACCTCCACGTTCCCCAGCTGCCCCATCGCCTCCGCGGCCATCTCATAGCTACCGAGATTACTCCCTGCCCATACCATCTTCTGCCTCAGCCAGGGCGTCACCGTGGCCCGAGCCTCCAATCCCAAGCGGCCCGCCAGAGGGAAAAAAAGACCGGCGACATCGCCGGCAATAGTAACCCGGCTGATTAAAAACAATTTCACCCCGCAGCCCCTGCACCACCGAAGGTTCCAGCTCTCCCTGCCGACACAGGGCACCACACTCCGGGCATTCGCACATTTCCAGCTTGCTGGCCCGTTCTGCCCGGTCTTTCAGTTCCTCTTCGCATAACTGGCGGGCCATCTCATCGCCAATCGCGACTGTCAGTCCCTCCAGGTCCATCAGTGTCCCGGCAGCCGCCAGGTCTGAGGCACACTCCTCCTTCACCATTGCCACGGCCTTCTGAATTGCCGCTCTGACCTTCGCGTCCATTGCCTAACCTCCCTGTTTTGACAGACAAAAAATCCCTTCCAAAAAACCTGTCTCCGTTTTACAAAATCCCGTGCCAATGGCAAAGTGCGAAATGCACCCCTTCGGTTGGGCTTTTCTGAAACTCGTCTTGTCACCCACCCGATTATCGGGTAATTGTTCCGCCGGGGCGGCGCCTTCATTGTTTCGCGCCGCATATCGAACCTTGGTCAATAGCCAGCGGGACAAGAAAGCACGCGATTTTCACCTTATGCCATCACGGATCGCAACACTCGTGGCTGGGGCAAGTATTCTCTGGGCAGCGCTGACTGCTGCGGAGACGCCAGGTTCGTTTGCCCCTGAGGCCTTGAATGGCCCGTTGCCGACGTCCTCCCCGATCGAAGCAAATGGGGCACGTGATGGACCAGCTCTCGCGGAAGACCCCAACGCCGAACAGGAGCTTGTTGTCGAAGTCCGGGTCATTGGGGCCAAGAACCTCCCGCGGGAAAAGTATCTCCCTTCGATCAAGACACGTGCAGGGCGGCCTTTCGATGTCCATCTGCTGGAAGAAGATGTCCGGCGACTATACCGCACCGGGTTTTTTGTGGATATCAAGACCTACACCCCCAAGGTCCCCGGGGGACGGCTCGTAGTGTTCGAGGTCCTGGAAAGGCCGCTTCTCCATTATGTGAAATACGTTGGGCAAAGAGCCTTCAGCGAGAAGCGACTCGCCAAAGAAACCGGACTGAAAGCGGGCGATCCCCTCGATACCTGGCAGGTGGAGGAAGCCCAGCGAAGGCTGGAGAAGTTCTATCATGAAAAGGGTTTTCCCAACGCACGCGTGACTATCATCGAGGGAAACAAAACCACCGACCGTGGCGCAACATTTCTCATCAACGAAGGTCGTCGTCAGCGGGTGGCCTGGACCGGATTTATGGGAAACACAATCGCCACGGATGCTCGATTGAGGACTCAGGTCCAAACAAAGCCTGGTTGGTTCTGGTTCCTGGGCGGCCTGTTTAATCGGGAACAGCTTGACGATGACGTGGAACGATTGACAGCGTACTACCGCGGTTTGGGCTTTTTCCGAGCAAGGATTGGTCGAGACATCGAAGTCTATCCCGATCCCGTCGATGACCGCCGGGAATGGGTGTACGTCACCTATGTGATCGACGAAGGCCCTCGCTATAAAGTGCGAAATATCAGCTTTTTCGGGAACGAAAAATTCTCCAACGATCAACTGACACAATTGTTGGAATTGAAACCCGGGGATTATTTCGATCAGAACAAACTTCAAATGGACCTCAACAAGGTCCGAGACAAGTACGGTTCGATCGGGCACGTTTTCGCCGACGTTGAACCGGATCCCCGATTCCTCGAAGAACCGGGCGAGCTTGATCTGGTGTACCGAATCGAGGAAGGTCACCCGTACCGCGTCGGGATGATCAACGTGCGGATCAAAGGGGAATCGCCCCACACACAAGTGACGACGGTCCTTAATCGGATGTCATTGGCGCCGGGCGATATTGCGGATATCCGGGAAATCCGTGCCAGTGAACGACGGTTGCGGGCATCGCAGATCTTCGAGGTCGATCCCTCTCGAGGCGCACAACCCAAGATCGCCTTCAGCCCGCCGGAGGTCCCCGTTATAGCGGAGGGGTCCGACGGTCCGAGGATCGCCGAACGTCCCGATCGGGTCGTGCCGACGTCGGGAACGTCGCCAGCGCAGCCATCCAGCAGCCCTACCACGACAGCGCCAACCGACGTGTTCCGTGGGCAAAACAGCGGATCGGGTGGGATCACACTCCCTTCGCCGCCTGGCTGGGTTCTTCCCAATCCCCTGGGGCGTAAGTCAACCCATGCCACCAATTCTTCCGTCGTTCCGGCAGTCGGCACAATGTCCAACACCTCGGCCCCACAGGGGGTTCAAAATGCCGTGTATGAAGCGACGCCGGGTGATCGCTCAAATATCGCCCTGACGGCCAATGAGAACACCGACGTCGTAACTCCGCAGGGTTCGGAAGTCAACGCCGCTGGCGGATCTGGCGCATTTGCGATCTCCGACATGAACGGCGGTTCTCTCATTGGGCCAGGGACGCCCTCACAGACGATTCCTGCCCCGCAAAGCCGTCTCGTTTTCCCTGATCGCCCGCTGCCTGGCGACGCATCGGTGTTTTCTGACCGGCCTCCGGATGAGGCGCCGCTGGACCTACCGCTCGAACCACTCGTGGAGGAAGCCCGAACAGGCCGATTGCTGTTCAGTGTCGGGGTCAACTCCGATGCCGGGGTCATGGGAAGTGCCATTATCGAGGAACAGAACTTCGACTGGACCCGCTGGCCGCGGAGCTGGCGCGAGATCATCGAGGGAAAGGCCTGGCGGGGCGCCGGCCAACGGTTTCGGTTGGAAGCTGTTCCCGGCTCGAGAGTCCACCGTTACATGATCAGTTTCTCAGATCCCTATTTTATGAACCGAAATGTGACGTTCGGGCTCAGTGGCTTTTATTATCGGCGGGATTATTACGAATACCTCGAAGAGCGGATCGGCGGCCGGGTCGTTTTCGGTTATCAGTTCACCCATGATCTCTCCGGGACCATCGCCTATCGTGGCTCGGACATCCAAATCTCTGATCCGATCTCAACGCCCTGGGGGGTTCCGCCTACCATCGAGGCTGCCCTGGGAACGAGCATCCTTCATGGATTTGAAATCGCCCTGACGCACGATACCCGTGATAATTCTTTCCTGCCGACCGAGGGGCATTTCTTCCAGATTGCGTTCGAGCAAGTCATTGGAACGTACGATTATCCTCGGGTGGAGCTGGACTATCGGCGTTACTTCGCCCTGCGACAGCGACCCGACGGTTCAGGGCGACACGTCCTTGGGCTGGCCAGCCGCTTTGCTGTGACAGGAAATGACACACCTGTGTACGATCACTACTTCGCTGGGGGAACGTCCAGTTTGCGGGGATTCGACTACCGGGGCGCATCGCCAAGGGAATATGGAATTGCCGTCGGTGGTCATTGTCTCTTCCTGGCATCGGCGGAGTACATGTTTCCCATCACAGCCGACGACATGGTTCGGGGGGTGGTCTTCTGTGATACGGGCACGGTGGAACCAACCATCGACTCCTGGGACCAGCGATACCGTGCTTCGGTCGGTTTTGGCTTGAGACTGGTCATCCCGGCTATGGGACCGGCGCCCATTGCGTTCGACTTTGGTTTCCCCATCAGCGAAGAGCCGGGCGACGAGAACCGGGTGTTTAACTTCTTCATTGGTTTCTTGCGGTAAGAGCAGGTCGGCCCATATATTTGAGAATGGCAACGGTGATAAACAGGATCAATGCGGCCGATTGAGAATCAAAATGGCCCCCAAGTTGGACCGACTGGAACTCAGAGACATCGGGCAAGTCAAGAAGGCCGAGGTCGCCTTCGGTGACTTGACTGTCTTCGTAGGGCCCCAGGCTTCGGGCAAGAGCATTTTTCTCCAGTTTCTTAGGCTTGTGTTGGATACCGGCTACATTCACGACCAATTGCGCAGGCATGGCATTGACTGGAACTCGGATGCCTCGCAATTCCTGGACGTTTACCTCGGTCAAGGCATGCGCCGCATATGGAAAGAGGGTGAGAGTACTCTATTCGGCGGCGGCAAACCAATTAACCTTGCGACTTTGGCAACCTATCGAAGACGCGACACAGCATCCAAAGTCTTCTATATTCCGGCACAGCGGGTGCTTTCCCTGGCCAATGGCTGGCCCCGGCCTTTTCAAGCCTTTTCGCCAGAGGATCCCTTCTCGGTGCGTGATTTCAGCGAGACATTTCGCCTCTTGATGGAACAGGAGTTTACCGGGGAAGCTCAACTATTTCCCAGGACCAATCGCTTGAAAAGGGAATACCGCGACCTGCTCACTCAGCATGTGTTCGCGCAATTCGAACTGCACGTCGATCGCTTTGGGGCGCAGCGCCGTCTCGTTCTGCGTCACAGAGGCGATTCAGAAGGAATACCGTTCCTTGCGTGGTCCGCCGGGCAACGTGAATTTGTACCCCTTTTGATGGGTCTGTACTGGCTCATGCCTCCCAGTAAAGTCAGTCAACGCGGGCATGTGCAATGGGTAATCGTGGAAGAGCCAGAAATGGGCCTTCACCCCAGTGCCATCTCGGTCGTATTGTTGCTTCTTTTGGAGCTTCTCCACCGGGGATATCGCGTCTGTGTCTCTACACATTCGCCCCATGTGCTTGATGTCGTCTGGGGGCTTCGGATTATGCAAGAACATCGAGCAACACTCGACGATGTCCTTAAGCTGTTTGGCGTCAGGAAGTCAGATCCCATCAGGGACGTTGCCAAGTCCGCCCTGGGAAAGAGATTGCGAGTGTACTACTTCGGTCGAGACGGCTATTCGCACGATATCTCTCACTTAGACCCGGCATCTGACCGCGATGAAGAATCGGGCTGGGGTGGCCTCACCGAGTTCAGCACCCGTGTGAACGAGCTTGTCGCACGTGTTATTCAGGCCCAAGCAAGGGCAACGGCCGCTGACTGAGCTTCGGTGACATTCGGAGCTTTGTTTGGAAAAGGGAGCCATTCGCGTGTCGCAAAAGGAAAAAACGCATTTCCAGAAAGCGGTCGAACAAACACCCGAGATTCGGGATTTTTACAAGCCGGGCCTTCAAGCACTAAGACATTCTGAAAGGCAACACATTTGTTGCGGGGATTCCAAGCGACTGACCGGCAGTCTCTCCCTCGACGACGCGTTCAAGAAAACTCATCCGAATGAACCGGTCTGGGACTATGCCGTCGGATACAATCACTTCAACAAGGGCGATAAAGTTACATGGATCGAGTTTCACCCAGCGTCTTCAGATCATGTGGCCGAGGTTCTGCGCAAATTGTCCTGGCTAAAAAATTGGCTCACGAAGAAGGCCGTACCACCTCACTCAATGACCGACCGTTATTGCTGGGTGGCAACGGGTCGGATCGTGATCACTGCCAATTCCAAGCAAGCGAAGGTCATTGCAAGCAGAGGATTAGAGGGACCGATGAAACAGGTTGTTCTGCGATAACGAGGCGACTCTCTCAATCGCGGAGAGTCTGAGCCTAACAACCGACATCACATAGGGCTGGAAGAAGTGGACCGGCCAAATCCCCTCGACAATTTTTTCCATCTTTCCCAACCCCCTTTTCTCTCCGACGCAATTGAATACGATACGGTGATATGGAAAAACATTCAAAAAGAAAAATCGCCAAAGGAAACGTAGAAAAATAGAGTGAGGGATACGGGACGCTGGCCTGTTTCGTGGTCAGCAGCAGGCGGTGGCATGAATGCCCGTTCGGTCGTCGGGAGAGACACGCTGGACAACACTGACGCCGCAATCAGCGAAAGCATATTTTTGCCAGTGGCAGAGGGGGGACAACGCCCATGCTTCAGGTTGACTTACAGGCACGGCGCTGGACGGTGACCGATGCCGAGGAGCTTTACGAAGTCCAGAGCTGGGGAAAGGGATACTTTTCTGTGAACAGCGCCGGGCACGTCTGCGTGCATCCGGAAAAGGACCCACAGCGCGCCATCGATCTGAAGCACCTGGTCGATCGGCTCGTGGTCCGTGGAATCCAGACCCCCGTTCTGATACGGTTTGGCGGAATCCTGAAGCATCGATTGGGCGAGATCAAGCAGGCCTTTGAGGAAGCGATCCGGGAACACAATTACAAGGGACGGTATCACCTGGTCTATCCCATCAAGGTCAATCAGCAGCGGCAGGTTGTGGAGGAGATTCTCCGCTACGGCACAACGTATCAATTTGGCCTGGAGGCCGGTAGCAAGCCCGAACTTCTGGCAGTCATCGCCCTGGCCGACAACGCAACGCCGATCGTGTGCAACGGCTTCAAAGATGCCCGCTTCATCGAGACCGCCATGCTGGCCCAAAAGATGGGCCGGAACATCTTCCTCGTGGTGGAAAAGTACACCGATTTGGAGTTGATTCTCCATTTTGCTCAGGAAGTGGGCGTCCGCCCCAATATCGGGATTCGTGTCAAGTTGGCGGCGATGGGATCCGGCAAATGGCAGTCCTCGGGAGGACATCGATCAAAGTTCGGGCTGACAGTCAGCGAGATCCTGCGGGCCTTGCGTGAACTGAAAGAGCACGACATGGCCGACTGCTTCAAGTTGTTGCACTTCCATTTGGGCAGCCAGATTACGAACATCCGGCATATCAAGACGGCACTGACGGAAGGCGCTCGTGTCTTTGCTGACCTCTACAAACAGGGGGCGGGATTGCAATATCTCGATGTGGGTGGCGGCCTGGGAGTGGATTACGACGGCTCCCAAACGACGTTCGAATCCAGCGTCAACTACACCCTGCAAGAGTATGCCAACGACGTCGTGTATCATATCCAGCAGGTCTGCGATGACGCGGGCGTCCCTCATCCGACGATCTTCTCAGAAAGCGGCCGCGCCGTTGTCGCCTACAACAGCGTCCTTGTCTTCAATGTCCTTGGTGTCGCCGATCGCGGTGAAAACGGTATCCCGGATCAGATTCCCGAGGACGCAGAACAGCCCCTTCATGACCTGCGACAAACCTACGATAGCCTGAATGTTCGCAATCTCCTGGAGAGTTTTCACGATGCCCAGGAGGCCATGGAAAATGCCATCAATCTCTTTAACAACGGTTACATGTCTCTGGAACAGCGGGCATTTGCGGAAAATCTTTACTGGGCCATTTGCCGCAAGATCTTCCGTCTCATGCAACACCTGGAATACGTTCCAGAAGAATTGGAGGTCCTTGATCCCCTCCTCAGCGAAACGTATTTCTGCAATTTTTCACTGTTTCAGTCGTTGCCCGATAGTTGGGCCATCAAACAGCTCTTCCCCATCATGCCGATTCACCGGCTAACCGAGCAGCCAACCCAGCGGGGCATCCTCGCCGATATCACGTGCGATTCGGACGGGAAGATCGACCGGTTTATCGACCGCCATGATGTGAAGCGGACGCTCCCCTTGCATGCATTTCGCGGTGAACCGTACTTCATCGGAGTCTTTCTCGTGGGGGCTTACCAGGAAATCCTCGGCGACCTCCACAATCTCTTTGGCGATACGAACGCGGTCCACGTGGGACTCGATGAAGACGGAGACTTGGTCGTCGAAACCGTGATTAACGGCGATACCGTTCGCGAGGTCCTTTCCTACGTGGAATTCGACCCCAACACCCTGGTCGTCCGTCTTCGGAATAGCCTTGAAGAGGCCATCCGCCGGGGACGAATCGACGATCGTCAGGCCGGACGACTCCTCCGTTTCTACGAGTCTGGCCTGGAAGGTTACACCTACCTAGAAAATATGCCTGAGTGATGGACTTGTTCTGCCTCTCAGCAGTATCTAACCGTCTCCACCGTCAATAATAGCCTGAAATGTTCGCCAGTGAGGGTAACACCATGAAGGACACGATCTTTGGCCTGGCAAATAAGACGGCACTTATCACCGGGGCAAGTCGGGGAATCGGGCATGCCATCGCCCGGGCGTTTGCCCGAGCCGGCGCCGACCTGTTCATATGCAGCCGAAAAGCCGAGGCCATCGAAGCCGCTGCCAGAAGTATTTCCCAGGAAACGGGCGTGAAGGTGGAATGGATGGCTGCGGATGTGTCCCACCGTGACGATACTGACCGATTGGCCGCGGAGGCCCTCCGCAGGATGGGCAAAATCGATGTTTTGGTTAACAACGCTGGATGGAATATCCCTCAGGCCATCGACGAAATCCAGGACAAGGATTGGGACTACCTGATCGAACTCAATCTGACGAATTGTATGCGGTTGACCCGGGCGATCGTTCCCAATATGAAGGCCCGTCGCTGGGGACGCATCATCCACATTTCATCGATGATGGCTATGGCAAGCACACCGAAGCGCAACGCTTATTCGGCGACGAAGGCCGCCCTGGTAGGAATGGCCCAGGCCAGTGCCCTTGATCTCGGCCCGTGGAACATTACCGTCAACTGCATCGCGCCCGGTCCCATCGCCACGGAAATGCCGATGACCCTTCTCAGCAAAGAGCAGCAGGAGCAGATGACGCAACGAACGGCCCTGGGACGATGGGGGCAGCCAGAGGAAATCGCCTGGCCGACGCTTTTCCTGGCGAGTGAAGCGGCCCGATACATCACCGGTCAGGTGCTGGTCGTCGATGGCGGCTGTTTGGCGCGAATCATTTGAAGATCCATTGGTCATCTTGTTTATCGTCAAGAGAATTGCCGTACGTTTGCTGTAGGACGTTGTCCAAAAACGGTAGGGGTCATTCATGAATTGCCCCTACAACCAAAGCATGAAGTTTCTCATGGGAAGCGGCAACAACTCATCGCAGCCCTGAAAGTCGGTATTGGCACGCGACAAGAAAAGGGTCCTCGCCGAAGCGAGGACCCATGCGGTGGTTAGGGGCAACTCCACGAAATTCCCATTCGTCAATTCACAACTGCCGTCGCGACACCTGTTCGGATCTTAAAGCGCCCGACAATGTCACTCAACTTATTCGCCTGTGTTCCCAGTTCTTCACTGCTGGAAGCAAGTTCTTCACTTCCTGCGGCGGTCTGCTGGACCACTTCGGCGATGGTCTGGACCGATCGCGTAACTTCCTCAGTATCGGAGGCCTGCCGGACGGTGGCCTCCGCGATCTCAGCGACCTGCTGGGCTGTGGATTCGACACTCTTGACGATGTCCTGGAGTTTGTTGTGCACTTCCTGGCTGAGGACGACACCCTGTTCGACCCGCTGGTTGGCGTCCTGGATGAGTTGAGCAATTTCACCGGCTGCACGATTGGCCCTTTCCGCCAGTTTCCGTACCTCGTCAGCAACCACGGCGAAACCCATCCCGTGTTCTCCCGCGCGGGCGGCCTCGATGGCCGCATTCAATGCCAGCAGGTTTGTCTGGCCCGCTATCTCAGAGATGACTTTGATAATCTGCGAGATCTGCTGGGCAGTGTGCCGGATGGCGTTAGTCGCTTCCAGGGAGGCCTTGACGGCATCCTGACCTTCCTTAGCCGCCTGTTCAGTCGTTTCACTGAGCCGTTTTGCCTGGAGGGCAGCATCCTTAACCTGCTGCACCGCCCGATCCAGGTTCTGAATCGTGGCACTGATCTGTTCCACGCCGGCGCTCTGTTCCTCTGATCCGGATGCCAAAGATTGCGAGGCATCGGCCACGGCCTGTGCCCCCGCCCGAAACTGCGCGGTGCTCGAGGCGACCTCGCCAATGATGGCCTCCAGCTTGTCGCAAAAGGCGTTGAACGAACGTGCCAGGTCGGCAATCTCATCATTCCCCTGCACAGGTAATCGTTTCGTCAGGTCGCCTTCTCCTTGGGAAATGTCGTTAAGCAGATCAGAAGTGAGCTTGATCGGACGAGCAATCCGTGTTGCAAGGTTGATTCCCAGGACGAGTGTCACCACAAACATCACCACCACCGTCCCGAGCACGATCGACCTCAGGTGTTGTGCGTCCTGAGATGCTGCTTGAACGCGCTCGGTGGCTTTCTGGGAGTACAAATCGACCAGGGAATCGAGAAGCTGGGCGGCTTCCTCCTGCGGGGGCTGCGTCTTGTTCAAGACCTCATCCAAATACGTCATTTCTAATTGATGGGATTGTTCGCCTAACTGACACAGTTGATCGAGTTTGGCGAACGTTGTGTTCATGTGCGTCTGCATCTCTTCAAACTTGTTGAGGGCTTTTTCTTTATCCCCTGCGGCAACAAGGGCCTTGATCTCCTTGACGTCCGCGTGGAAGGCAGCGTCGGGGTCCTTGGCATCCGTGATCAAGCGGTGGACTTCGGCGTTGGTCGTCTTGAATTCGGCCGCCCATTTGCCAAAGGCGCACGTCGTGGGATCTTCTCCCCCCTCGAATAGCTCACCGTTGATAAGGGACTTTTGGACTTTGCTGAGAAGTTGGTAGTGGGCAAGCCGAACTGTCTGGGCTGTGGTCAAGAAGTCCCCCGGATCACCTAACCCTGCTTCGCGGATTTTCTTGCATTTCTCAAAAGCCACGTTGTTTAATTCCCGCCACCGGGCAACAGCATCGATGAACTGCTGCCATGTCTTTTTGTCATTCTCATCCGTGATGAGTTCCTCCACTCGCTTGGACGCCGCCATATAGGTCTCCCTTGCCTTGGCAATGTTGTCGAATTGCTGGCGGTATTGGTCATCGCTCAGGCTTTGTGTCAGCAGCGTCCTCTGCGCCAGCCGCAAATCCTGGAAAGCGATTTTGACAGTCTTCAACGCCTCAACGGCTGGTAATACACGGGTTGTGACCTCGGTGGCACACCGGTCGTACCGGGAAAGTCCCCAGTATCCAATCGCACCAACGACTAAAGTCGTCAGGGCTGTGCCCACAAAGGCCAGAAGCAGCTTTGCACGAATCGTCAAACGGGAAAAGAAGCGGCGGTCCATGGTAACCTCCTTCTAAAAACGAGACGCGACACAATTACTCACACCGAGCAAAATCTCATTCACACGATCGCGATCCCAGGAAAACTAGTGGCCAAGTGCGCTTTGGCGAAGCCCTCGGCGAGCGTTTCCTGAGGGCTTCAGGACACAGCACTAAGTGATAACTACGAAAATACTTGTGAACGGAACGGATGAAGAAATTGCTCATTGTGAGACAATTAGCCCAAATAGGCAGCGACCCGTGGGATAGGCCGGAAAACGCAAGTTCCCCGGAAGCTGTCACACAAGAGAATGCCCAATGCTTAACAATCGGAACGACTAGGTCTGGTGGCTCGAAAAGATGACCTCCGATGAGGGTTTCATCGCACTTACACGCATTTTACGCCGCTAGAGAATATTTAGCTTATCATTTGGCCGATGGCAAGGAGAAATTTTTGCAATCACACAGTGGTAATTGACGGATATGCTCAACACAAATTGGCATGGCAATTCCAACCTCACCCGAAATCTAGGCACAACTCGCGTGCCTTGGCATGCATTTGTCGCTTTTGAAACGATTCTCGCGAAAGACGCGTTGGTAATAGGTTTTTGAAGTGCCGCTCTTCACCCCACTTTGGCTCGCCAGCCTTATCCGACGTTAATGGGACGCCCACCTAGTCAACGAGGCAACCAAATGGCGTTGCCCCTACGGAAAACAAACGGGGCAGACAATGGAACCATCGGGTGGGAAAGTTCATGAATGCCCCTAGCGGGCAAAGGCTAAAGTGTTCGCACTCAGTTTGGCGAGCATTCGCTGTGCTACGAGAAACGACTTATTCTCCCTCGCCTCAAGAATTCCATCCTCGAAAACGTGAAGGGTTGACTTCCCCGGTGTCGCCCCCAGGGCAATCTGGCCGATCGGGTCCTCGCTGAGCCAGCGGCCAACACCCTTTGTCCATCTTGCCGTTTGAAAGCAGTCGGAAATGCTTTCCGCCGGGCTGTGAGCGCACTGTTTTCGCTTATTGTGCGCCTTTGCCTGGGGGAGAGCACAGGGTTCCGGAAGGAAACTCGCCAGCAAAGTTTTTACTCCGAGTCGCACAATAAATCAGCCGACAAAAGGCAATGACTTCTATTCCTCACAATACAT
>JGI12104J13512_1002161_pt1 | contig 12899 bp, 18 predicted proteins | sample TerdegcTABiofilm_FD_13512 | JGI IMG/M metagenome (IMG submission 13512)
GACTTTCAGGGCCTGTTGATAATGCTGGATCGCCTGCTCGATGTTCTCCGCCCGGTCGCCCAGTGGAGATTGGGCCAGACTATTTGCTAGTTCATTCTGCAATGCTGCCCAGAGCGGTTCATTCTGCTGGCGGGAGACCAGCTCCAGAGCCTTTTGGCAGAGAGCGATGCGCCTGGGCATATCCACCAGCCGGGCGGGTCGGGAGAGCTCCTGCAAGATCGCAGAAAGCTCGGACTCATCAATTGTTGAATCCCTTCGTGCTCTTGCGGTTTGCATAAGCTCTCGAATCTGACTGAAGAGATTCGCTGCATTGGTATCTCCATCCTGGCTGGCAGTGCTTGCAAGCTGCCCCAAAAGGCCATCGACCTCTTCACCCAGAAGCTCAGGATGAGACTTCAGAACCTGCTCTAATTCCTCCTCGCTTCTGGCCTGCATGAGGTCAAAAATGGCCTTGAATAGCTCCTCTGGATTCATGCTCCAATTCCTCTCGGATCCTCAATGGTTCTAGATAGATCGCGCTTCGCCTGGCTTAGGATAGCGGGCGGGATAGCAATGATAGCTACGCTTTCAGGAAAGTCAGACGAATTATTCAGCTCGAAAAGGATGTTCTCATCCGCTGCTATTAATTGAATGGTCCTGCTCTCCGCCAGCTCTTCTTTTGCTGGCTGAGCCCCAAGCCAGAGGATAGAGCCAGATGTGGTGGCTAAAGCTATAACGAAGAGGACCGAGCCGATCTTGAGCCGGTGGCTCTTCTTTCGGCTGACATCCACTGTTACATTCTCGATATCGCTGGGACTCTTGGCATTAAACCGCAGCCTGTTAGGAAAGTAGACCCAGGCAAGAGAGCTTATGCACAATAGCCAGAGCAGGATGGGAATAGAGATTATTGCCCAGTCGAGGGAATCCGACATCCTCTCATTGAATTTGAAGAGTGCCAGGGCTCCAGTATAGACGGTGAGAAGAGACGAGCCCAGGGTCAGAAAGGATTTGGCCGCCTCATCCAGGATCCTGGGCGACTGCTGGATCATCTCCCGCCCGTACTTCAGCCACTCTAAGTCCTCCTCAAAGGGCTCCTCGCCAATGATTGGCATATCAGCCCTCAGAAGATGGGATTACTATTCGGTTGGCATAGCTACAATGCGGGCATCTCTCAATGATCACCCTCTGGCCTGGAGACTTGAAGGCCTCATCATTTCCATTCGTCTCGCAGACAAACTCCTTCCCGCACTTCTCATTCTTGCAGATGACCGAAATTTTTGCCACTTTAAAGTGCCTCCCTCCTTCCTGATCATAATATTTAATCCTGGACTGATCAGGGTTTCGGGTGAAATGAGATCTGATGGCACAATGGCCAAGAATTTACAAACGATGACTGCGCCATCCAGTCAAACGGCAATATCTTCTCACGGAGTCCAGATTACGATCCCATCCACTCGCTCAAAATCTCTATCCCGTGTGGCGATATCCCGCACATGAGATCTCCTCATAGCGGAGAGGTGAAGCGCATCTGTTGGAAGCTGATTGTAAGCTCTTCCAAGATCCGATGCGAGCAAATAATCCTCCGGCTGAACCGGGATCAATTTCAAGCCATCAAGATCGCTGATAAATTCATTGAAGGTATCAACTGCGTCATAACAAAGATGAGCGAAATGACTATTTTCTTTGATTTTACTTCTGACAATGTCTCGATTCTCTGTTTTCAGGATAATCATTCCTCTTTGAAGTAACAGAATATAAGAGACCTCGTTCAGCACTACTGGTGTAGTTATAGCAGATAATTACTTGCAGCTCTACTTTTTCTAAAAAATCGGTGACCATATCTCCAAATTCAGTATTGGGGAGGGTATAATCAAGGAATATGTTAGCATCTATAAAAATAGGCTGGTCAGATGAATATTCTGCTAGATTCAATCTCGGCCACTCTCTTCCCAATCGCTCTTTAGCTTTTTGATGAGATCCTCGTCGTAATTAGTGACTCCCATAAAACCATAATACTGCCTGGTTTTGGTCCTCGGCCGTATGACAATCTCTTTGCCCCTGGTCACAACTTCGAGATTTTCCGTACCCAGCTTTGTGAGAAGGCTCTTAGGAATGAGTAGGCCTTCGTCAACCATCACCGCGTCCGTCATGATGTGGTTCTATCAGGTTCTTCTTGCTTTAATGATTTGTGGTCTTTGGTGATTTGGCGTGTTAAAATATTATGAATTAATAAATAAATCAGACGCCGGTCATATAGAAGGCCGCCCAGTAGAAGGGATGCCTGAACTTATCCGTCTCCCGCAGCTCCTTTTGCGCCATGGCCAGGGCCTGCACTGGCAGCATGCCTTCAGTCCACCAGTGCTGATAGAAGCGGGTCATCAACTGGGCGGTGCTGTCATCTCGCACCGTCCAGAGCGAACCTATCGCTCCGGCAAAGCCCGCCCGGATCAAGGCGGATGGCAGCGATACCACCTCATCCGGAAGCTCCATGCCCGGCACGCCCGTCTCGCAGGCGGAGAGGGTGGACAGGCGGGACCCCGCCAGATGCAACTCGAAGAGGTCATTTATCGACAATATGATTGCAGTCGGGGCAATGGGAGTTGAATCGATATGATCTTACAAAGGTCTTTACCTATTGACAGCGATCTAATGGCATGAACTTCGAAGTCGTCCTCCAGGAGGCAGAAGAGGGGGGCTACATAGTGAGCTGCCCGGCGCTTCCTGGGTGCCACTCTCAGGGAGATAATATGGAAGAAGCTATTAAGAACATAAAAGAGGCAATTGCAGGCTGTCTGGAATCCCTGGCCAATGAAAGAACAAAGCGATAGAGGCATAAAATTTATACTATAAGGGCTGATATACTCTCGATGAGCGAAGACGCGAGCATCGTAGTATCCGTGGACGACATAAGGACATTTGAGAAACTGAAACTGATCTCCGAGATATCTCCTGTAAAAGAGAGAATCCGGTCATACGAGAATAAGCACGGCTGCAATATTGCGGCCTTTGAGGAAAGAATAAGGAAGCTTCCTGAGGATTTCGAACTCTGGGACGATTTTATCGAGTGGAAAGCCTATACAGACAGCCTGAAGGATCTCGAATCTAAGCTCAGAAAGATTGAATATGCGACGGACTTTAGAATCGCTAAAGGATGATCTCATCAAGAGCTTTGGCTTTTACTTTCTTCGCCTGAAGGCTGTCCTGATCGACGATAGTCAGCTGTATATCAAGGAATATCGTTCACTTGATAGTTATCTTTATTCTTATCACTGGCAGGATCAGGACGGAACCATGAGAATACGATGGGACAACTCTCCCCATCATAATGATCTTCGCACTTTTCCCCATCATAAACATGCTCCTCAACTGGAGGAGTCGATGGAAATGAACCTGGAAGACGTCATAAAAGAGATAAAAGAAAGGCTGCGAGAATAGACTCTGCAGCCTCGCTGCTCACCGGTGGGCAAAGTACGCCACTATCGGCTCCCCGATCTTATTGACCCGCACAAATCCGTATCTTTCGAACTGCACGACCTTGCCCAGCTCCTCGGCAATTCCCGCCTCTCCCAGCCCCTCATCCATCCCATCGGGCTTCAATACCCTGACTTTCACCCCGTCTGCGGGCGCCCAGTGGATGATCCTGGTCCTCTTGCCCATATCCTTGCCCAGGAACCTGGCCTTCGCCGGCTCCAGGCCTGTGATCTCTACATTGCACAGGTCCTTGAGCCGGATGACATCCCCCACCCTGGAGCCCTCTAGATCGCTCCTGCAGATGAATAGCTTATTCCCGGCAGGAATCTCCCGGAATCCCCGATCATCAGTGGGATGCAGGGGCGCACGTGCGAGCAGGGGCACATCGCCCTCGATCTCCAGGGCCACTGGCTCCCAGACGAAGAAGCGGCGGTTGGCCTCCGGGTCGACCAATTTGCGATTCTCGGCATAGATCGAATCCATGCTCAGACTGATGTCCGTCTCGCCGACGCCAAGGTCGATCATGAACTTTCGCAAGGCTTCAGACCGGATTCCCCGGCAGCGCATGGCCCGCACTGTGGGCACCCGGGGGTCGTCCCAGCCTGAATACTCTCCCGCCTCAATCGCCTTCCTCAGCTTGCTGGTGGAAAAGGAGCCGAACTGATGAATCTTGACCCTGCCCCAGTGAATCACTCGCGGATACTCCCAGCCGAGATATGAGTACAGATACCTCTGCCTGCTCCCGCTGTCCGCCAGGTCCTTTCCCCGGATGATGTGCGTGGTTCCCAGCAGGTGGTCCTCCACCGCCGACTCGAAGTCGAGCAGCGGCCAGACCCGGTACTTGTCCCCAACCAGCGGATGGGGGGCGGTGACAATCCTGAAGGCCGGCCAGTCCCGAATCGCTGGATCCTTGTGGTGCATATCGGTCTTCACCCGCAGGACCGCCTCCCCCTCTTTCAGGCTGCCATCCAGCATCTTCTGCCAGAGATCCAGGTTCTCCTCGATGCTCTGGGCCCGGTCGGAGCACTCGATTCCCTTCTCCTTGTGCTCCTTGAAGGCCGCCTGGGGGCAGCGGCAGACATAGGCTCCACCCCGGCGGATCAGCTCCTCGGCAATCGGGTAGTACTGCTCAATCCTCTCGCTGGCGACGATCACCTGATCCGGCTTCGCCCCCAACCACTCGCAGTCCTCTAAATACCAGCCATAGGCCTCGGGCATGGGCCTTTTTTTCACAGGATCGGTATCATCAAAGCGAATGATGAATTTGCCGCCGTACTTTTTCACATACTCCGAATTGACGATGATCCCCCGGGCGCTGCCCAATGTGGGCGGGCCGTTGGGATTGGGGGCAAAGCGCATCACAACGCCTTTCTCTGCTCCATCGAGCTCGGGCAGTCCCTTATCAGGCTCTTTTTTCTCTGAGAGCTGCACCAGTAGCTCGGGCGCTATTGCCTCTAGCCTAGTCTTCCACTCCTCGGGGCTGGTCTTTTTCACCTCGGCCAGAACCTCGGCCACCAGGGGCGAGATCTCTTTTGCCCGGCTGCGAAGCTCCGGACGCTCGCCCATGAGCTTGCCCATAACCGCCCCGGCGTTGGGGGCAGCATTGTACTTCACCGCGTTCTGCAGCGCATATTTCTCGATGAGTTCTCTTATCTCTTCCATTAAGGGCAGATCTTTTTCGCTCTACATTAATTTGATGCACAAATCCTCAATCTTCATCCCCCACCCATCCATCCTCGCTCATCCATCTTTAGCTCATCAATACTCACTCTTCATTCCCATACCCTCCGACTTGGTTATTTGTCGTTATTCACGATGGATAGTCACACATCAATACTCACTCTTCATTCCCATACCCTCCGACTGGCGAAGTGCATCGCTGATGATCCGATCGTGGTCGAAGGCGAGCATTGGCAGCTCCTTCCAGGGAAAGATCTCTGCAGATCTGGCATCCGATCCGGATTGGAGCTGGCCCCTGCCCTGAGCGAGAAAAGCGACCGAGACCACGTGCCCCCTGGGATCGCGGGCGGGATCGGAGTAAACGCCCACCAATCCTTGCAGGTCGATATCCAGCCCCGTCTCCTCCTTTGCCTCCCTTATCGCTGCCTGCTCGACCGTCTCTCCAATCTCCACAAATCCTCCCGGCAGAGCATAGCAGCCCTGATAGGGCGGGTTATTCCTTCTTATCAGCACAATTCCCTCCTGAAAGAGGATAACTGCATCTGCCGCCAGAAGCGGGGTCTTGATCTCTCTTTTCATCCTATTCCCCTGATCATTCTTCTCAGTGATCAGATATGCCACAACCAAAAGCCTTATCTACGTCTGGAGACGGGAGAATATACGGCAAAGGTCGATTATAATAAAGATCCCTCCCTACCCTACATCCAGTCGGCCTTCGTCCATCTTTTTGGCTCTTCGCTGAATTTGTGGGTATTGTATGGCAGAGAATTTTCCTTTGTGCCTTAGTGTCCTTTGTGGTGAGGCCCAAGCATCTCGATTTCACCACAAAGNAACAAAGGCACGAAACCGAGAGAGATTGTGACCACAGGTTTGCCCATAAAAAACAGCGAAGAANCATCTTTTGATTCTCTTTCACGGGATGAGGCTAAAATACCATAGCACGACCTTACTAATCCTCATGCCATCTTACGTCCTGAAGCTGGGAGGGAGCCTCATCAATACCTCCCGGAAACTCATGCGCGCCCTGATCTCCCTCGCCAACGAAGAGGACTCCAGCTTCCTGGTGGTGCCAGGGGGAGGGCCTTTTGCCGATCTGATCCGGGAGATCGAGGCCCGAAAGGGGCTGAGCGAGGAGGCCGCCCACTGGATGGCGGTGCTGGCCATGGAGCAGTATGCCTTTTTCCTGGCAGACGGAAGCGGAGCCTCTCTCATCTCCCAGGTCCGCCTTCCAGAAAAAGGGGGAGTGAATGTCCTTCTGCCCTACCGGGCCCTGACCGAGGAGGATCTCTGCCCGGAGCACTCCTGGGACTATACCTCCGACTCGATAGCCCTGCTGGTGGCGGCAAGGCTGGAGCTGCCCCTGATCAAGGCCACAGATGTGGATGGAGTGATAATCGATGGTCAGGTGGCAGAGGAGCTAGACGCCCGCCAGCTCCTGGGGAGGAATAGCTGCATCGATCAGGGCAGCATAATGCTTCTTTTGGGAGACCTCTCCGGAATGAGGGTCTGGGTGCTGAACGGCACCGATCCGGCGGCATTTGCAATGGCGCTCAGAAGCGGAAAGGGCGGCACGTTTATCAATGGACAGAAGCTTTCCCCATCCCATCGATCAATGGGAAGGTTTATACAGTGAAATAGGTCTACCAGGGAGGAGATAATATGAAGGAAGAACTGCCAGAGAGATGCATATCATGTGGCATTACGCTTACCGGCGTGGGCGGAGCCAGGTTTCCCTGCCCGAGCTGCGGAACCGTGATTGCCAGATGCAATCGATGTAAAAAACAGAGCAACGTTTATACCTGCAAGGCATGTGGGTTCACAGGACCATGAGGTGAGAGAATTGGGAGACGCAGCAGTAAGAATGAAGGTAATGCCTGAGAGTACAGATGTGGACCTGAAAAAGCTGGCCGAGGATATAAAGAAGGCCGTGCCCAGCTTCGCCAGAATGCATGCCATAGAGGAGAAACCAATTGCATTTGGCCTCAAGGCTCTGATCGTCGTGACCATCATGGATGATAAGGGCGGCCGCAGCCCGGATGAGATAGAGGAAGCAGTGAAAAACCTCCCCGGCGTGGAGTCTGTGGAAGTAGAAGAGGTCGGTCTGATTTAAACCACCTCTCTCGTTTTGGCAGATATTGGATTAAAGATCTAGGGGCTTGTAGATCAGTGGTAGATCGCCGCCTTCGCAAGGCGGAGGCCACGGGTTCGAATCCCGTCAAGTCCATTCAAGAGCAAATTACTTAAATTTTAGTGATCATTGAGTTGCCAATGCCACTGGCCATTGATAGCCCGGAAAGGTCGAGAAAGCATTCCCTCCACACCAGCCGTGGGTCGCGAACCGAAGGCAAAGATATGATCGAGCTGCAGCTCGCAGCCGCCAAGGAGATCCTGGCGGAGGTCTTCGACATCACATTTGTCGAGGCAGAGGAGATGATCAAGCAGCGCAGCCAGGAGAAAACCCTCTGGCCGGAGAAGTTCGCAGATAATGATATATCATTGCAGAAAGAGAGAGTAGCTTGATGGGAACGCTGACAAGATTAATAAAATTGGCAATGAGCGCTGTTCTGGCGAATAAGGCGCTCAGAGGGGCACTGGCAAGCAGTCTGACCAGGTCGATCAGATTGTTCACCAAGCCCTCAACCAGAGCTGGAGCGGACTCTTTCGCCTCCGGAGCCTCGAGGGCAAACCCTGGGGCAGGGTCCAGTCCTCTAGCTGCCCTTTTCGAGGCGGTGATCGGCCTATTGCTATGGCGATACAAAAAGATCCGCTGGATCGCTGAACTGCTCGCCTTCTCCGGTCTGGGAGCGCTTTTCCTGGATATGCTCCATAAAAAAGGGGGCGACCGGGGAGATCAGAGCAGCAGGACGAGCAGCCAGAGTGGCCGGGTCATTGATGTAGATGAGTATAACCTGATCGAAGAGGAGAGATAAAGAGAAAAGGCGATCTAAACACAGATAAGCACAGAATCAACCAATCCCGTTTCCATGACCAAAAAGGCAATAGAAATCGTCGCAGAGCTGATGGCCCTCTCTGCTCGCACCGCCCCTAAGGGCAAAGGCCAGGACTCAATTTTGATAAGAGTGGTAGTTGGCGAAGAGCTGCAGGAGCTTTCCAGAGAGCTAGCCCGCTTGGGCCAGGCTCGGGATATCAAGTTCTTCTTGAGAGATGCAAAAAATCTGGAAGAGAGCGATGCCTGTGTTCTGATAGCCGCGCGGTCAGGAGAGCATGCCGGCCTGAACTGCGGAGGGTGCGGACAAGCCAGCTGCCAGGAGATGATAGAGGCACAGAGCCGCTTTTTAGAGGCTCATGAAGAACTGCCTTTTCACGGCCCAAACTGCGTCATCAAGATGGCGGATCTTGGCATCGCCCTGGGTTCAGCAGCCAAGACCGCCAGCCTGCATAACGTTGACAACCGGATAATGTTCACTGCTGGGGTAGCGGCCTTATCCCTAGGCTGGATGGAGGGCTGCCTGGTGGCTTATGGCATTCCCCTGAAAGCCTCGGGAAAGAATATCTACTTTGACCGGCGGGTATGAGGCTGCTTAATGATGGAAGCAATTGCTGGATTGGCTTGAAAGCCATACCATTAACTGATCTGTTGATATTCGGACAGGGATTTATTCAAGAGTCCTGCAAAAGTCAGCAAAAGTCCTGCATCGGTCCGGCATTGATCTGGACGAAGCCAATGCAATAGAGGTGGGATCTTGGCAAAGATATTGATTAGAGGCGGGGATCTGGACCTGGTTGAGTACGAGTTCCAGCCCTTTGTCCCGGGCCAGTGCATAAAGACCCTGGGACTGGAAAAAGACTATAAGCTAACGCCGATTTCAGGTAAGGTTACTGTTACCTCGCCTGGCAGAATCCATCTGACCGTGCTGGACATGAACCGCTTCGCTCCCAATCGGCCTGGGGGTGGCGGAATGGGCTTTGCCTTGCAGATCTACTGCACTGCCCAGGTGGCGTGCATCCCATCTGGTTTGGAGATCGACTATTCCCGGGAACCTATAATCCGCCATTTTGTGGAGGTATTCAGGAAGACCGTCCGCTATGAGGGAGGATTTAAGATCCAGGTCCGCGACCACCAGAAAAAGCATGTCGGTCTTGGCTCCACCGGATCGGTCCTCTTGGCTTTGGGCCATGCCATGAACACCGCTTTGGGCTCCCCCCTGAACAGGGAACAGATCCGCCTGCTCATCGGCCATAACTATGTGGAGGAGACCGAAGATAACCGGGTTACTAATGGTTTTGAGACCGGTGTTGGTCCGGCGGCAGCAACCTACGGTGGCATGGTCATAACCGGTGACGAGCTGGCCCTGGTCTACCAACATCGATTTGCCGAAGGCAAGAACGTTTTCATCACCATCCCCCCCACCATAGTCTCCTCAGCCGGCCGTTCTGAGTTCGATCTGCTCATGAACCGGGCCAGGAACCTCGATTACCAGGACCGAGAGCTGAAAGCCTATCTAATGCTCATGGACCTCATCCCCGCCCTGGAAAGGAGTGACCTGAAAAAGATCGGCGACATTATCTGGGAGATCGAGTTCCGGGGCTCGAAGAGAGCAGAGGTGGAGCATCATGGCTTTGAGATCTACCGCTACATGAGCATTCTTAGAGATGCCGGCCTGGAATTCGTGGGCATGAGCTCGGTTGGCCCTTCCATCGCCATTGTCACCGAACGCAGCCGAGATGAGGTGGAGATGATAATCGAGCCGCTGGACCTGGAGATCGCTGTAGAGACCAAAGTGGATAACACCGGCCTTAAGGTCAGAGTGGATTAGACTCGATAAGGATAAAAAGATAAATAGATAAGACCAGCCCCAAGGAGAGAAATGCGCTCCTTCAGGGGCTCAGCCTCTTTCTCTCCCGCACTACCTGGGCGGCCGCGTTCTCCGCTTCTATATCTCGCCGGCACTGGGGGCAGATCCAGATCCACTCGAGGCCGCGGGCATCCTTCTGCAGCCCCGAGGGAAGAGAAGACTCCACCCTCATCAGCATGGGCAAAGTGGCATAATGCGACCCGCAGAATCTGCACTCCACCAGCTCAAATGAGATCTCGGGCTCAGGAGCCAGCTCGTCATAGGGCACCAGAGTTAGTGCTTTGGCAGGGCAGAACTCGACGCACAGATCGCACTCCTCTTTGCATCTCTTCCAATGAATGGTTCTGGCTTCGCCAGTATCCGTTCTGACGATGTTCTGGCTGGGGCAGACATTAGAACAGGCCAGACAGCCCATACATCTTCCTGGATCGACTTTTATCATTCTCTTCTCCCCTGGGCAATCAACATAGCGGCCCGATTGCGCGCCCTCCGGTTGGCAAGATCGAAATCCAGGCTCAGGGCATTGGCCGGACAGGTCACAACACAGGTCGGCACCTCCCGGCTCGAGCACAGATCGCATTTATGAGCGATCTTGTCCGTCCATACCACCCCAAAGGGACAGGCCAGCTGGCACAGGCCGCAACCAGTGCACTTATCCACATCAAAAGCCGTTTTATCCCCCTCTTTATGCAGGGCTCCCGTGCTGCAGACCATGGTGCAGCAGGCCTCCTCACAGTGATGGCAGAAGACCGGAAGTGAAGCTGAGCTTCCCACAAAAAGAACATTCACATGCCCTTTTCCGCCATGCACCCGATCGCAGGCTACCTCACAGGACCGGCACCCTATACATCTACTGATATCAACATACACTGGCATCTAATCCCTCTTGCTGATCTTGCAGGCAGAGACCTTGAATTCCGGTATCTTCGCTTCGCAATCGACAGATTCCGTGGTCAGGATGTTGGCTCCAGGAAAATGGAAGGGCATGAACGCCACCCCTCTTCTCATGCTGTCAGTGAGCCTGGCCACTGCTATCGTCTTTCCCCGAGGCGAGGCTACAATCACCTCATCTCCATCCGCCACATCCAGCATCATGGCATCCCTGGCATTGATCTCCACGAAAAGATCCGGCTCGCGCTTGCACAGGGACGGACTGCGAAGTGTCATGGACCCGGCATTCTGATGCACTGCCACCCGGCCGGTAGTGAGGATGAATGGATACTCAGGGCTTACTGACTCTGCTGGAGGGATATAACTAACCGGCACAATCGCCGCCCGGCCCCCATCGAGCTTGAATCCTCCCCGATGAAGGATGGGAGTTCCCGGACTGCTTATGCTGGGACAGGGCCAGATTATCCCCCCCGGATCAGAAACCAAACGCTCCCTGGTTATTCCTCCGTACTGGGGGACCATGCGGTTGATCTCCTCCAGGACAGAGGCTGCATCAGGATATTTGAAATCCAAACCCAATCGGCAGGCCACTTTGCAGATGATATCCAGGTCAGGCAGGGCGCTTCCCGGCGGCTCGACCGCTTTGGAGCTCCACTGGACCCTTCTTTCCGTGCTGGTATAGCTACCCTCCTTCTCCGCCCAGGCCGCTGCAGGCAAGACGACATCCGCAAGCCTTGCAGTTGATGTCATGAAGATATCCTGCACCACCAGAAAATCCAGGGCCTCCAGACTCTTTTGCGCATTATAGCTGCAAGGCTCAGAATTGGCTGGATCCTCACCCATAATGTACATCGCCCGAAGCCTGCCCTCCCTTGCCTTCTCGATCATCTCTGTAGCAGAAAGTCCCCTTCCCAGGGAGAGACCTTCCGTTCCCCAACCAGCTTGAAAGAGCCTGATCGTCTCCGGATCGTCCGCTTTCCTGTAGCCAGGATAGAATTCAGCCAGCGCGCCCATATCGCAGGCGCCCTGGACATTGTTCTGGCCGCGCAGAGGCATGATGCCTGTCCCCTCTCGACCCAACTGGCCGCAGATCAGGGCCAGGTTGGAGATGGCCTGAACATTGTCTGTCCCAGTGGTGTGCTGGGTGATTCCCATGGAGTAGAGGATCACCGAAGCGGGAGAGGTGGCATAAAATCGCGCTGCTCGGACTATATCGATGGCAGGAACGCCGGTTATCTCTGCCACCCTCTCGGGAGTGCTCTCCTTTGTAGCCGCCACCAGTTGCTCGAAGCCTCGGGTTCGTTCCTCTACGTAGGGTAGATTGACCAGTCCCTCTTTGATGATCACATGGGCCAGGCCGTTGAGAAGAGCTACATCCGTTCCTGGCTTCAAGGGCAGGAAGATATCCGCCATCCAGGAGGTATGAGTGCGGCGGGGATCGGCAACTATTACCCTTGCCCCAGCGTCCTTTGCCCGATGAATCCAGCGGGAGAGTACGGCATGGTTTTCTGCAAGGTTAGATCCGATGATGAGAATGCATCTTGAGTTGGCGATATCCGGAATGGGGTTGGTCATCGCTGCCGCTCCCAATGTGCGGTTCAGGCCCACCACCGAGGGGGCGTGGCAGAGCCGGGCGCAACTGTCCACATTCCGGCTGCCCAAAGATCTGGCTAGCTTCTGGAAGAGGTAGTTCTCTTCATTGCTGCACTTGGATGAGGCTAGGAATCCAATGCTATCCGGACCGTGCCTCTTCAGAGCACCGCTCAGACCCTTTGCTACCAGCTCCAGAGCAAAATCCCAGGATATCCTCTCCCAGCCATCTCCCTTCCTCCTCAACGGAGTGCGAAGCCGTTCCGAATGATCGAGGATCTCCAAAGCGGCATTTCCCTTGGAGCAGAGAGCTCCTTCACTTACCGGATGATCGAGCATATACTCGATTCCTGTGGCACGCTCCTTCTCCACGACAATGAAAAATCCGCAGCCTGCAGCGCAGTAGGGGCAGACCGTTGGAACAAGCATTTTTGCCATCCCTTACCTCCAACAATTGGCAACTGGTTTTTT
>JGI12104J13512_1002172_pt1 | contig 12860 bp, 4 predicted proteins | sample TerdegcTABiofilm_FD_13512 | JGI IMG/M metagenome (IMG submission 13512)
AGCAGCCTGAAACATGAAGACCCCCAAGGGCAGTTCGTACCTGACAGCAAAACACTCTTAATTGAAGAGGTACAAGCCCAGCTCTATACGATACTGGACAGCATTGATGCTATCATCTACGTTGCTGACATGGAAACCTATGAGCTGCTCTACATTAATAAAAAGGCACGGGCAGTCTTTGGTGATGATACCGGGAGGAAATGTTATCAGTGGCTGAATGAGGGCCGAAATGCCCCGTGTGAATTCTGCACAAATATGCGGCTGGTTGTGAATGCAGAGCCTGCCGGCGTATACCGGTGGGAATGTCACAACCCATCAAATAACCGGTGGTATGACTGCCGGGACCGGGCTATCAGGTGGACAGACGGAAGACTGGTCAGGCTGGAGATAGCCACAGACGTCACCGATGAGAAATGTATAGATGATACACGAAATTACCTTCTTCATTCAGATTACCTCCAGTTCGGAGAAGACTTCTTTCAGTCTGTCGTCCGGTACCTCAAAGAGATCCTCGCAGCATCCTATGTCTCAATCGATATTCTAACCGGAAATAATGAGGCACAAACCCTTGCATCCTGTCCCGGTTTTGATGATCCTGAATCAGGGTCATTTCCGATTCATCATACCATATTCCCTCATGTTATTGGGAAAAAGATCTGCTCATATGACCACAATGTGCACCTCGCTTTTCAGGATGATCCCCTCCTTTTGAACCTACAGGCCAATTGTTATGTCGGGACAACAATCTGGAGTTATTCAGGAATTCCTATCGGAGTCATCTCGGTCATTTGGAAAAAGGAACCTGAAACCCTGCACCTTGCAGAACCTCTTCTCAAGATGGTGTCTGTCAGAGCATCAGGAGAGATAGAGCGTTTGCAGGCAGAAAAGCGACTAAAAGAGAATGAAACCAGAATCAGGGAGAAACTCTCCTCTCTCCTTGAACCTGAAGGAGATATCAGCAGCCTGGACCTGGCACAGATCATTGATACCGACGAATTACAGCTTCTGATGAATGATTTTTACGCAGTCTCCGGGATTGGAGTTGCCATTATTGATCTGAAGGGAAATGTCCTGGTTGCGACCGGTTGGCAGGATATATGTGTGCAATATCACAGGATTCATCCGGAGACCTGTAAAAACTGCATTGAAAGTGATACGATCTTATCACAGGGTGTATATCCGGGTACATTCCGGTTGTACCGGTGTAAAAACAATATGTGGGATATCGCAACGCCCATTACCATAGGAAACACCCATATTGGAAATCTGTTTCTGGGGCAGTTTTTCTTCGATGATGAAGAGATTGACAAAGAACTATTCAGAAAGCAGGCACAAACGTATGGATTTGACGAAGATGCATACATACGGGCTCTTGAGAAGGTTCCCCGGTGGAGTCATCAGACGGTTGATCATGTCATGCACTTTTACACCCGGCTTATACACCTGATATCACAGGAATGCTGGAGTACAATTACCCTTGCACGGACAGTGAATGAGCGGGATACCCTCCTTGAGGAGGCATGGGAGAAGGATGAGGAATTACACCACCAACTTGAAGAGTTGCGGGTCGCTCATACAGACCTTATCAAAACAGAGGAGGCACTCAAAGAGAACCTGCAAAAATTAAGAGATCTGATAGAAACATCACCAGATATCATCTGGGAGATAGATGCAAAGGGAAATTTCACCTATATCAGCCGGCAGGTGTTTGATCTTCTTGGATATACCCCTGATGAACTGCTCAATTCATCAATTCTCAAACTTGTACAGAAAGAATCCCACGAGATGGTCCTTGCCGAACTTGCACAACACCTGCAATTACCTGGGAAAGTTCATTCCCTTATCGTCTCTGCACAACATAAAGACGGCACAGAACGAATCATGGAGATTCGGGCAAACCCGGTTGTGAATGATGATGGAATTGTAATCGGGATGCGGGGGATTACCCATGATGTCACCGAGCTCAAATCTGCAGAACAGGAGTTACTAAGAAGTGAGGAAAAATACCGGCATATCTTTGAAGATGCTACAATAGGGATATTCCAGACGACACCATCCGGGCAGATTATCATGATCAATGATGCAATGGCACGGATGTTTGGGTATGAAAACCAGGCCGAAGTATTCAGGCTGAACCGGAGAGTAGACCAGGATCTGTATTCCATATCAAAGGACAGAAAGGCCCTTTTAGAAGATCTGAAATCAGGCCAGCCGGTATTTCTCAGAGAGATAGAATTTAAGAAAAAAGACGGAACTATTTTCACAGGTTCGGTCAATGTCCGGACTATTTCTGATGAAAAGGGGAACCCCATCCTCTACGAAGGGACAATTATTGATATTACCGAACATAAACAGATCGAAAAGGCGATTGCTCAAAGCGAAGAACGGTTCCACAAAATACTCGATCTTGTTCCTGATATGATCTCAATCCATGACCCGGAGATGAATATCATCTATAGCAACTGGAATGGATTCGGATCAGTTCCTCCAGAATGCCGAATAACTGGTTCAAAATGTTATACAACCTACCGTGGCCTGGATACTATATGTCCTGACTGCCTGGCAGGTAATGCATTAAAAACCAAACAGGCAATTGAGACCGAAGTGAAACTACCGGAAGGAATATGGATTGATCTCCGGGTCATTCCCCTGCTGAACGATGAAGGGGAAGTTATTCTTTTCATGGAATGGGTCAGGGATATTACCGAGAAAAAACTTGCCGAAGAAGAACTCTGGGAAGAGCGGCAGCGTCTCGCTAGTATAATCGCCGGAACCAGGGCAGGAACATGGGAATGGAATGTCCAGACAGGAGATGTCACCATCAATTCCATATGGGCAGAGATGCTGGGGTATTCCAGAGATGAACTTATGCCGGTGAATATCCATACCTGGGAAAATCTCACTCACCCTGAGGATCTTCCTATCGTGATGGATATCCTGGAAAAACATTTCAACAAAGAAAATAGTCATTATGATGCAGAATTCCGGATGCGACATAAAAACGGGAATTGGGTATATATTCATGATCGCGGACAGGTAATGTCCTGGACTGACGACGGGTCACCCCTCATGATGTATGGAACCCATACCGATATTACAGAGAAAAAAGAAGCGGAAAAAGCACTTTTTGAGGCAAATAAGAAATTAAATCTTCTCTCTGACATTACCAGGCATGATATCAGGAACTCACTAACCAGCCTTCTTATCTTCCTTGATAAAACAAGACTTACCCCAATTTCAGAGGAAACAAAGGAGAATATTGATAAAATTGAAAAGATTGCCCTTATTATACAGAAAGCCATAGAATTTACTCATGAATATCAGAATATCGGTGTGAAACAGGCAGTTTGGCATGATATTGCAGCAATGGTTCAATCGGTATCAGAGCAGCTGCAAAATGAACCCGTCAGATTCAGAGTAGATCTGAACGGTCTTGAGGTCTTTGCCGATCCGCTTATGGAACGGGCAATATTTAATATAATTGAAAATGCTTTCCGGTATGGAGGTCCCGATCTCTCAGAGATACGGATTTACTATGAAGATGAATGTCAGGATGACCATCTCTCATGGATAATTGAAGATAACGGAGCCGGAATCCGGGATGACGAGAAGCCACACCTCTTTGAGCATGGATATGGGAAAAATACCGGTTTTGGGTTATTTTTCACCAGAGAGATCCTGGCAATTACCGGCATTAGCATTGAAGAGAACGGAACATATGGACATGGAGCAAGGTTTGAGATTCGAATTCCACGGGGAAAGTGGAGGATGGAGAGTTAAATTAAAATCACATGTACAGAGGATATAAGAACTCATGAAGAGATTTATAGAAATTACACATTTTTTTTTCATAGCCAGAGGATGATGACTTTGAAAAAACTTCCCATAGGTATCCAGTCCTTTTCCACCATCATTACCGACGGATATGCCTATGTGGATAAAACTGAATATATTTCAAAACTCGCTCTACAGGGTAAATATTATTTTCTCTCACGGCCCCGAAGATTTGGTAAAAGCCTTCTTATTGATACCATCGATTGTGCATTTTCTGGAAAACGGGATCTCTTTTCAGGATTATATCTTGACACAGCAGAATCAGGATGGGATTTTTCTTTCCAATACCCGGTTCTCAGAATAGACTGGTCAGTTGCACCGGTCCGGACACCAGAGGAGCTCGAGCGGAGAATTCATGAAATTCTGGACACTTGGGCTCTTCATTATGAATGCACCCCGGTTCCCTCTACGAGTGGGGGAAAATTAGATTTTATAGTCAGAACTATTCAGCAGAAGACCGGGATGCAGGTAGTAATACTCATCGACGAATATGATAAACCAATCCTGGATACCCTGAAAACACCGGGTATCGCTGCAGAGATGGGGATATGCTGAGGGACTTTTACGGAGTCCTTAAATCCCTCGATTCCAGCCTGAAGTTTGTGATGCTTACCGGCGTCTCAAAATTTGTAAAGACAGGGATATTTTCCGGCCTGAATAACCTGAATGATATCACGCTTGACAGATCATACTCTGCTATCTGTGGATATACTGAATATGATTTAGACCAGGTGTTTAAAGCATATATTCATGAATTTGATAAAGATAAGGTCAGGGAATGGTATAATGGCTATTCCTGGACCGGAGAACGAGTATACAATCCCTTTGACATTCTTCTTCTCTTTTCCAAAGGAATATTCAGACCATACTGGTTTGAGACCGGGACACCGGGTTTTCTCATCGAGCTGTGGAAAAATGCTCCACGTTTACCGGCAGAATTTGACGGGATGGTTGTCGGAGAAGAAATTTTAGGATCTTTTGATCCTGAGCAGATTCGAGTTGAAACGCTCCTTTTTCAGGCAGGGTACCTGACGATCCATTCCTGGGAGAGTAATCCGGATATCGGGACATGGTATACCCTGGGATTTCCAAACCGTGAAGTAAGAGAATCCTTTAACCGAATGATTCTATCTATTCTCGGTCCGGATACACCGAATATATCTGTCCCGGCTTATCGGACAATTTTGGAGAGTGGTGATACCGAGGGATTGCGTACCCGTATCCAGGCATTGTTTGCATCAATTCCTCATGACTGGTACAGGAAAAACCCGATTTCTCAATATGAAGGCTATTATGCCAGTGTTTTCTATGCATGGTTATCCAGTCTTGGTTTTACCGTAATCCCTGAGGATGTCACAAATAAAGGGAGGATTGATATTTCAGTTCAGACCGGCCTCATTACCTGGATATTTGAATTTAAGGTGCTCGGAATTGATCGCAGTGGAGAGAGAAACCCTCTTGACCAGATTAAGAAAAGGGGATATGCTGAGAAGTACCTGGCTGAATCAAAACAGGTGATTCTGGTCGGTATCGTGTGGAATCCGAAAATACGGAATATTGAGCAATGGGATGTGGCAACCGAATAGTACAATGAGAAAATTTCAGGCGAATGATTCAGATACTTGCAGTAGGTTTATCCCACTCTTTTTCCAGAACCTGGAGTTTTTTATACCTATTGATGAAATGTCTAATCGCGGTTAGTACTAATCATGATTAGAGAATTTGTTATAAAAATCTACCGGTCATAATTTGTGATCGAACATTAAAAACCGAATCAGAGTATCCAGAATATGCATATCCTGACCATCCGGAAATTGTGCAATAGAAAAACTGTAATGCACAATTTTCGGTAAAATTGTGTAATATGATACTTTAATTATGACCATGTATGACATACTGATTACCAGATCATGTGAATAATTTATTCTTTAAACCAAGCATATCTAAAAGGGAGACCATTCATCCGCTCGTTCCGCTCACCCATGGAAACATCGAATCACGATTAAACAATCATCAGTTTAATTGAAGACCGGAGTGTCCAATGCCGGAATGGTATCCTGTACTCCTCCTCCTGATACAAGACGGGCAGCATAATAAACCGGAGAGGGTACGTGAGTTGATTGAGGGAGAGGGAACGAAGATTGGGTACGATCAGGATCAGAGAGACATCCGGAGCATCCCACAAGAATGATCACCATGAGGAAGAATCCCGATACTTTCTGACCCATTATGCCTCCTCCATCTCATGAATGGAGATCCCCCGTTCTCCTCCACTTCCCGGATGGAACCCATATCTCAAACCTGGCCCCTTCTCCCGGTATTCCGGTTTCACGTATTTCAAGTCCGGTAATCGAAAGGATCTCCCGTGATAAAAAGAGCCCAATACCCGTATGTGCTCCATATCCCCGCTGGAAGATGCGGGCCTTCTCCTCCTCAGGTATCCCGACCCCGTCATCCTCACAGATAAGTATCATGGATCCACTCTCTTCCCGGGCAGAAAACCGAATCCTGGTAATTGTTCTCCCATGGCGGATGGCATTATCAAGAAGCGTTGTGAATACCTTTCGGATGATGGGATCTGCATAGATGGTCAGATCAGAAGGAACCAGATTTTCAATAATGACCTCACCAGGAGAGAGTTCTGTTTTTGCAGATTCGATCGCCAAAAATATCTGCTGCCATCCTGACCCGGCTATCCCGAATGCCTCATATTCACGGGTAAACCCAATCGTTGCTTCAATTCGTTTTCCAATAGCAGAGGCCCGGTCCACAAAGGTCATGCACTCCTCTACATTCTCACTTTCACGTGCCAGATCATGACAAAGCTGCATTGAGGTCAGCTGATTGAGAATATCATGCCTGGTAAGACCGGTCAAAAGACGAATCTTCTGATAAGACTCTCTCAACGCTTCATCCATCTGTTTCCGGTCGGTAATATCTGAAATGAACCCTTCAAGGAAGAGAATCGTTCCGTCATTTCCAAAAATTCCCCTTCCTCGCTCCCACACCCACCTGGTCTCTCCATTTCGGGTAATAATCGGATATTCACCCTCGAAATAATCGTTCATCTGCAATTTTTTCTGCCAGATGTCCCAGATATCGTCGCGATAATCAGGGTGGATGATATCATTGTAAGAAAGAGTATTATTTCCGATGAAATCTTCCGGCTCATACCCCGTCAATTGCCTGCAGCCGCCACTGATAAACATCATCGTCCAGTTCCTGTCATTTGCACACCGGTACACAAACCCTGGGAGATTACTGATCAGAGTTTTCATCATACGCTCCTGTTCCTGTCCCTGCATCAAGGCTCTTGTAAGTTCCTGTTTCGTGTACCAGACATTCACAAGAAGAGAAGCAAGAATCGCGATTCCACCCAGAATAGCAAGAATTGTAAGCCAGAAATGCCTGACTACCTCTTCAATGGTAGGTTTCCCATAATCCTCATAGGGAGGCAGATGTAAAGCTCTGAGAAGTTCATGAACAGACGAATGATCCTGGGGAATCGCCCATCCTGCACTCCTGGCAGCCAGTGCAGCCGGATCATCTGCATCCATCATCAGAAGGGCGACAGATACCGCCTTGCTCAATGTTAGATTCGTCCCTGAAACCGCAGCAAAAGGCCATTCCGGGTACATGCGGGTGGATATCCGGTATGGATACCATCGATATTCCATGCTTTGATCATTGATAACCCGGATTTGGCTTAGATCGACTCGTCCCTCCTTTGCCATCCGCTCCAGCTGTGTACTCCGGGCAGTTCCTGCATCTGCGTATCCATTGATAACTGCAAGGACTGCAGCATCATGTGTCCCGGTAAAGTTCAGTTCAGCAAAATCCCGTTCAGGGACAAGACCCTTCTCCTGTATCTCCATGAATGCAGCATGCCAGCCGCCAAGTGACGTCGGATCAACCGCTGCAACCCGTTTTCCTTTCAGATCCTCAATGGTCCGGATATCAGAATTGTCAGACCGGGTAAATATCACCCCGCCGAAGACCGGGATCGGGTCAGGATCACCGGGAACCTGCAATGTTGCAATCCGCTGGGCAAGGCCATAGTACTCAAGAGCGGTATATACAGACGGGTTTACAACGATAAATGACACACTCCTGTTCTGAACGGCTGGCATTACCTCCTGAAAATTGAGAGGGGTGATGGTGAAATGATAGGGGGCAAGTTTCCCGGAGAGATAGTCAGCAGTCGGGTCCCACTCCATGTGAGCAATCTCCTCCCCCCGGCTTGCGAGCACTCCAATCCTGATTTCTCCAGAGACCGGAGAGAGAGAAGGCAGATGAGTATCCGGACCGATACCATTGTCCTGCACCGGCTGAATACTACTAACCGGGAGAGCGGGAAGCGGGGCGATGAGGAGAAGGACAAGCAGAAGAACTAGAAAAAATATGAACCCCCCTGAAAAATATCGCCTCTGCTCCCGGTCATCACCACACCATCTTCCCCTGCCCTATTCACCTGAGTATACCTGAACCATCATATTCGGATAGATGGATATTCACTTCTGACATGATAAAACAGGATCCCGGATACTCTTCCTTGAGTAGGATACCATCAGGCACCCGATGCCAGCCTTATGACATCCCTTCTTTCACCACCCATTTCCCTGCAGGGACACGGATCTCAAACCGTGCTCCAGATCCCCAAGCACCGGTCTCTGATATGGTCATGGCATTGATTGCCAGAATCTCCCTGATGAGAAATAACCCAAGGCCGGTGTGCTTCCCATACCCCTGCCTGAAGATCTTCTCCTTCTCATCATCCGGAATACCAGATCCGTCATCTTCATACACAAAGATACAGTCTCCATCATCAATCCGGTAGGAAAAAGCAATCCTGGTGACGTTCTCCCCATGCCTTATGGAATTTTCAATCAGCGTGAAGATTACCTTTTCCAGAATCGGATCTGCATACAGATACAGCCCTTTCAGATCAACCTGACAGGTTATCTGACCGATTGAATACCCCTCGAGCACATGAGTAATCATCCGTTCCGCATACTGCCACATGAGCGATTTATTCCTGATATTATCAACCAGTTTTGTAAATGCGATCTGGCTCCGGATAGTGGTGGTACAGGAGAGGCATTTTTTAATATACTGTTGAATATCCGGATCAAGATCATGATCCGCTACTAACTCAAGATATCCAAGAAGAGCCGTCACCTGGTTTAAGATATCATGCCTCGTGATCGAAGAGAGGATGGTAAGTTTCCGGTTAGCCTGTAACAGGGCATCCTTGTCCTCTTTCCGGTCGGTGATATCACGAATGGAGACCAGGTCTGCATCCTCTCCGTTCCATTGAATAAGATGTCCTGCAGCCTCCACAGTCCGTACCTTCCCTGACTGCGTGATGATAGTGTACTCATTGATAACCGGATTTCCGGTCCTCTTGATCTCTGCAAGGTCAGCCAAACTCATTTCAAGGGATTCTGGTGAAAGGATGTCCCTGATATTGAGTGGTGATGACAGAGAACCAGGGGTTAATTCGCATATGGAAAAGGCTGCCGGGTTTCCATAGAGGACATTCCCGTCAAAGTCAACGATGACAACAGGATCATGAACATTTTCTATGATGAGACGCTGCTGCCCCTCTATCTCCCTTAGAAGCCGTTCAGACGCCTTTTTTTCGCTCATGTCAAGGATAATGGAGCATAAATAGTCGATACTCCCATCCTGTTTTCTGACAATCCCGGTGGAGATGAGAACATCAATGATGGAACCATCTTTTCTGATATAGCGTTTTTCAAGGTTTCCAGGATCTTTTCCGGCAAGAACCGATTCAAATATCTTCATCTCTTCCACGAGATCTTCAGCAGGAGTTATATCAGTCCATCTTATCTGATTGAGCTCTTCGGCAGTGTACCCGAGCATAGAGCAGAGGGCATCGTTAAAATAAAGCCATCTGCCATCTGGGGAGCAGAGGGCATCGTTAAAATAGAGCCATCTGCCATCTGTCGTGGTAATCGCAATTCCTACCAGAGTGGAGTTAAACACTGCACGAAAACGTTCCTCACTCTCCCTGATATCCTCCATTTTCTCTGATATCAGATTATACTGTGACCTGAGCTCTTCTTCAGTGGCAGAGATCTCCTCGTATGCTGCACCCAGTTCTTCATTACTTCGGAGGAGTGCTTCTTCTGATTGTTTTCTCTGGATGATATTCCAGACTCCGTTCATAAGAAGAGTCAGCTGGCGGATGTCCTCATCCCCGTATGGTTCAGTTTTATTGGCAACACCGACCAGCATCACAATCCGGTCCCCATCATATACAGGGACACCCAGATGACGGGTCAGACCCACATGTCCGGGGGGAAGCCCTCTTTTCAAGGGATCTGGTGCAGCATAATCATTCGTAATTATTGGTCTTCGCTGCCTGACCGGTTCTCCCCAGAGTCCGGTTTCTGAAAGCAGAAAGATTTTTTTCTGGTCTCTTATCTGACACTCCTCCATTGCCACATGGGACCAGGCATGTATGGTAAGGACGGTCTCATCATCGCTTAAAAATGCCACATATCCGATCGTACTGAGCGTCAGCCGGACCGCCTCATCAAGAGCGTAATGTGTGATATCGCTCATTGACTTCTCTGTCATCTGCGTCAGGTTCAGCAGGGTTTCAAGCCTTGATTCATCAAGACGAAGTTTTTCTTCGACCTGCTTTAACGAAGTGATATCAGCATGGGTTCCCACCATCCTGACCGGAGATCCGTCCTCATCCCACTCGATGACTCTGCCCCGTGCCTGTATCCATTTCCATCCCCCCTGTTTTGTCCGCATCCGAAACTCGATGGTATATCCTTCCTGCTTATTTGAGATGTGTTCCTGGATTCTGTTTTTTGTAATTTCGATGTCGTCAGGATGGAGGAGTATCTCCCAGGTTTTATATGTGGATGGATATTCATCCGGTTCATATCCCAGCATGGTATACCAGTGCGGGCTGAAAAAAGCGTCCCCCGTTTTGATATTCCAGTCCCATATCCCTTCGTTTGACGCATCAAGAGTTATCCGGTACCGCGACTCGGTATCTTCCAGTAACGCATGGGCCTTTTTCAGCGGAGTGATATCCCGAAGTGACTCAATCGCCCCGATAACATTCCCTTTCATATCATAGAGGGGGCAGGCAGTAATCCAGAAGTAGAGTTCTTTTCCGTTATGGACCCAGGGGCGGGTGATTTCAGCAGTGAGGGTGTGATTTTGCCTGATGAGGGATGGATACTTCTCCATCATCTCCGGATCATTATCAAGAACGAAATCGATGAGCATCGGCCGCTTCTTCTGGTAAAAAGGGATTGCATAGGCATAATCACCTTTTCCAATGATCTCCGATGCAGATATACCGGAAAGACGCTCCATGGCCCGGTTCCAGGCGATGACGACGTGGCTGGTGTCTATGGCAAAGGTGGCATCAGGCAGAAAATTGATTATTTCAGATTCCCGTTGTTGCAGGTCCAGAATCTGCTTTTCCGCCCGACGGTGAGATGCCGCATATCGGACCTTATTGGCAAGTTCTGCAAACTGTGCCCTTGGATCCCCTCCTTTCTGCAGATAGAAATCAGCTCCGTTATTGAGTGCCTCTATTGCGACCTCTTCCCTGCCCCGTCCGGTGAACAGAATAAACGGAGTCTTATTGCCATGTGAACGCAGGTGTTTTAAAAACCCAATCCCATCCATTCCCGGCATCTGGTAGTCGGAGATGATGGTCTCAAACTCACTGCCCTCCATGGCTGAAAGGGCCTCGTTTACGCCGGTTGCGATAGTAACACGAAAATCGCCGGTCCGTTCCAGGAAAATCTTCCCAAGATCCAGGAGATCAGGTTCATCATCGACATACAAAACAGAGATCTGATCAGTCATGTATCTTCTCCATAGCGCCATTTCCCGGTAGGAACGGTGATCTCAAACCGTACACCATGCTGGTATGTTCCACACTCACGAATGGAAAGACCGGTGATGGAAAGGATTTCACGAGCAAGAAAGAGACCGATACCGGTATGCTTCCCATATCCATGCTCAAAGATCATCTCCTTATCTTCCCCGACAATGCCAATCCCGTCATCTTCATACACAATAATGCAATCTCCATTGCTTCGGTCTGCCCTGACACGAATTTGTGTGACCCGCTCTCCATGACGAATTGAATTTTCAAGCAGCGTGGTAAAGACCTTCCGAATGATGGGATCTGTTAATATCTCAAGGGTTTGTGGTATCTCATTATAAAATGTAATACCCGGACATTCTACCTCTTCACAAGCCGATTCCACAATCGGTTGTATCGCCAGCCATCCTGTCCCATATATTCCGAAGTTTTCATATTCACGGGTAAAACTGATTATCTTTTCTATTTGTTCACCAGCGATCCGGGCATTCTCCACATACTCATGGATCTTTTCAGGATCAGAAGACTGGAGTGCCAGGTTGTGAAACATATCGACAGCTGATATTTTATTATAGATATCATGCCTGGTGAGACTGGTTAAAAGACGGAGTTTCACGTTTGACTGACGAAGAGCCTCCTCATTGTACCGTTCTTCTGTAATATCGCGGATAATTGCCAGGACCTCACGGGGTGCTGATCTGATAATCCTCGCCTCAAACCAGAGCTTTTTATTCTGAATATCAAGGAAATACTCAAAGAATTGCATCTTTCCGGTCCTGAGCGTTTTCTGAATGGCTGAAAGACCCCTGGTTGCAACGGGTTCGGGGAGAAGATCATGCAGTGATTTTCCGATCAGTTCCTCTTCAGGAGAGATTAAAAGAGCAGGATCATTCACATGACAGGTCAGGTATACTCCGTTCTCATCTAATGTAAACAGGATATCCGGAATCGCATTCACGATGGCACGGAATCGTTCTTCATTCTGTTTGAGTACTTCTTCGGCCTCTTTTTGCCTGGTGACATCCCGTGCAGACCCTACCGTTCCAATCATCTCGCCCTTTGTATTTAAGAACGGGGCTTTGTGCACATCCAGGTAGAGGAACTTCCCCTTGACATTGCCGTACTCATCAAACTGCCT
>JGI12104J13512_1002175_pt1 | contig 12846 bp, 12 predicted proteins | sample TerdegcTABiofilm_FD_13512 | JGI IMG/M metagenome (IMG submission 13512)
GCACCACTTTGGGCACCACTAGGCTATTATATACCATATTTTAGGAAGGATTAATAAAGTGGAAAATAAAAAAACCTTGATTTTTCAAGGATTTTTTTTGGTGGAGATAAGGGGGCTCGAACCCCTGACCTCTAGAGTGCGATTCTAGCGCTCTCCCAGCTGAGCTATATCCCCATGAAACCCATTGATTTAACTGGTTTATTATAACACGTTAAAAATATTGGGTCAACTAGATTACAGACTTGATCATGATAAACTATACTACCTCCGGCAATAAAAATAACCACTTTAATGAGTGGTAAATATCTAATACTGTCATGAAAATAAATTTCATTATCTGCTGTTGCCGCGTCAGCGGCATGGACGTGTCTATTCAGTAATTTTATTATTTAACTACTTTTAGAGCATTTAACAATACTTTTAAAACAAACCATTTTGGAGCAATTTCATCAGGATCATGATCACCAGTAATCAATCCAGCTTTTTGCATTGTAAATAATGTCCAGTTTTCATTGTTTCTGCCATTTGTGAATCCTCGGTTCATAAAAAATAAAAATAATTACAACTTTGTTCTCGCAGTAAAAAATTCACCACTCTATAAAATCCTATCAACGGAATCTAACGCCAAACAAAAATTTCTGTCTAACTCCCAGAAACCCTGCAGTCCTTGATAATACTGGTTTTTTATCTGACAACCTCAGCACCCCTTAATTTCAAAGGGGTGATTGTATTTTAATAATTCATTATATGCACAATTAGTATAACACATATTAATCTTAACAAGTTATACAGGATAGCACATTTCTTTTTTTATTAAAAAAATTAAAAGAATCATGAAGGGAAATCCAACATAGTATAGAATTATATAACATATAAACTTTAAGGAGGTTATCTAATTGGGTAAAAAGATTACATTGTCTGTCATTAAAGCTGATATCGGCGGCTTCGTTGGTCACTCAAGTGTACACCCGGAATTATTGGAAACAGCCGGGGGGATACTTGCAGGAAGCCCCCTTCTGATAGACTATCACGTAACTCATGTAGGTGATGATATAAACTTAATTATGACACACGAACTTGGTAAGAACAACGGTGAGATACACCAACTGGCCTGGAATACGTTTTTATCTTGTACCGCAATAGCCAAAAAACTAAAATTATACGGGGCCGGTCAGGACCTGCTGGCCGACTCTTTCTCTGGAAACGTCAAAGGCATGGGCCCGGGTGTGGCTGAAATGGAATTTGAGGAGCGTGGAAGCGAGCCGGTAATTGTTTATATGGCTGACAAAACCGAACCGGGCGCATGGAACCTTCCGTTATACAAAATGTTTGCCGATCCATTTAACACTATTGGGCTTATCATCGATCCAAAAATGCATCAGGGCTTTTTGTTCGAAATACGTGACTTGATTGATAATAAGAAGGTAACCTTCTCCTGCCCCGAAGAGATTTACGACATGCTGGTTTTTATAGGAGCTCCCGGCCGTTATTGCATCAAATCAGTTTATCAAAAAGGAACTGGCGAGATAGCGGCAACTTCCAGTACCCAGCGTCTGAATTTAATGGCCGGACGTTATGTGGGTAAAGACGATCCGGTATTAATTGTACGGTGCCAGAGTGGTTTCCCGGCTGTGGGCGAGGCCCTCGAGCCATTTGCCAACCCTCACCTGGTTTCGGGATGGATGCGGGGTTCACACAGCGGCCCGCTGATGCCTGTTTCTGTTGACACATCAACACCCACGCGTTTTGACGGGCCGCCCAGAGTAGTAGCCCTGGGCTTCCAATTAAGCGATGGTAAACTGCACGGACCACAGGACTTCTTTGCTGATCCATCCTACGACCTTGCCAGACAAAAGGCCAATGAGATAGCTAACTATATGCGCAGTATGGGGCCGTTTGAACCGCACCGCCTACATTTAGATGAAATGGAATACACCACTATGCCTGAAGTCAGCAAGCGTTTAAAAAATCGTTTTGAGAAAGCATAACAGTTGATTAATTGACTAATGCCGGGTTAAAATCCCGGCTTTTTTATTAAAATATCTATCTCCTGGCATACCTGTCTATATCAATACCCCTTCTTTCCATCCATTCCGCCACGGCACCCGTGACCAGCACCGGTTTCTTCGCTAATTGCGCCAGGTTTTCCGCCCCTGACATCAGCATAACCATACGCAACTCATCGATTATTCCGGATATTTTATTTATAAGTCCTTCTTCCGACTTGTCCAAAAACTCTTTTAAAAAAATCCTCGCCATCCCGGTCAGACCGGCGCCCAGCGCCACTGCTTTGGCCACATCAATGCCACTGTCTAAGCCCCCGGAGGCGATTATCAAAATGGGAAGTTCAAGGCTAAGCCCCTCCAATAAACTGACTGCTGTAGGTATTCCCCAGTTTCGTACACCCTTGCCGCTCTTTTGTCCCGAACGCATGTTTTCAATTTCAATAAAATTTGTGCCCCCCTGCCCCCCGACATCCACATACCGGACACCAGCACTGTAAATGGCAGATATGGATTCCTTGGAAAGCCCAAACCCTACTTCTTTAACAATTACGGGAACACTGACCGCAGAAGTCACCTCTCTAATATTATCGACAATCCCACTAAAATCTCTGTCCCCTTCCCGCATTGCCAGTTCTTGAGGGACATTCAAGTAAAGCTGCAGCCCGTCTGCCGAAATCATTTCCACCGCTGCCGCCGCCAGTTCAGGCGGTACCCCGGCACTCAGGTTGGCAAGAAGAACACCATCAGGGTTTTCCTGGCGTGCCACCTCGTAGGTATGCCTTAATCCAGGGTTTTCCAGCCCAGCCATCTGTGATCCCACAGCCATCGCTACGCCAGTTTGCCGCGCCGCCTTGGCCAGGCTTTTATTAATGCCCGCAACCGCCGGGTGCCCCCCCGTTATAGCATTGATTAATAATGGCGCTTCAAGCTTTTTACCCATAAAGTGGCAAGCGGTGTTAATATCACCCAGACTTAAACCGGGCAGAGAATCATTTATAAGAAAAATTTCTTCAAAACCATTGGTAACTTCCGGCTTTCCAAGCTTCAGGGCATATTCAATATGATCCAGTTTGCGCTTTTGCCTTTGAATTTTTCAAACCTCCTATTTCTTTTCCGGCCGGTCGAAATAAATATTTTTACTGGTGGCGGATATTGGAATACCGATAACCATTTCTCCCTGAACCATACCTATATTTTTAGCAACCGTACCGGGGCGTCCCATTATGCGGTTGTCAGCGTTCAGCAGGCCGGCCGTTTTAGCAGCCGACCCCAAAGCTATACCTAGATCCAATACACGCCACACACACTGAAATTGTACAGAATCATCCCCATTCGCGGAATTCAAATCGGAACATTTGTTATGTCCACAGGCCCCGCAATTTAACCCGGCTGGTTCCGCCTTATTCAAAAAAAGCAACAGCATTGCATCAGAACGGCGGATATTTTCCGCATCGCGGTCGTAATTTACAAGCCCTCTTTCTTTACCGTAACTATCCATGGCATCGGCTAGAACGGCCAGTTCATCACCCGAAACCACTTTCGCCCGTACAAAGTCCTGCCCCAATGTTTTGGGCGCAGTACATGCGGAAAGAGCCATTAGGTCGGCAACCATAAGCATGGTATCCTTCAAAATGATCCACCTCCAGAACCATAAATTTACCTATGGTGAACTTTGGGCATATAACGCGGCTCATGTTCGGCCCTATAATTGTTCGAGTTCAATCGCCCTCGGGTTCGGTCAAACTCGAGCTTCGCGCCTCAAACAGTTCCCTCACTTATCCTCGGGCTCACTCGCTCTTTGATTAAGGCCTCAAAATCGCCGCTTATATATGCCCAAAGTCACTTATATACATATATTTTCTTTAGCCAAAATATAAAAACCGCCCCTTCATATTTCTAGACATTAAACCTGAAATTAATTACGTCACCGTCTTCCACTACGTATTCTTTACCTTCAAGGCGGTACAATCCTTTTTCCTTTACCTTGGCCATATTTCCTAAATCCGCTAAATCACGGTACTTCACTACTTCCGCTTTAATAAAACCACGCTCCAGGTCAGAATGGATCTTGCCGGCCGCCCGTTTGGCATCAGTCCCTATCTTAATGGTCCATGCTTTCACTTCATCGTCGCCCACAGTAAAAAACGAGGTCAGGCCGAGATAGTCATATGCCGCCCGCGCTAAACGGTCAATTCCCGATTCGGTGATACCAAGGTCGGTTAAAAACATTTCTTTGTCTTCATCCGGCAACATACTGATTTCCATTTCAATCCTGCCGCAAATTTCCAGCACCGGGAGGCCGTGCCCAACAGCATAGGCTTCCAAATCATCCCGTCCCGGGTAAGATTTCGACTTAAACTGCTGCTCGTCCGTGTTAACTACCAACAGTAACGGCTTTTCAGTCAAAAAACTGAAATTTTTCAAAATAAGCCTTTCTTCATCAGTTAATTCCAACCGTCCGATAGATATTTCATTTTCCAAGGCATCAAGACACTTCTCCAAAACTTCAAGTTCGAGAACATTTTCCTTTTTAATTTTCTTTCCGCCCTTTATTCGCTCGATCCTTTTTTCGATTATCTCCATATCAGCAAAGAGGAGTTCCATGTTAATTGTCTCAACATCCCGCAAGGGGTTGAGATCGCCATCCACATGCGGGATATCGGGATTAACAAAAGCTCTTACTACATGAGCGAGCATGTCCACGTTCCGGATCGTGTTCAAGAACTGGTTGCCGACTCCCTTACCCTGACTGGAACCACGGACCAACCCCGGCACGTCGCTAAACTGAATCTGAGCATAGGTAGTCTTGCGGGGCCGGTACAAACTGCTCAGGTGCTCCACTCTGCTGTCCGGCACTCTAGCTGTTCCAACATTGGTTTCGGTTTTTCCGGTTAAAAAGTTGGAGGTTTCCAAACCTGCTCCCGTGAGCAAGTTGAATATTGTGGTCTTCCCTACCATGGGAAGTCCAACCAGGCCGCAGTTCAAACTCATGTTCATCACCCAAATAGTAGTTTATCATCTTACCAAATGATTTACAAACCTGTTTTTATAAAGTTGTACAGCGCTTAGCTGTAGGATCGTTAAACCGTCGAGGTTTATATATTAAACTTGGCACACCTCGAGGTGTTTTTTTTGACGGTTTGAAGTGATAGTCAGATAAAGCCATCCCTCTTCCCTTACACTCTTTACATTACCGCCCCTTACAACATATTCTTGTCCCTCACCCACATAGACGGCTACGGTAATATCCTCAAGACCTTCAGGGTTTTCAAGATCTATGACATAATTCCGTCCGTCTTGTTTTTTTACCTGCCAGCGAGTCTGGGCGTTGCGGTTTAAGAAATCAGCGAACCAACTCATCGGCGCTACAATGACTCTATCGTTTTTCTGTTCCGCAAGGGCTTTCTCTTCAAAAGCCCGGAAGGCGTCCAGACAAAAGCGGGTGTCCGACGGGTGTGTGTAAACCATCCGGATTGTTCTTTCTTCAGCCGAAAAATCAACCAGGTCTTCCAGCCACTGTTTTACTTCTCCGGGAGACACGCGGCCTCTTTCCATCTCTTCAAAGGAAGCGAATTTCTGGTACGGTGAAATGGGAAACGCCCACATTTTTTGGCCGGCATATTTTCCGTCAATATAGGGGTGGGTCGGGCCGGCGCCGGAATCGCCTGCATAATAATAAGAGTTGACCCCGAGTTCTTCAAGCCGGGAGTTTACCCAGAAGGGATGGTTGCCGCCCGGGGCGCTATATTCCCGGATTTTTTTACCGGTTACCGCTTCCAGGGTGTTAAAATTCCAATTGATAAGCTTGACGGCTTTTTGCCGCGGCAGGTACTGCAAATTATAAGCAAAAAAGTTATGCACCCAGCCGCCATGCGAGCCGATTTCCCCGTAGTTCCGAAGCACTTCCAAAACAGGCTTGCCCCTGTATTTGCTCTCCGCAAAAAATCCCATACCATCCCCCAGCTTATAAGTATCAGGGCCGGCCGTGATGTGTATGGAAAAGGGGATGTCTTTCTGGAACAAACCCTGCATCATCATTACCATCAATGCCCGGAAGTAAGCACCGCTGCAGATATGCAGGTTAAATACTATACCCCCCTTACCGCCGGGGCTGTTTACCAGTCGTGGAATTTTAGCGTAACGAATGAGGAAAGTCCGCAGTACCGACCTGGGCGTCAGGTCGTCTGAACGTAGTTTGTATTTTCCAAGAGGCATGTTGACATAAACCACCGCTCCCCCGCTATCATAATATTTCTCAGTAATAACAGGATTGTTGAAATTCTCTTCATTGTCGTATGCAACTACCTGAGCGTTGTCATTAACCGCCCAGGAATGTTCGAACTTCAACTTGCCGTAAGAGTAACTGCTCACCGCATTGTCTTTCTCCAGCTTGCCCGGAGGGATTCCCCACTCCTGCCCTTTAGCTGCAGAAAGGAAATACCAAAAACCCATGTAAGTAGAAGCCTGTTCCCCGGGCGCAGGCATGAAATACCTGACCCCGGCCAGGTTGGCCAGTCGCGGGGTCTGGTCTTGTGCACCTCCTGAAGTATTCGTGGCAGGGTCAAAAACGAGCAGAACTTGTCCACCATAATCCCTTACGTAAGAGTTAATCACTCCCGCAACCTCAGGAGTCATGGCCGAGTTGATAAATTCAGGCACCAGCAACGCCTCAAAGCGTTCTTTAAGACCAGCGCCGCCGTAACCGGCAAGGTCGCCCGGCGAAACAACCTGATATTGAAAACCTTCTTCCTTCAGTAACTGCTCGTAAACCGACAAAATTAACTTTCCTTGTTCAGACTGACTGTCGCCTGCCAAAAGGCCTACCTGAACAGTTCCGGCCGGCCCGGCGCAGGAAGCACGAAGGAGATCCGTCAAAACCGGCAAGGAAGTAAACAAGCAAACAACAAGCAAAATTCCTATTATTTTTTTACTTATCATGTCCCTCTTCTATCCACCTGCGATTATTTACCTTACGTTTGTATTTATTTATTTTATTCCATGTCCCAATAATTGTAAAATTTATGGCCTGTGGGCAGTCCATCGTTTTACTGTCAATTGGGGATTTCCCCATAACAAGCGGACCACCGGTTCGACTACCACAGGGTCCCCGCTGGTAAAAAAACTCTCCCTGCCCGGCACATTTCTACTTGTAGCAAGTTCCTTCTCTTTTAATATGCGCGCTACCTGCCTGGCAACTGCCGCGCCGGTGTCAATAACTCTGACACCGGTACCGGCCAGCTTTTCCACTAGCGGGCGTAAGAAAGGATAATGCGTACAGCCTAGTACAATTGTATCAACTTCCCTTGCCATCAGTGGATCCAAGTAACGGCTTAATAAAACCTCAGCTTCAGGTCCTTCATGCATACCAGCCTCCACAAGTTCCACTAATCCCGGACATGGTTGAGTGTATACATTCACACCGTCTCCGAACCTTTCTAAAAGGTGACTGAACCGTTCACCCGCCAGAGTGACGCCCGTAGCGAGCACACCTATATTACCGTTACAGGTTGCCGAAACCGCTGGTTTTACCGCGGGCTCAACCCCGACGACAGGTATATCAAAGCGCTCCCGCAAAGCGCCAAGGCTGGTGGCGGATGTGGTGTTGCTGGCAACAACAATTAGCTTAACACCCTCTAATACCAGAAAATCACCGATAGTGAAAGCCCGGGCACGAATCACCTCAGGCGGCTTGGCGCCGTAAGGGCAATAAGCCGAGTCGGCAAAATACAGCAGGTCTTCCGCCGGCAACAAGCGGCGCACCTCCCGCATCACCGAAAGCCCACCCATTCCCGAATCGAAAAGCCCAATCGGCCTATTACAAGACATCATACATAACCTCATTATGATCTACAATTACACCATATAATCAATTATCCCAGCGTATTGAACCTTTACTATATTATATTAGCATGAATATGCAATCAACAGCGAGTTTTTTCACAGGACGGTAAAAAATAAGGGTAACTACAAAGGGAATGTTTATCATCAAGGAGAAATGATTTGTTAACGCAATTGTCTGAGGAGGCTTACTAATGGGTTTTTACGGCTGGTTTGGGAAGACGCTCCGGGTGAATTTAAGTACCGGTATTATCACTGAGGAGATTATCGATCCACAAGTGTTGGCAGACTGGATCGGCGGCCGCGGGCTGGGCGCCCGGATAGTCGCCGGGGAAGTGCCGGCTGACTGCAACCCCCTCGGGAAAGAAAATAAACTGGTTTTCGCGACCGGCCCACTGACTGGCGCCGGAGTTCCCGGCGCCGGCCGATTCAGCGCTTCAGCCAAGTCACCGCTGACCGGTACGATCCTGGACTCAAACGCCGGTGGAAGGTGGGGGATCAGGTTAAAACAGAGCGGTTATGACGTGCTGGTTATTGAGGGAGCTTCGACTGTGCCGGTTTATTTGACGATTGCGGACGGAAAGACGGCGCTGCATGAAGCAGGAGAACTCTGGGGTGATGATGTCGGGGAAACTAACGACAAGCTAATTGACAAATTGGGAAAAGACGTAAGTATAGCGTGTATCGGTCCGGCCGGAGAAAATCTGGTCAAATTCGCTTCTGTGATGAACGACGGATACCGCGCTTTGGGGCGGGGCGGTCTGGGCGCGGTAATGGGCGCAAAAAAATTGAAGGCCATCACCGTACAAGGTTCTCAGAAGGTAGAAGTTGCCAACGCGGAAAAACTCAATTTTATGGTCTATGAGGCCGGCAAGTGGCTCAAGGCCAACCCGATCACTTCCCTGGGGCTTCCAGAATTCGGCACTCCGGTTCTGGTTAACCTTTTTAACGAACTGGGCGTGTTCCCGACCCGTAATTTCCAGGATTCACAGTATCCTGACGCAGTAAACATCTCCGGTGAGGCCATTGCCAAGACCATGACTATAGGCCGTAAAGGCTGTCACGGCTGCCCGGTCCAGTGTACCAGACTGATAAAAACAAAAACAGGAAACACCGTGGGGCCAGAGTACGAATCTATCTGGGCGCTGGGGCCGGAATGCGGGATTGGCGACCTGGAGGCTATTGTTAAGGCAAACCATCTCTGCAATCGTCTGGGTCTGGATACCGTATCCACTGGAGTTACCATCGGCTGCGCCATGGAGTTAAAAGAAAAAGGCATTTTAAAAACAGGACCCGCATTTGGAGACTCTGCGGGGTTGCTCCAGGTCATCAAACAAATAGCATACCGGGAAGGAGACGGCAACCTGCTGGCTGAAGGCTCACGCTGTCTGGCCGAAGAGTGTGGAGCCGGCCAATATGCCATGCAGGTAAAGGGACTGGAACTAACCGCATACGACCCGCGCGGCTTGCAGGGAATGGGTCTGGGGTTTGCCACCTCAAACCGGGGCGGCTGCCACTTGCGGGCATACATGGCCGGACCGGAAGCACTGGGCGTGCCCAAAATGGTGGACCGGTTCAGCACCGGCGGCAAAGCCGGGCTGGTCATCACCCAGCAGAATATCAGCGCGGCCATGGATAGCTTGATCGTTTGCCGCTTTGTCAACCTGGCTGTTTCCGAGGAGTATTTCGCCAGGATTTTATCGGCTGTAACGGGCGTTGAATACCAAAACCAGGACCTGCACCGGACCGGCGAACGAATCTGGAATCTGGAGCGTTTGTACAACCTTCAGGCCGGTTTTGACTCCTTCCATGACACCCTGCCGCCCAGGTTGCTGGAGGAACCTGTCCGGGAGGGACCTTCCGGCGGAAGAGTGGTTGAACTGAAGCCTATGCTCGACGAGTACTACCGTTTCAGGGGGTGGAACGAATCCGGCGTACCTACGCCCGGAAAACTGCGGGTACTGGGATTGGAGGAGTTTAAATGTTAAAAGACTTTCAAACGTTCGGGCGGGACCTCTTCCTGGCCGGTCTAAACAGTTCACATAGCGGCAACCTCAGCGTGCGCTGCGGCGACCGGATCATCATCACCAGAAGGGGGGCGATGCTGGGCCACCTGGAAGAACGGGATATCATTGAAACTGGACTGGATAAAAACGACAGCAACATCGTCCTGGCCTCCACAGAGATCAGGGTGCACCGGGCGATTTACAAAGGAACCGCCGCCCTGGCTATCGTACATGCCCATCCGGTCCACGCCACAGCCCTATCCCTTCTGGAAGACGAAATCATACCGTTGGACTCTGAAGGTGCCTACCTGCTGCACAAAATCCCCGTCCTGGGCGCAGAGCACACCATCGGCTCCCAGGAGCTGGAAGAAAAACTGCCCGGCCTTTTAAAAGAATATAAAATAGTAATGGTCCGCGGGCACGGAAGCTTCGCGATAGGACAGTTATTGGAGGAAGCCTACCAGTGGACTTCCAGCCTGGAGAACATCTGCCGGATAATCTATATCACCCGTACCTTAAAGGGAGAAGTAAAAGACAAGCGTTCGGCTAAATACAAAGAGTGGTAAAACAAACATATATTTTACACATATTAAGAAGCTTTTTCCCAAAAAATATTATTAACTCTCAGAAAGGGGGAATTCTGTTGCCACGCGAAGGGTTAATTCCGACTGTCCTTGGTACCGCCGTTACCACCGCAGGACTTGCGTTGCGCAGGGCAAATCCCGTGATCGGATGGGGAGTAGCCGGTTTTGGCTTGGCGCATATTTTACTTGGCGCCATAGACCTGATGGAACACCCGCCGGAGTAATGAGAGTTTAGAGAGGAGTGTCTGCTCCTCTCTTTTAATGTGCTAGCGTATTGTGCGGATGTAACGGCCGTCTTTCTTCAACAAGGCCGACTTCAATTCTTTAATGGTACAAGCTTCCATACCGGCAAAGCATTGGGGAGGAAATAAACCATCCAACCAATGCGCGTCCGACGAAACAAGGTAATAAAAGCCCCTTTCTTTTAGTTGTTCAAGTTGAGCCTGGTCGCGGGGCAGGTGCGGGGTTAATTCAACACCGTCTATCGGCAGATCCGTAGGGATAAAACCCAGGCTTCCCCATAGGCTGAAAGCTTTCCGGTCGATGTGGGCCGCTATGCACAGCCCTCCCAACTGCTGAACACCTCTGACAACTTCTTCTATGGAAAGATCCGTTCCCATGAGAAGCAACCTTTCCACTTCACTCACTTTATTCCCTTCGTGATCGACAACCCATTGCTCACCGAAACTTTCTTTCTTGTTTTTCCGGTCGGGTAAGTGCCCATAAACCATTTTTTGCCAGGCAAGTACTTGCTCCAGAGTGTCAAATAGGCAAACCATATGAACGTCCTCTTTTGTTTGCACTTCCATACCGGGCAGGATTTCAACTCCCACCTCTTTACCTTTTGCCATAAAGGCCGGGACATTTTCCGCCGAGTTATGGTCGGTTATGGCTATCGCTTCGACACCAAGCTGCTTTACCCTGTGCAAAACACGGGGAGGCACCATGTCGTCACCCGCGCAGGGTGACAGGATGGTATGAACATGCAGGTCTAATACCCACTCCCGCATATTTTCACCTGCCCAGGCCCATGGTATATAAACGTCCGGCGATTTGATAGGCCGTTTTTTGAGAACTCAAAATAACGATCCCTTCTTTTTTCGCTTTCAGCAAGGTGTCATCCTGGGGTAAATTACCTTCAACCAAGATAATGCAATATAAATCTAAAAGCACGGCGACGGCGATAATATTTTGGTGGGTTTGCATGGTCAGCCAAATATCACCTGCTTTAGCGTGAGCAATGACATTACTTAATAAGTCTCCGCAGTAGCAGCCGGTTACTTCCAGGGACGGATCAATCTCATCCGGTGTCAACAGGACGGCATCCAATTCCTTTAACAAATTCACTAGCTTCATAAAACAAAACACCTCATTTAATGAAAATTTTTATCACCAATGTAGTGCCTTTGGGAGAAGATTCTATAGTAAATTCGTCAGCTGATTTTTTTATGTTAGGCAGTCCCATACCCGCTCCGAAGCCCATTTCCCTGATCTGGTCAGATGCTGTGGAATAACCCGGTTGCATGGCTAAAGAAACGTCTTTTATACCCGGACCGCTGTCTTCTACAGTAATGGTTATATCGTGGGGTGTGACCCTGGCTGAAAGCTTTCCTTCATAGGCATGAATCACCACATTCATTTCCGCATCATAAGCCGCGATGGCGGCGCGACGGACAATTGTGCCTTCCAACCCTAATTCAGTAAGCATTTTTTTGATGTTACTGGCCGCTTGACCTGCCAGGTCAAAATTCATACTTTGGATCGAGCATTCATATATTTGCGTCTTAAAATCTTTGGTCTTTTTTTTTTCGTCAGGTTCATCTATCTGATCAATTCTTAACAACTGGGCCAACCGGGTTACGATATCACTGGCGGTTAAAATCCCCACAACCTTTGATTGTTCATCAATAACGGGAAATCTTCCATACTTATACCGGCGCCATGCTTGCAGAGCATATCCGACCGTATCCTGCTCACGTAAAAATACGGGGTTAACCGTCATAACTTCCGAGACAAAAGCGTCTAAATTATTATTTTCCATAGCCTGAATGATATCAGCCACACTGATAACACCTAAGAGAGCTTTTTCCCAGTCAACAACCGGCATGCCGGAAATGCCTTTATCGCGCATCAGTTCTTTGGCCTGCCGGACAGTCAAATCCGGGGTAATATAGATAACATCCCTAGTCATAACATCCTGTACTCTGGGCAAGGACTGCTTGTCATACATGGGAAATCACTCCTAAACCAGCTTTGTAGAGGAGGCCGCAAGACTCATACATGGGGTATGCGGTGCATAGAATGGGAATACCCTTTGCTTCAGCCAAATCAATTATTTCCTGGGAAGGCACCTTGCCACGGACAAATATCACTCCAATCAAATCAATTATTTCCGCTGTACGAATTACCTGG
>JGI12104J13512_1002188_pt1 | contig 12781 bp, 13 predicted proteins | sample TerdegcTABiofilm_FD_13512 | JGI IMG/M metagenome (IMG submission 13512)
AAGCCATAGTCTATAGTCCTCAACCGGTACGCTGGTTGACAAGCGCAGCGTTACGACCAGCAAATTAGCTCTTGACTATTTAAAAAATATTTCGTATTAATTAAATGTGAGATTAAAAGGTGGGCGATCGCATCCCAAGGCGATAAGAATAGTAACCCTTACCAAACAAACTAAATAAAGGAGGTTGAAGCGCATTGTTAATTGTCGAGCCGATAATGACATTTTAAATAACTAACTTAAAAAGGAGAAGATATGTTAAGAGCTGCGATTTTGCAAAACCTCATGCAAATGCCCGTGACGAACTTTCCGGTGACCAGTGCCTATTTCACCCTAGACCACCTGGCGGGCAATCGCAAAAATCATCTGGTGGAGATCAAACAGCAAATTCGCTATAAAAAAGAGACCACCTACTTTAAGCAGCTATCCGAAGCCGAGCGGCAATCGGTTTTACATGATTTTGATAAAATCACGGAGTTTTATAGTGAAGGACTTGATCCAGCGCAAGCCGTGAGCGCGATCTGCTTTGCTTCGCATGGTGCCGGTCTCTGGCAGACAATCACTTTAAAACGTGCGCTTAAATCCAACGAGCTGGTCATTCAGCTCAAGCCCTATGTTCGCCCATTATTTACCTTTTTTAGCACTAACCCGACCTATGCCCTGATTTTAATCGATCGCACTAAGGCCCGAATATTTAAATCCAGCTTGGGTGAATTTAGTGAATTGTTCGCCGTTTTTGATAACGCTCCAGAATCGATTAAAGTGGGCGGTTTTCGGGGACGGCAGGAACGACGCGTGGAGCGCAATATCCACGAAGCCGTAATCCAGCACTATAAACAGATTGCTCAAAAGACGTTCGATTACTATAAACAATACAATTTCGATTGGATCATTTTAGGAGGACGCCGGGAATCCATTAATGAGTTCTTGCGTTATCTGCACACTTATCCCGCCCAGAAGATCGTTGGGTACCTGGAAATTGAGCCAGCCGCACCTTTGACAGAGGTATTAAATAAAACCCAGGAGCTGGAGGCCCAGGCGCGCGCCACCTACGAGCATAAGGTTTTGACAGANTTGGANACCAAACGCCAGCAAGGTTTAGTGCTGGAAGGAATTCAAGCCGTCCTGCCCAAATTGTTAGATGGTTGGCTGGATGCCCTCTATATTCAAGAAAATTTCACCATCAAAGGCACCTTTTGTCGCCAGTGCAATTATCTGGGGCTGACAGCCAACTCAGCCTGCCCAGTGCATGGTGCCAATTTGGAGCGTACCAACGACCTGATCGAGCACATGTTATACCTGGCTTCCCAATCGGGAGTTGGAGTCAAGATCATCGAAAGTGACCTGACCTCGCAGGGCAATATTATCGGCATATTAAGGTTTGCCTTGGGCAGCTGAAGCGCTTTGAAGATGGCTTAAAAACCAGGATTTTAACTAAAATTTTAAGTTATTGGGGCTAAAGGGCTCATTTACATCAATATTTTGCTTGACATTATCCTATTAAAAAACATATATTCAGGCGGATGCAACGCCATAGAATCAAGAGTGAGCTAAAATGCACGATTTATCTGAAGGTGTGGGATTATGCGAATCAGACTTTTCCTCATTGCCATTTTTTTAGCGCTTTTTACCATTAATTGCAGCTTGGCATGGCTGACGGGGTCACGCGCCGAGTCAACAGAAGCTCAGACGCCAACGACCACGCCAACTTCTTCCACCACCACCCCATCCTCTCAATCCCCTGCTCCTCAAGGCACGGGAACTACTACGCCGCGCGAAATACAAGCCGTGGCTGCCCAACCGACCGCCACCGACCAGAGTTATGTGCTCAACGAATTGACTTTCGAGGTTAAAAAACTGGCGGCTGAAGTCAGGCATTTGCAATCGGAACTGGCAGAACTGCAGGCTAAAAACCAAATGTGGGCAAACCCCCTGGCGGTCTATGATAAAGAAATTATCCTAGCTAACGGTGGCTCCTTCTTCGGTAAGATTATCTATCAAGACGATAAAATCATCAAAGTCGAAACCCTCATTGGCTACTTCATCTTGGATAAAGAGCAAGTAGTCAGAGTCGTCACGACTATTCCGACTAAACCAACCGAACAGTTTGTCCCGGAAGAAGTTGCTAGTGATATTCGTAAAAGTAGCGAGACGGTGGCGCCGCCGACCTATATCTCCAAAACCGGAGAACCAGCCAGCATCACCGAACCACCTTCCCGCAACGCCAACTGTGTCCTGGTAGGGAATATCAAGGAGCGTAAAGATCGCAGCGGTAACACCATCTTTTCCGGTGAAATCAAGAATATCGGCAGTCGGCGGGCTGACTTTGTCAAGATCAACTTTATTTTTCGTAAGAATTGGAGTGGAGACACCGAAACCAAGACGGCTTTTGTTGAAGGATCGTACTATACTTTTGAGGGCAGCGGAGTCACCTCGAACAATTCGCTTTTGCCGGGAGCTACCGGGACATTCGAATTAATCGTCCCTAAGAATTTCGGCACCTTCATTGGCTATTCCTATAATATCGATTGGGAGCAGTTTAAATGAAGCATTTGTTGGTCCTGATTTGTATCCTGGGGTGGGGGCTGAGTAGTCAAGCTCAGGAGACGGCACCTCCAGCCATCGAGCAAAAGGACCTGGACATCTATAACCTCAAGGCCGAACTGGAATATTACCGCCAGCAACTTAAGAAGTTAGCCCAGGATAATGAGCAGCTGCGTGATGCGCTCCAGAAGAAATCGACCACTATTCAGGATAGCACGCCTAAGACCACCGATGCTAATTTGCGGATTCTATACCAGGCGCTCAAAGAGGATCATGCTTTGGCAGAGCAAATTATCAGTGACATAAAAGCGGGAGCGCCCAATCCTGTTCCAGCGCCCCAATCCTTACCAAAACCGGCAATAGATGATTCGACCTTTACCCAACGCTATAATGCCGCCCTTAATCTATACTTCGAAGGCCATTATCCGCAGGCTGCAGAGCAATTCGAAAAATTGGTCCATTTGCGCCGTGATCATCCCCTGTCCGATAACTGTCAGTACTGGTTGGGTGAGTGTTACTATGCGCGCCAGAAGTATGCCGAGGCGCTAACGATTTTTCAAAAGGTCAGGGACCTGGGAGATCGCAATAAAGCCGATGCAGCGCTGTTCAAGATCGGGTTGACCTATTTGAATCTCGGTCGGCGTGCCGAGGCTCAGAAGGCTTTCAAAGAATTAGAGCAAAGTTATCCAAACAGCGAGCTGGTGCCGCGGGCGCGCCAATATTATCAACCTCCGGATAAACCGGAAAAATTTTAAGATGCAGTGTACGCGATAGTCGTTATGCTAACCCTCCCACTCATGCTTACTGCTGCTTCCCCGGATTCGGTGAAGCAGTCGACCTTTTTGTACGATTTAGGAATAACCATAGAGCCGGCGAGGGAGTCTGCCCCCCTTCAGGGTATAGGCGTTGCTAATCCACATTTGGTTCGCATCCAGAATCAAATAGACTCCCTCTCCCGGGCTTTTTCCTATCTGACCCAGCGTCTCGAGCAGATGCGGCAAGCATACGACACCTTGCAAGCCGAGCTCCTGGTCCTACAGCAGCGCGTACTCGGCTCTCCTTATGCCACCTTGACCGATCCGCCCATCATTTACCGTAAGACGGAGGGAGATAATTTTTTCAAGAAAGGCACAGATGCCTACAACGCCCGCCATTATCAAGTTGCGATTGAGTACTTTCAGAAAGTCATTGCCAGTGACCTGCCGCGGGCGCAGCTGGGGGATGCCTATTACTGGATTGGGGATTGTTATCTGCAGCTGCACGATGAATATTTAGCGCTCGAATATTTTAAGAAACTCGCTGAGTTTCCCATGGCCTCCAGAGTGGCGGATGCTTTTTATTTAACGGGAATTATCTATCGCAAGTTGGGGGAAGATAAATTGGCGATGACCTTTTTTCAGCGGATTATTAAACGTTTTCCGAATTCCAAATATGCTAAGTTAGCGCAGCTGGAGCTGCAACGGATGCCTCTTCCCCATGATTAATAAGATGGAGTTGGGCGAATGACCAGATTGTTCTCTATTATATTGAGTTGTATGCTGTTGACTGGTAATCTGGTAGGACAGGCGGTGACTAGACTTTCCTTTTCCAGACCAAGTTATATGATGCGGATTCCGGTGAGTAGCATATACCGTACGCCATATGTATTCCGAACGGGCTTTAGCACCGATGTTTATGGCTTTGCGGATACGCTGATTGCTAAAGGGGTCTTTTTTGAATCGGATTTGACCAACAGCTTCAAGTTAGGTTTCTCGGCAGTGCAGGGGGTCACTAGTACTCGACCGATCGAATTTGGGCTCCATTTCCAGCAGCGGGTGTTTGTCTATGGCGATATCAGCTTCAGTCTGGGAATGCACGATTTAGTTATCCGCCAAGGTGAAAAGAAGTTAGATATCGATCCCAAGACGCTTTCGATTTTTGGGGTCATTAGCAACGAGAAGCAATTCGAGAACAGCAACCTTTTTACCTATATGGGGTTTGGCACCGGTGGTCTGGCTCGAGCTTTCGGCGATGATACCAGTACTACGGCGGGAGTATTCGCGGGTGTCTTGATCCACACCAATATTATGAAAGCGCAAGGCGGGGTGGATTTTATCGGCGAGTTCGATGGTGGGGGGCTAAATGTCGGGACCCGGATTCCCCTGACCCACGACTACCATTTGACGCTGGGGGTCAACAACATTGCCTTTTTATACAATTTTGGTGAAAAGAACTTTGCTACCGTGGAAGCGAATAAGCGCCCGAGCATTGCCGTTGGTTTAGATTTCCAGATTCCGCGGCTTAAACCCGAAGCCACCAAACGTCGCGTACTGGAAGGGATGGTCGACGAGCGCGCCAAAATGGTCATGGATCTAGAAGAGCAATTCGCCGCTAAGCTGGATTCGACTCTGAAAGCCGCCGATTTTGAGATTGCCAAGCTGCGCGACTCCCTGCGGGTTTACGAGACCGAGATTCGCTATCTCAATAGTCAGATTGCGATGTTGCGCCAAAAGAATGCGGTACTCGAAGATTCGGTGCGTTCGATTAAGTTAGCGAAGTATGCCCTAGAGCAGAATATCAATTTGGCGCTCAAATACCTTTCCAATTCGCTGCGCTATTTTTATAACGGTGAATATCGTGAAGCGCTGCGGGAAGTCGAGAATGCCATTGCCCTCAATCCCAATTTGGCGCTTGCTTATGCACGGCGGGGTTCGATATATTACAAGCTTGGTGATACCGAACGGGCAACGATCAATTGGAATTTAGCCTTGAAAATAGACCCTGAATATGATGATGTACGTAATATTCTGCGTGCGATGGCGGAGAATCGTCTGCGCGTGATGGAACAAAACAAGGAGTAATATTATTTTATGGATTTCGGGACGATTTTAGGGATAATAGCCGGAGCCACCCTGATTATCATGGGGATATCTGGATTGACCAAGGATTTTGCGATGTTCCTGGACTTACCTTCGATCTTGATTGTCGTGGGCGGCTCGTTTGCTTCGACGAATCCTGATTGTCGTGGGTGGCTCATTTGCTTCGACAATGATTAGTTTTTCCTTGAAGGAAGTGGTCGGGTTGATCGGTTCGATTATGGCGGTTTTCAAACGGGAGCGAGTAGAGATGGCAGACGAAGTAGAGGCGATTGTCAACCTAGCCCCGATCGCGCGCCGCAGCATGCAAGAACTGGAAAAATCTCTCGGTACCATCAGTAATCCGTTCCTGCGCGATGGTCTGCAAATGGTCATCGACGGCTACAGCGCCGAAGAGATTCGCGACATTCTGAATACCCGAATCGAGAACCGGACGCTCCGGGAACGCGCCGAAGCTAATGTCTTGCGGACGATGGGTAAATACTCTCCTGCCTTTGGTATGATCGGGACCCTGATCGGTCTGGTAGTGATGCTATACGGCATGGGGGCCATCAGTACGCAGGGCAAAGATCCAATGGAAGTCTTAGGAAAAGGCATGGGGGCTGCAATCATCACGACTTTTTATGGAACGATCATGGCCAATCTGATATTCAACCCCATGGCGGTCAAATTCGAAGCCCGCGTCGAGCGCCGCAACATCTTACAAGCCATGTTAATTGAAGGTGTCCTGCTCCTTCAAGCTCGTAAGCATCCCTTGATTGTGCGGGAAAAGTTGAATTCATTCCTGCGGCCGCGCGATTGGCGCAAGCCTGAGGAGACCAAATAAAAAATGGCCTTAGAAAATAAAGGTTCTAAAATCAAAAAATTACTTGAAACCAGCGGCGAAGAAGAACCCTGGCTGGTCACCTACTCGGATATGATGACCTTGCTGATGTGCTTCTTCGTGCTGATGTTTTCGATGTCGACGATTGATCCGGTCAAGTTAGAGTCGTTTGGTGATTCGATCAACAAAGCCTTGGGTGGTACCCAAGCCAAGAAGACCACCCAATATTCCATGAAGCAGATTTACGAAAAAGTCAGCGAAGTCATCGAGATCGAGAAGCTAAAGGGCGTGATCGAGGTCGAAACCAGCCCGCGGGGAGTTTCAATCAAAATTCCCAGCTCGATTTCATTTGCTTCCGGGAGTGCCGATCTGGACCCGCGCATTTTCCCGATTTTAGATAAATTTGTGCCCATGATGCTCCAATCTAAATTCCCGATTGCCATCGAGGGCCACACCGACAATGTGCCCATCCGATCTCCGCTTTATCCCTCTAATTGGGAACTCTCAGCCGCCCGTTCCGCGCAGGTTGTCCGCTATTTTGTCAATCGGGGCGTGCCCGATACGCGTTTCCGGGCAATCGGCTACGCCGAAACCCGCCCCCGGGCAGCCGGCAAAACCATTCAAGAAGCCAATTTAGATGAGAATAGCCGGGCTATGAATCGTCGTGTTGAAATTTTCTTTTTAACCTTAGATTAAAATTGAGGATAGAGCTATGCAGCGGAGTAAAACAAGTTTTAGCAGGGTGATTCTGACAGGCGCGCTGATCGTAAGCTTACTGGCCGCGCTTGACGCACAGGATAACCAGCTGTCTTACCTTTCCCAGAAACTGATGCTGGAAAACAGTATTCGCGAACGCATTACGGTTGCCCTGGAAAAATTGCTCGATGATACCCGTTTCGTAGTGGATGTCAAAGCTGAAGTCGAGTTAACACCAGTCGAACAAACTCAGACCATAATCAAGCAGCCGCCTACTACTCCGAAGACTGCGGCCAAAACGACTCCCAGTCAACCAGCTGCCGGAAAAACCCCTTCAGGAACTATTCCGACAACTCAGAAACCCACAACTACCACTCCAGATATAGGTAGCCTGCCACTCCCTGGGTTCGAGTTTACTCCTCCNCCAGCTACAACCCAGCCCACTACCGAGCCTGACCAGAAAATGCTGACGGAAGAAACTAAACCAGTTACCACCACCCCCACCGAAGAGCAGGTAGCGCCAACGGTCGAAGGGGTAAGTCAACCAGAATATACGACTCAGGTACAGAAATACTCTGTCCCCGTACCGGTGGTTAAGCGTTTAGATATCAATATTATTCTCGAAGATGGCATATCCCCTGATATGATCGAGAATGTACGCCAGGTTGCCCAAGTTGCCGCTCACTTCGATCGGGCTCGCGGCGATGCCATCAGCATCATGACGGCTTCTTTTAAAAAGAAAAAAGAACAGGATGCAGCCGAAGCGGTCATCCTTAAATCAATTGCGGAAAAAATCGATGACCTGGAGCGGAAACAAACCGAAGCCGAGCGCGCCGCCCGGATCGAACAACAAAAACGCTTAGAACGCCAAGCCATCGTGCGCGACTCGTTGCGTGTCGAAGAATTGAAACGCCAGATTGCTGAATTACAAGCCCAAATCCAAGCCCCGCAAGTCGATGAACAGCAACGACGTCAGGCGCAAGAGCAGCAGTCCTTGCGCGAACAGGAAATCAATGCCCTCCGGGAACAACTCCGCGAGAGCAACCGGCGACTGCAGGAACTGGAACTGAGCAGCATCGAAACGACCCCACCCGGCATGTGGGGCGTGCGAAACTGGGGCATGTGGGTTGCCATTGCTGCCGCGGTGATATTATTTTTAGTCCTGCTGATTGTTTTGCTGGTGAATCGCCGTAGACAGATCGAAAGGCAGGAAATGGAGTGGGGCTATGGTTCTAAGATTCCTCTGGGGCCTCGGCCACCCAAGCCAGCACCAGAAATGGTTATTCCCAAGCCTACTCCACCGGTCACCCCGCCTCCCGCGGCTACTCCCGAGCCTACTCCGGTGGCACCTCCTCCGCCTGCACCTACCCCCACTCCAGTAGTGACTGCACCACCGGCACCGCCTGAACCCCCCAAACCGACCGTGCCGCCTATCGATATCGAAGCCCAGCGAGAAGAAATGAAGAGTATGAAACAGTCGGTGATTTCGATGGCCGTCGGACAACCCGATACTGCCACCCGCATCATCGATACCTGGTTGAGTGAAAGCCCTAAGGCGGCGGAAGGCGAAAGCGAGTTATAAAAAGGAGCTGATTATGAATGAGACCCAAAATTTGACCGGCTTAGATAAAGCTGCCATCCTATTCAAAGCCCTGGGACCAGATCTCGCCATGCAACTTTTCAAAGGCATTAACCGCAATAATCTTCAAAAAATCCGCGAACACCTTTCCAAGATCACCAACATCCCATTTGAAGTCAAGAAGGCGGTGTTAGAAGAGTTTTATTTTGCCTTCGTATCAGAAAAATTCACTCCAGCCCAAGAAGAAACCAAAAAACCCTTTGAGTTTTTAAACGATTTAACCGATGAGCAAGTGACCTACCTGATTGGCGCCGAGACGCCGATCATCATGGCACTGACCATTGCCCAGCTACCGGTCGAACGCCAGGTAAATGTGCTGCAGTTATTAGACCCAGCTTTACAGCCCAAGGTCTTGGCTGAAATTGGTCATCTGAAGGAAATTCCCTTGGAAGGAGTGGTCTCGATTGCCTCAAAATTAAAAGAAAAGTCTGCCTTTATTCCACGCGCCTCGGAATTCAAACGGGGGGGCGGAGAAGACCTGGCCGGCATTTTGAGTAAAATGCGCCCGCGCGACGAGAAACGCTTTTTAGAGCATTTGGCTCAGGAGGCACCGGAACTGGTAGAGCAGATCAAACGCTACTATTTCACTTTTGAGGATATTCCCAAATTGCCACCCAATATCATCGCCGAGGTGCTTAAATCGGTCGAGGCGTCAGAAGTGGCATATGCGCTCAAAGGACAACCCGAAGAGGTAAAAAACCTCTTTATCAACTGCTTACCTCAGCGCACGCAGATTATCCTTGAAGACGAAATGAAACTGATTGAAGGACCACAACCCCGCCGNAAGGTAGAAGCCGCCCAAAAGAAAATCATTGAAAAACTGCGTGAGCTTGAGAAAGAAGGGCGCTTCAACCTGCAGGACTTCATGGACGCTGAATTCATCGAATAAACCCGATCCTTCCTCATAACCCAATTTAACTTTTACCAAAGTTACCAGCCGTGCGAAAGAAAGGGCCCCATCCCGAAAACCAACCCAAAGGGATAGCTTTTCGTAGCAATCTTTTGACGGTGATGGCGATTGGCATTGTACTGGGAGGAGCCCTCCAGGCAGCCGACGATAAGGCTTGGCAAAAACAGGAATCCCGCGTCCAGGCAGGCTTGAAAGCCATGTATAATACCGAGTACGATAAGGCATTGCACCTCTTTCAAGAAGTGATGCAAAACGAACCTTTTCATCCCATGGGACCACTCGGTTATTTAGCAACCCGCTGGCACATCAACGAAATCAACCTGGGCTACGAATATCGTAACACCTATTTCCTCAAAGATATTGAGCAAGCCCTGCAAATTTATCAAGCGCAGATTGATGCTCACCCCCAACGTCCAGAATATGTTTTTTTCTATGGCACCGTGCAGGGCTTGAAAGCGCGCGTCCAGCTAGGAGCAAAAGATTATTGGGGCGTATTACTCAGCACCTACAAAGCCATTCGCTCGATTAAAGTCGCCGAAGCGCGCTGCCCGGATTTGCCGGACTATCATATCGCCAGCGCCGTCTTTAATTACTATATCGGCATGTCGGCGCCTTATATGAAAATCGCTAGCTGGATTTTGAATATCTCCGGCTCCAAAGCCGAAGGATTAGCTGGCATCAAAGCCGCCGCCGATAGAGGCAACTATAGCCGCTATGAAGCCCAGGGCTTAATCGCTTATTTGTACTTCTATTTCGAAGGAGATTACCAACAGACACTGCATTATGCCCAATCCTTGATGGAGGAATTTCCTCAAAATACCTATTATAAATCCCTCACAGCCGAGGCCTTATTAGGCCTAAAACAAAATGACAAGGCAGCAGCGATAATCAAAGCCATCAAAAAAGCTGTGCCTCACCTGCCGGATAAACAACGCCGAGAATATGAACTGCGCCTCCATCTATTAGACGGCACTCTGGCACTTAACCGCGGCGAGTTAGACCGAGCGGAGCAAGAATTGAACTATTTCATCAGTCACTATTTTTTTGAATTAGATTACGAGCTAGCCAATGCTTACTATCGGCTGGCACAAGTATACGAGTTACAAAAACGCCCCGCGGAAGCCCAAAGCTGTTACCAGAAAATTATTAGCTTGAACAATCGTGCCTTTGTTCAGCGTCTGGCAACGGCCGCCCGCCGCTAAAGATTTCTCTTCCAGTTGATAGGCGTTTGGCTTGACCGGTGATCAGCTAGGAAGTTATTGCGTTAATGGGGGGCAATAGTTAATTTGGCAACAATGCAGATGTTTAAGCGCAAAATTACCCGGACAGTTTATGTGGGACAAGTACCAATCGGGGGCGGTTTTCCGATCACGGTCCAGTCGATGACTAATGTCAAAACCCACGAATTGGCGACGCTAATTCCCCAGATTGAGCGTTTAGAAAGTGCCGGTTGTCAGCTGATTCGGGTGGCGGTGCCAGATGAACAGGCGGTCAAAGCCTTGCCCGAAATCAAGAAACACATGCATGTGCCATTAATAGCCGATATTCACTTTGATTATCGTCTGGCATTGGCCGCGATTGATGCCGGCGCCGACAAGATTCGCATTAACCCGGGCAACATTGGCGGCAAAGAGCGCATCCGGATGGTATTGCAGAAGGCTAAAGCGGCTCAAATTCCGATTCGTGTGGGCGTCAATGCCGGTTCGCTCGAGAAAGATTTATTAGAAAAATTTGGAGGTCCAACGGCCGAGGCGCTGGTAGCAAGTGCAGGCCGGCAGATCGAGCTCTGTCGGGAGAATGATTTCGAAAATGTCGTCGTGGCCTTGAAAGCCGCTACTGTTCCCCTGATGATCAATGCCTACCGGCTCTTTGCCGAACAATATGATTATCCGCTGCACTTAGGCGTGACTGAAGCCGGTCCGCTTCATCAAGGCACAATCGCCTCCTGCATCGGGATCGGGACATTATTAGCTGAAGGGATCGGTGACACCTTACGGGTTTCCCTGACAGCTGATCCGGTGGAAGAGGTGCGCCTGGGGCTGCAAATCCTGCAAATGTTAGAGATCAATCCGGGTGGTGTCCGCCTGGTATCCTGCCCGACCTGCGGCCGCACCACGGTAGACTTGATCCCGATGGTCGAAGAAGTCGCCGATTTTGTGAAAGACCTCAAGCGGAACCTAACCGTGGCAGTCATGGGGTGCGAAGTCAATGGTCCTGGTGAAGCTCGGGAAGCCGATCTAGGGTTGGCATTTGGCAGAGGGCAAGCCGTGCTCTTTCGCCGTGGTAAGATCTTTGCCCGACTTACACCTCGGGCAGCTCTGGAGCGCTTAAAAGAAGAAATTTTCAATTGGCAGGCAGAGCCTGACAAGGAGGAATGACAATGCGTAAGCTTCTTATAATCTCGGTACTTGGTGGCTGGCTGATGGCTCAAGACATGCCCCTGTCCCAGGCCGATTATACGGCCTATGGGCAAATGATTTATTGGAAATCTTTGACCACCCCCGAAAAAAAAGTCTTCTTGCATGCTTTTCTGTATCGGTCTTATGAACTTTACAATCAGCTGCAGGCAAATCCCAAGCTCAAAAACGTTGCCGCCCTCTATAATGAGGAATTGCTACAACCAGTCCTCGCCATTTTTAGCGACCTGACGGCTGACCAGAAAGACGACCTGATTTTCTGGATCGACAAATTCTATCGTAACGATTTTAATAAGACGAAATCTTTCTACGAGGCTCTGCAGTACGCTCACCACAAAGTGCAAGGCGGAAATAAATCGCTCTACGAAACCGTAAAAGAGCAGCTGGAGTAGAAATCCCTCCTACATAAGCTTACATGATTAATTCATCGAAAATAACTAGGCGAATGCGATTCGAGTATTTTCTGGTATTGGCGTTGACTACTAGCATGCGGCGATTGCCTATTGCCCGGCGACATGCCCTCGCACGACTGCTCGGCTTAGTCTGGTATTATCTAATTACGTTTCGTAAAAAAGTCGTTTTATCCAATTTAAAGGCAGCCTTTTGGGATCAAAACCCACGCTGGTATCGGCAGATCGCTCGTCGCAGCCTGCAGCAAATTTGCCGGTGGTACCTTGATCTGGCACCATTCTATCTTTATGATGAGACCGAATTTGAAAGGCGGGTGAAAGTCGCGAATGAGGAAATACTGCGTCAAGCTATTGCCCTCGACAAAGGCTGTCTGATCGTGACGTATCATTTCGGCAACTGGGAAATCTTAGCGGATTGGCTGGCGCGCCGTGGCTTTTTGGCTGGGGCGGTCGCCAAGCGACAAAAGAATAGGCTCATCGATCAATGGCT
>JGI12104J13512_1002194_pt1 | contig 12745 bp, 16 predicted proteins | sample TerdegcTABiofilm_FD_13512 | JGI IMG/M metagenome (IMG submission 13512)
GTTCAACTTCTTCGGAACCGGTGTTCAGTTTCAAACGGGGACACTGTTTAATCTTAGCGGTCAAACTGTTCAGTTTTACCCGGTATACTCAGTATAATGAGTGCTTTTTAATGAGATGTAAAACACTGGTTCCAGACACACCACACCAAATGCTCCAACGGTGGCATAGTTAGGTTTGCCATTTACATCGGCTCCGATAAGGACAGTTGGAGCAGGACTTACCATAGGATAATTTTTGATTTTTACTTTTTCCACATTAAAACCTCCCAAATTTTATTTTGCTTGGAAGCCAGCATTAAAAATATAATTGAAATCCCAAAAAAAGAATAGACTTTTTCTTTTTTGTGAGTTAAGCTACTGTTGTGGTATGCCCCAAAGCCTATATGCCATTTTTTTAATTTTCATGGGCATCTATATAATTCGAAAAATAAGAAAGTCGATTATCCTTATCATAGGGAAAATCGGCTTTTTTATTCTATAATTGTCTTAACATGGGTTTTCCAGCATTTCACTGCGACAGATCCTTATTGCGTATAAATAACAAAATGTGCCAGTTACGGTTGTTACAATTTGTAAGCTTCCTCGAACTGCACAAATCTTGACCATGTATGTATCAGCGCCTGATACCTTGGCGGGCACCCGCCCGCCATTATGTAAAACCGGCAACTACCGGTCGAAGCGGAACTATCAGCACTAGACCTAGCGCGGCCGGCGCGGCAACAAACTCTGGAGCTTGGCATGGGCAGCAACCAGTACCCGCTAGCGGCGGGCTCAAAAAAATATTTTTTACCCAGAGTCCAGGCTAAACTAAAAAATATTTTTTTGAGCGTACCCTTGACAGTTGCCCGGGAGGTTCACGGAGGCCGCGCCGACGGGGGCCGGAGCTGCAGTACAATGGAAGAAAAGGGAGGCGATTGTCTACATCGGCACAGCGAAGCACCCGGAGCCCCTGACCCCCATGATTGGGGGCGGGGGCTCCGGGTGCTGGGGGTTGAAGGACCACGGAGAATGACCCGGACAGGACCCTAGTGCTGTGTACATATCCCCTAAACTCACAACAAGCAAGCAATTTTCACGATAATTATAATTTCCATCTGGATATTGTAGATATATATTTTCGAACTCAGTATCTGTTATGCTCACATACCAATAACGGATTCCGCTATAATTAAAGCTCATTGTTACCTTTTTCTTTTCATTATCAGACCATTGTTTTCACATGCAGTAAATTATTAAACAATAAATCATATTGCTGCCAACTAATTTTTTTATTCTTATAGTCGTCTAGGATTTTTTTATTGGGTGCTAAGTCAATATCATGCAAGTATTTAATATTGCAAAATTCATTTAAGAAAAATTTTAGATCTTCTCCCTTAGAAAAGCCTGCTAACTGTGATGCATTGTTTAGTCGTATATCAACAACTTTCTTTATATGGTTGTTTTTTAATAACTCAAAAAAGCGTTTAGCGGTCTTTTTAGTAAACCCTATTGTAAATAACCTCAACTTGTTAGACTCTCCTTCTCACCAACTATACTGTAACCCATATCTCTGTTTCTTAACCTGTATGCATGATCTATCAATTCTGTATCATTTTTTCTATCTTCAATGACGTCAAACAAAGTTAGTTGCATTCTATTTGGGAAATACATATCTAATAACCTTTTTTCAATAAAAGCCTGGGTTTGTATTTCACCGTTCTCAAGTATATTATTAATACCATAATTCAGTCTATGAAATTCCCTGGCAACTAATATGTTCCTATGGCAGTCAATAGGATCTTTTTCCATACACATCAGAACAATTCTGAAATTTTTTTCCATGCCTGTTCTAACCCGTTCAATACCAGTATTAAACAAACTAGTATTAGCAACCTTTTCGAAATCCAAGTATCCTTCTTTAGTATAAAGACTTTTATCCTCACGTCTTGCGCCGAATTCCTTCCCCATAAATATATAGCGAATACTATTATTTATTAAAAATTTTCTTAATTCATCCTTATTGAATTGGGAAGCATATTTTGAATAAGGCATACTCCTAACATCAACTAAACAATTAATGCCATGTTTCGTTAATAAACTCAAAAAGAATTTAAGCCTATACGACGAATGACCAATTGTATATACACTATTCATGGAATATCATTCCTTTGTTTTTGTACAATAATTAACGTTGGCAATATATTTGACAAAAACTGCAATAATTAGTAATCGAAAACAAAATAAAACTACACCAAAATTATACTATATATACAATTGTTTATTGAAGCTTTTTAGTCTATAAAAATAGGGGTTGGTTGTTTTAAAAAAGAATGCTTTAAAAAAGTAGGGGGCTTGCATCCTTAATACAAGCCCGTTTCGGCAGATAGTTATCCGTGTTCAAATTCATATGCGGTTAGGCTACAAAATTATTTTCTTTTAACCTTCCCACTTGGCCTGATATCACCTTAAATCAACATGCACAAAACCCTGCCCCAGGTAAATACCGATGCCGTTAAAACCCACATTTTCCGCTATTTCCGCGAGTTCGCAAACCGTCTTTATCCAAATAAATATGTGTGGCCATTCCAAAAGTATGATAAGAGTTTTCAACTCCCCCACACGCCCTATTATCGCCTTGATTAAACATTGTTAACCCCTCACAAAAGAAAAACAAAAGAGCCTCGCGGCTCTAAAAAAATTTTTACGTAATTTAAATAATTTCTGTTGACATTACGCAAATTACGTAATATAATATAACCAATATAATATAACCATAGAAAGGAGGTAATTATAAACAATGAAACGGCGGGACTTGATAAAAATACTAGAAGCCAACGGCTTCCGCAAAATAAGAGACGATGGTAAACACACCATTTACAAAGCTTCCGACAAGCGGGCCGTACAAGTCCCGAGACACCGCGAAATCAACGAAAACACGGCCAGACAAATCCTAAAGGACGCGGGGTTGAAATAAAAATCCCGCCGCCTTTGGGTGTTATATAAAACCAAACAAGAAAGGAGTTAAACCGATGGAATATATTTTTCCGGCCATCTTCGAGCAAAACAGCGACGGTAGTTATACGATTACCTATCCCGATTTACCGGGTTGTGTCAGTGAAGGTAAATCTCTAAGCAACGCTATGGATATGGCGCAAAGCGCATTGACACAATGGGTTGAATATTTACTGGACGAAAAAGAAAATATTCCAAATGCCAGCAACATAAAAAATATCAAGCCCTTGAATAATCAATTCGTGAATCTTGTTCGGGCTGAAATACGTGACAACCGCGCAGTACGCCGTACAGTCAGTATTCCCGGATGGTTGGACACAAAAGCCGCCGATGCCGGCATCAGTTTATCAAAAGTTCTCCAGGAAGCTCTAAAAGAAAGACTTGGAGTATAAGCAGTCTTAACCGGGCTGCTTCTTTTTTGCAGAAGAAAAGAGCCTGAAGGCTCCCTAATTTATAAGCGTAAATCCTTATTTTCATATCTTTTGTGTATATCGATTAATTCATCATATGAAAATCTCTTTCCAGGATATTTTAATATATACGAAACCATATCGTTTGTTAAACTATAAATACCAATGGCAATCTTTTTAAACTTTTCTGCAAATTCTTTTAACGAAACAATTACATATTTACCATATGTCTTATCATAAACCACTAACTCATTAGCCCTAAAATCCATGGCACGGGTTGCTCTTTTTGTTAGTTGATCGACCGTCAAACCTGTTTTATCTACACTGATTCCAAAATGCTTAACACACTCACTGAATAAAAAAGAGGCCTAAGCTTTATCGCTTAGACCTCCAGTTTTTCTGGCCAAGGTCTGGATAGCTGTCAATAGCTTCAGAAAGCACACCTTGGCAACCCAAGTAAACAGAACTGCATACAAAAGCTGGATAAAAAAAACCGGGGGGAGTTCCACCGGTTTTTAAACTAAAATCTAATAATATTGTTTGGAATTTTTACTGTACCACAAGCAATGTTTTGTATTTATGTTATCTTGCGGCATTAAATAAATTAAACATTGAAGCAACAGATGATGGAGTTAGCTGCTGTATGTTAGCACCACATTGCGGGCTGTTGGTGCTCAAACATTGCCCTGATGCGCAATTTTGCAACAGACTTGACAGCCCAGCTTGCTGTTGCATATTAGTGCCACATTGCAGGCTGTTGGTGCTCAAACATTGCCCTGATGCGCAATTTTGCAACAAATCTGCCGGCGATGCAGCACTAGCGCTAGCCAGTACACCAAAAAGCAATAAGAGACAAGGTGCGATTACAAAAAAGATACGTTTGATTCTGACCATATTCTTTTCCCCTTTCTTTTGTCGCCTCCGAGGTTAGCTGACGGGTTCGGTTAAAGAAACCCTACCCAAGTTCACCATTAATAATGGTAACTTGGGATTCACCCCCACGAATGGTTCCCCCGTACCCAGTTGATTAATTTCTGGGATTCGGCAAATATATAGTCAGCTGTGGTTGAGTATACTATACTTCACGATTCAATAGCAAAATTAAGATATCCTCCTTAGTTACTGTTTAAACGATAGAGGCGAAGTATGCTAATAATAAAATATCTTTACTAAATATCAAAATAACAAGGGTTTATATTCCATCATCATATCTCATACCCTCCCGCCTTATTCATTGCACCTAAGTATCATAAAAATGGCAACCGGCGCTAACGTGGCATATAATAAAATAAAAAGCACGAGTGAGTATTATTTGGAGGCTAACACATTGGATAACGTAGACGACTATTACCTTAATCCAAATATAGACGGTAGTTTGCAGGACTATTTTGATCGTGTTCTGGGGGTTGATAAAATTTTTAAACCGCCAAAATTAAACGTAACAAAGTTAACTCTAATAGCTGTCCTAGACTGTATTGACGCTGCAATCGATTACCACAATAAAATTAATTTCCTGCTTTTATCAAAAATGATCATGGAATTAAAAACATGAATATGAACAGCGGACAATTTCTTTAGCCTTTCACCGGCTGAATGCCTGTCCAATCCGGCGGAAGGGCCTAGCGCGGCTGAAATTCAGTTCTTTCTATGCAGAGCGGACTGTTCATCCCTGGTGAATTAACTATCGTTGACACATTGTAAGCAGTTAAGATACCTTTATATGGCCGCAGCAGTTCTCTTGCCCTTACACGTTCCGCTTCCAGCCATGCTTTGTATTCACTCTCCCCGGCAAGTATCACAGGCATCCGGTCATGAATGTCTCTCATCAACGCGTTGGCCGCGGTGGTAATAATGCTGCAGGAATTAATGATTTTGCCGTCAGGCGCCTTCCAGCAGTCCCAGATGCCCGCGAAGGCAAAAAGCGACTTGCCCGGCAGGGTGATATACATTGGGGCCTTCTTGCCTCCCTCCCTGCGCCATTCAAAAAAACCGTCGACTGGAACCAGGCAGCGCCGGCGCATAAAGGCATCCCTGAAAGCGGGTTTCTGCTCGACTGTCTCCGCCCTGGCGTTAATCATCTTGTAGCCGGCTTTCTTATCTTTAGACCAGCGGGGAACCAACCCCCAGTGCATCAAGGAGACTTTTCTCACTCCGGAATTATTGATAATCACCGGTATATCGGCGCCCGGCGCAATATTATATTGTGGGGTGTGCTCAAAGCTTTCCTCAAGCATAAAGTGAATTCTCAGTTCGTCCGGTTCGGTCGATAGAGTAAAACGTCCACACAAGTCAGGACACTCCAATCTATTATTAATCAAGTATTCAGCATTCAGGAGTTAGAACTCAGAATATTTACGGGGAGAAAGGCCATTTCTTATTCTGACTTCTGTAATCCTAGGCATTCACAATAATCTTTCTCTCAACCTGGTGTAGCGTTTTTGGGGTTTATTATTTCTAACGGCTATAGCCAACGCCTTTTTGCTGCCGACAATTATTACCAGTTCTTTTCCCCTGGTGATTCCCGTATAAATCAGATTTCTCTGGAGAAGCATGTAGTGTTGAGTCATAACCGGGATAATTACAGCCGGGTATTCACTGCCCTGAGATTTATGAATGGAGATGGCGTAGGCCGCCACCAACTCGTCTATTTCCGCAAACTCGTAAACAACCACCCTTCCGTCAAAATCTACCTGGATTTCCTGTTCTTCTTGATCAATGGAAACAACACGCCCCATATCCCCGTTAAACACTTCTTTGTCGTAATTGTTCGTCATCTGCATCACCTTGTCGTTTACCTTAAAGGTTTTGTAACCTTTTATTGTTTTACTCTCGTTGGGATTCAACAATTCCTGCAGCTTGACGTTCAGGTTCGCCACGCCGAGTTCGCCCCGGTGCATGGGGGTTAAGACCTGAATGTCTTTTACCGGGTGATAGCCGAAACTTTTGGGTACATGCTCCCCGCAGAGCGCCAGGATCTTTTGCAGGGCTTTTTCCGGATCGTCTTCCGAAACAAAATAAAAATCGGTTTTGTCACCGGCCTGCGGTCTGCGTATATCCGGAAACTTACCCTGGTTAATCATATGCGCGTTGACAATTATCCTGCTCTCCCTGGCCTGCCTGAATATCTCGTCAAGGACTGTCACCTGGAATTCGCCGGAATCGATCATGTCTCTTAAAACACTCCCCGGACCTACCGAGGGAAGCTGGTTGATATCACCGACCAAAATGAAAACAGCATGCGCGGGAATTGCTTTAACAAGGTGATACATCAGGACAGTATCAATCATGGAAGACTCGTCCACAACGACTACATCGGCTGCCAGGGGCAATTCCTGGTTCTTTTGAAAACCGCCTTGATGCGGACTGTATTCGAGCAGCCGGTGAATCGTCCTGGCCTCGTTCCCGGTCGCTTCCTGCATCCGCTTGGCCGCCCGGCCGGTGGGAGCCGCCAGCAAGACTTTCAGCCGCATAGCCTGAAAAATCTTAATGATAGCCCGGATAATAGTTGTTTTCCCGGTGCCGGGACCGCCGGTGATAATGGAAATTTTGCTCCGTGTGGAGGAGATAACCGCCTCTTTTTGCTTATCAGCCAGTTGAATATTTAATTGCGCCTCCACCCAGGCTATCGCTTTTTCGGGGTTTATGGAGCGAATGGCGGACGGTTCCGACTTCAATAACAAAAGCCTTTTGGCCAGTCCGGCCTCAGCCGTGTAAAGCGGCGGCAAATATACGGCATTGTGGTCATCTTTAACATCCCGGTTTTGTTCCGATGGCTCTTCCGCGACCAGCCGCCTCTCTTCAATCAGCTTTGCCATGGCGTTGATTACCACGTTTTTGCTGACCTGAAGCATCTCCACGACTTTGTTTGAGAGAGGCCCAAAAGGATAATAGACATGCCCGTCCGCCATGAGTTCATTTAGAACATAAATGACGCCCGCTTCAGCGCGCATTATGGAGTTGGGGTCAATTCCCATGCTCCTGGCAATCCGGTCGGCGGTAATAAACCCGATACCGTAGATATCGGAAGCCAGCCGGTAGGGATTGCTCTTCACGGTCTCAATGGACGCACTCCCGTATTTCTTGAATATCTTTGCGGAATATGTGGCGCTGACCCCGTGGCCCTGGAGAAAAACCATGATCTCCTTGATTTCTTTTTGCTCTTCCCAGGCTTTTGTAATCATGGCGACCCGCTTTAAGCCGATACCATTCACTTCGGTCAGTTTATCGGGAGCGCCTTCAATGACATCAAGGGTATCCAGCCCGAAAACCCTGACAATGCGCCTGGCCATAACGGGGCCGATACCCTTGATCAGCCCTGAACCAAGATATTTCTCAATACCGTTAACAGTGGCGGGAACGATAGTTTCAAATTTCTCGACCTTAAACTGTTCACCAAATTTTTTATTGTGCTCCCATTGGCCGGTAAGTTTTAAGGATTCACCGGGATTGATGCCGGCTAAGTTCCCGACAACCGTGGTTAGTTCTTTTTTGCCTTTTTCCTGAAGCCTGGCTACAATAAATTGAGTATCCTCGTTAAGATATACTATTCTTTCCAGGAAACCGTAAATAGTCATCATACCATCGACAACCCCCATACACCATTGACAACCCCTATACCACAGCCGGGCAATAGGTGATTTACCTTTAGATGTATTTCAGTTTTATCAAGGAATCCTTCAGCTTTTGATATGTAACCGCCAACGATTCGGAAATTACCCTCACGTCTCCGAACACCGGCATAAAATTGGTGTCTCCGCCCCAGCGGGGAACAACGTGAATATGGACGTGGCCAGGCACGCCCGCGCCGGCGATTCTACCGATATTGGCCCCGATATTAAACCCGTCCGGATTGAAAGCGCGCAGCGCTCCAACCATTTTCTGGGTATTCTTAAAAAGCTCCAGCATTTCTTCTTCGGTTAATTCTTCAATTTCTCCAACATGCCTCTTGGGTACGACCATCACATGCCCGTTGGTGTAAGGATACCGGTTCATCACCACAAACGTCTTCTCTCCCCGCCATAGAACCAAGTTTTCCCCGTCCTGATCAGATTCCAAGATCCCGCAAAAGACACACTTGTCCCCGTGGTCCCCGCCAATGTAGACACTGCGCCACGGCGCCCATATTTGTTTCATCTCATTCGCTCCTTATCTTTGATTAAAAAAAATAATCTAAAATAATATCGTCCCTTAAAACTAAATTATATATTTTATATTGAACTTTCGTAAACAAACTTATGAAAAACAACAAAAAAAGAAAACAGCCGGGAATTTTGCCGGCTGTTTCCGCAAGTTTAAGCCTGAGAACCATCTCTCCGGTTTCCTTTCCTGGATACCGGGGTCAGCTGCACACGCTCTCTCAGAAAACCTGATTCTAGTCACAAATAATACAAGCGAATTCAGCAGAATTCCAGCTCTCTCACTAAATAATTGGGTTGATATTAAGTTTTATTTTATTATATATTTACCGTACAATTTTTTAGAGCCAGGGGTAGTATGTGTCTTACCTGGCACATGCAATCTCTTAATTATCTGTATTGCTTCTTCAGGAGTACCTGCATTCGCTAATAACCCTTCGTCCCGGTAAAAATCAAATGTAGTACCCACGTCAGCACCCAGCAAGATTACTTTTTTCCTGTTTTTTAAGGCGAGTGCAATTTCTGAAACCGTTCCGGCCTTGCCGGGCAGGGCCACAACGATGTCGCTGGAAAGCGCATTGATGTAATTGCGTCCGTCGCCCATTCCCGTGGCAATAACCACGTCAATATAGTCAGAAGCCGCGCCTCCGTCTTTCCCGGGCAACACGCCTACGGTCAGCCCGCCGTTTTCCCTGGCGCCCTTTGCCGACGCTTCCATAACACCGGCCGGCCTCCCGCCGTTAAGAAGCACCCAGCCTTCTTTTGCGATGAGTTCCCCGAGGTGGTAAGCCAGCCGGTAAATTTCCGGTGCTAATTCTTCACCACCGCCCATGACGCCTACAATAAATTTGCGAATTCCAGCCGACTTCCCTTCACATAGATTACCTTTATTAAGTTAAAAGCTCTTCAGCTTTTTCCGGCGTTGCCATATGCTCAGGCATATTGATCCAGGTAATGTTCAATATACTGCCGCACTTTTGCCGCCGGCTTATAGACACCGAAGTGCCCTTCACACAAGATATCAGCCTTCAGGTCGATTAACTTTTTCATTGAAGTGATCCACTTCTTAATATCCGAACCCCAGGACGCGTTAAAAGGCCCGTGGATGTCCTGACCGAACAGAATCCTGCCGCCGTTGAGGTCAATATAAGGGCTGATCCCGCCGGGAGTGTGCCCCGGGGTGAACAGGCAGTGAAGGGTCAGTTCCCCGATTGTTATATCCTGCTTTTCACCCTTCAGAATAACGTCGACGTTGACGGGCTGGTAATTTACCCTGTAATACGATGCCGCTGTCAAATGGGCCAGACCTTTGGAAATAGCGTCCAAATCCAGCGCGTGCCCCACTATCTTCGCACCGAGCGACTGGAAGTGGCTCAGGCCGCCAATATGGTCGATATGCCCGTGAGTGGCGATTACATACTTCAATAAGGAAGGGTCAAACCCCAGTCTTTTTATATTGTCCAATATCGACCGGCATGAATAACCGAGGCCGGCATCAATCAGGGCCAGTTCGCTGCCGCCGTCGACAAGGTAAACACAACAATCTCTCATATCGGTTAATTCCTGTCCGCCCACGAGGTAAACACCGTCAACAACTTTTTGCGGTTTTTGCATTTCGGCTCCTCCCTTCAACCTTAAATTAGGAAAGGGGTCACACCTCTTTAAAAGCCTTACTCCGGAGTCGGAGGGATGTCCCCCGCCAGGGCACGCTCCAGGATATCATACATGCGGTTCACCATGTCACGCGGGTCGGTCATTAGCCCGGCGGAAATCAAGGCGTTGTCGTAGATCTGCTCCGCCGCCAGGCGGGCAAATTTTTCATCTTTTTCACGCAACGCGGCTAAGCGTTTGATTAATTCATGCCGCGGGTTGATCTCCAGCATCTTCCTGCCAATGGCGCCCAGGTCTTTGTTTACCGCCTGCATCACCCGCTGCATGCTGCTGGTCATCATGCCGTCCTGATTCAGAATGACTGCGGGGCTGTTGATTAAACGGGTGGATTCCTTGACTTCAGTAACTTTATTCCCCAGTATTTCTTTCATCCATCCTGTCAACGATTGCACTGTTTCATGATCAAGCTGCTCCCCGTCAGGCTTCTCGTCCAACGCGGGAAGATCCAGCCCGGCCTGATCAGCGGACACCAGTTTCTTTTCCTCATAATCCATCAAATTGCTCAGAACAAAGTCGTCAACAGGCTCATGCGTGTAGATAACTTCCAGGTCACGGGCCCGGAAAACCTCCAGATAAGGACCGGCTTCAATAATTTCCCGGGTGGGACCGTTAATGTAATATATGTCTTTTTGCCCTTCTTTCATTCGCTGCGTGTAATCCGCCAGCGATATTAACTTACCCGGCTCTGATTTGGACGACTCGAACCGCAACAGCTTGGCCAGCTCATCCCGGTGGGTGTAGTCGCTGGAAACCCCTTCTTTGATAAAGAAGCCGAATTGTTTCCAAAACTCTTCATACTTGTCCGGGTCGGCTTTTGCCTGCTCGTTGAGAAACCTGAGGAACCGGCCGGTTACAGCCCTGCGCAGCCGGGACATCAGGGTGCTGTCCTGCATGGTTTCGCGGGAGATGTTTAGCGGGATGTCCTCACTGTCCACTACGCCCTTTACAAAACGCAGCCATTCCGGCAGGATCCCTTCAGCTTGCTGCTGGATTAAGATTTTACGGCAGTAAAGATTGACACCGGGCTCCGTCCGGCTGAAACCATAACGCTCAAAATTCTGCTTCGGCACAAATAAGAGAGCGTTGATGGCCAGCGGCGCGTCGGCGGAGAAATGCAGACGGTAAAGCGGCTCATCGTATGCGTTCGCGATAAACTTGTAAAACTCGTTATATTCTTCTTCCTTGATCTCGTTTTTATTTCGTGTCCAGATCGCCTGAACGGTGTTGATCTGCTCGCCATTAACACGGATTGTAAAAGAGACGAAGCTGGAGTATTGCTTGATGATCCGTTTAATGACCTCGACTCCGGCAAATTCGTGGGCGTCATCTTTAAGCTCCAGGATGATTTTAGTGCCTCGCGGCAAATCCGTTGCCGCACCGACGGTATAATTGCCAATGCCGTCTGAAACCCACTCGCAGCCAGCCGCTTCAGGTTGATACGAACGTGACAGCACCCGGATTTTCTTGGCTACCATAAACGCGGCGTAAAATCCCACACCGAACTGGCCGATCAGGTTCAAATCTTTTTGATTGGCTTCAGCCATTTGCCGGATAAAAGCTTTTGAACCTGAGTGCGCTATGGTACCCAGGTTTTCAATCAATTCCTCCCTGGTCATGCCGATACCGGTATCGGTTATGGTCAGAGTGTGCTCCTTGTCATCCAGCTCGATGGTGATTTCGAGCGGGAGTTCCCCGTCTTTGACGTTCTTGTTGGTTAGATTTTCGTACCGGAATTTCTCCAGGGCGTCGGCAGCGTTGGAGATTAACTCACGCAGAAATATTTCGCGGTCTGTGTAAAGCGAATTCACGACAATATCAAGGATTTGCTTTACTTCTGCTTGAAATTCCCTGGTTTCATAAGTATTTTCCCCGGTTGACACCGACATCTGAAAAGACACCTCCGTTAAGTTCTTATTCTATTAATGATCATGTCAACAAATCTGACCAAATAAAATTTTACCACATAAAGCATTTAATAATAAAGACTGGCCGCATATTTTATTGCCTCATGTCACGGTCAGGGATTTTGGAGCCTGCTGTAGACACCGGCCGGTCAGGCTCTTAAAATGAACTGATATCATCGTTCTGGGATTGGTGTACTAATTTGGATAACAAGGTGAGCGGAGGACAATCCCGCTTGTGGTTGTTCGGGCTGGTCAACTTTTTACTCAGCTTTGCCTTCAAGGCTCCATTATCTTTATTCCCCTGCTCGGCGGCCTGATTGCCCAGGGATGGGGTTATCGTGGAGTAATGTTTTTCGCAGCAGCCCTGGGCATGGCGGGAATGATGGCAGCCGTGCCAAAGCAGGCGGGAATGATGGCAGCCGTGCCAAAGCAGGCGGGAAACGGCGGACCGGCAACAGCCTTAATGGCAACTAATATTTTATCAAGAGCAGTCATTTAAGCCTCCCCCGGCGCATATGAAATCTATGTAAGCACTACGGTGGAGGTGAAGATACTGTTTTTTATCACGGATAAAATCGTTTTCGGCATGGCGGGCATCAGGGTGCTGTCCGCCACTATCGAATTTACGGCGGCC
>JGI12104J13512_1002195_pt1 | contig 12744 bp, 10 predicted proteins | sample TerdegcTABiofilm_FD_13512 | JGI IMG/M metagenome (IMG submission 13512)
CCGCAAGGACGAGAACCGTCCCCGCCGCGTCGGTCTCGATTCCGGGGAAGATGAGCAGCACCGCTCCGGCAAAGAGCATGGCCCGCTGGAGCAGCGAAAGGGGCGCGAGGAGAAAGTTCTGGAGCGACGCCGCGAGGGCAATTACGCCGACGATGCTCGTCCCCGTAGCCATGGAGATGGAGACGGCGTTGCCCCCGACGAGAAGGAGCTGTGGATTGTAGACGAAGGTGAAGGGAATGAGAAAGGCTGCGAGGGAAATGCGGAACCCCGTCCACCCCACCTCAGCGGGTTTCTGGTTCGAGATGCCCGCCGCACCGTAGGAGGCGATGGCGACGGGAGGTGTCACGTTGGAGAGACAGGCGAAATAGTAGACGAACATGTGGGCCGCAAGGGGTTCCACGCCAAGCTGCAGCAGTGCGGGAGCAGCGATGGTGGCGGTGACGATGTAGCACGCCGTGGTGGGCAGCCCCATGCCAAGAATGATGCTCACCACCATGGTGAGAAACACCGTAAAAAGCACGTTTCCTCCCGCGAGGGAGACGATGTTGTCCCCGAGGACCAGCCCAAGCCCCGTGAGGTTTACCACGCCGATGACGTTACCCACCACCGCGCAGGCCATGCCCACCGAGACCGCTCCCCGGGCTCCCTGCTCCAGTGCGCCGAGGAAGGTCTTCAGGGACATGCGGGTGGCTTTGCTGAGGAAACTCACGGCAACGGAGGCCACGATGCCGTAGAACGCCGCATAGAGAGGCGTGCGTCCCACGAGAAGCAGATAGACGATCACCACGATGGGGATGAGAAGCTGTCCCCGCTCGCGCAGGACTTTCCACGGGCTGGGAATCTCTTCGGCGGAGAGCTTACGCATCCCCAGCCGCACCGCCTCGATGTGGACCACCGCATACTCCGCCAGGTAGTAGAGCACGGCGGGAATGGCTGCGGCGAGCATGATCTTGGCGTAATGGATTCCCAGGAACTCCGCCATGATGAACGACGCCGCGCCCATGACGGGGGGCATGATCATGCCTCCCGTTCCAGCCACGGCCACCACCGCCGCGGAAAAGACAGGGCGGAATCCCTTCTGCACCATCAGAGGGATCGTGAACGTTCCCGTGGCGGCCACATTGCCCACGGCACTACCGTTGATCATGCCCATGAGCCCGCTGGCGATGATGGCCACCTTCGCCTCACCACCGATGGTACGCCCCGCCAGGGTGAGAGANATATCCTTGATGAACTGCCCCATCCCCGTGGCGTTGAGAAAGGCGCCGAAAAGGATGAACAGAAAGATGTACGTGGAGGAGACGCCCAGGGCAACACCGAAGATACCCTCCGACGACAGGTACAATTGGTAGATGATGCGCTTGAAGGTGAAACCCGTATGCCCCAGAACACCGGGGATGTAGTCCCCGAAAAAGCCGTAGAGGAGAAAGACGATGGCCAACAGCATGAGTTCCTTTCCCACGGACCGCCGCGTCGCTTCAAGGATGCAGACGATGAGGACGGTCCCCATGACGTAGTCGGAGAGGACGGCGGAACCGCGGATGCTGAAGGCATCGAACATGAACGTGATGTACAGTGCCGACGAAACGGAAACGGCCAGCCAGAGCATGTCCATCACGGAGGGGCGTTTTTTCGGAGCATTCTTCGACCCCGGATAGAGCAGAAAAGTCAGCACGAACAGAAACGCAAGGTGGATGCTGCGCTGTTTCATGGCCATGAGCACGCCGAATCCCGACGTGTAGAGATGGAAACAGGACATGGCCACGGCCACGACGGAAACCGCCAGTGCCCACTTGCCCGTGTAGCGGCGGAACCGTGATTCCACTTCGACTTTTTCGAGAACGCGCTCGGCTTTTTCCTCCAGCGCTTTTTCTTCGAGAACCTCCCGCGCTTCCGGCTCCATCGCCCCGGTTGCCGCTCGGGAGGGATTTTCCGTCATCTCCGACGGTTGTCTTGCATCGGCCATCATTGATCACCTCTCTTCGACCCCTCGGCCTGAAAAACCGTTCCTTCGGATCCGTGAGGGCGGCGCTCCCGAGGAGAACGCCGCCCCCGAGGAAGGAAAAACCTTACTGAGCCGGTTTGATGTCGGGAACGGCGATACCTTGTTCCTCAAAGTACTTGGCTGCACCCGGGTGGACAGGGATGGTCATGCCGTTCATGGCGTTTTCGAGGGTGGTCGCCTCGGTGGCCTTGTGAGCGCGGACAAGGTCGTCATGGTAGTCGTAAACGGCCTTCGTGAGCATATAGATGAGTTCGTCGGGGACATCCGCCCGGGTGAAGAGAATGTTCGCAAGGGCTACGGTGTGAACATCCTTATCTTGGTTGGGATACGTTCCGGCCTTGATGGTGTAGGGGAAATACCAGGGATACTTCGCGGCGATTTCCTTCGCCTTCTCTTCCTCGATGTCCACGAGGACCATTTCCCCGGAGGAAAGGAGATCGAGCACCGCAGCGGTGGGAACTCCTCCGGCGATCTGGGTTCCCTGGGCCTGGCGGTTCTTCAGCAGGTCCACCGCCTCGTTGTAGCCCACGAAGTCGGCATTCACGTTCGTGTCTCCCGCGTCCTTCATGTAATTGAGACCGTAGACACCGAGAATCTCCCGGGTGTTGATCTCCGTAGCACTCGCAACCTGTCCGGGAACGACCTTTTTACCCTTGAAATCCGCAATGCTCGTCACTCCCGCGTCCTTCAGGGCGATGAAATGCATCACGTTGGGATAGAGGGAGAGAACACCTCGAATATCGGCGAAGGGAAAACCCGGTTTTCCTTCGTAGACACCCGTTCCGTTAAAGGCGTAGAAACAGACGCCATTCTGCCCGAAGGCGATCTGCACTTCGCCGTTCATCAGAAGTTCCACGTTCTGCGGCGTTCCCGCCGTGGACTGTGCGGCGGCCTTGACGCCGTCGAGTTTCTTCGTCCAGATCTGGGCCATGGCATTCCCGATGGGATAATAGGCCCCGCCGGTCGTGGCCGTGGCGATGTTCACCCGATACGTCCGCGCTTCCGCCGCGTCCTGAAGAGGCATCACGACCGTCACCGCGCAGAAGAGCAGCACAAATCCCCACAGAATACTTTTTCGCATGAAACACGTCCCCCTTTCGAGATCTCTCGCGTCTCTCATCCCGAAACCGCACGGTACCTCCTCGCTGCCGGAGCGTTCTCCAACGGTACCTCCTCCAGATTCAGCCCTTTTGACACCCCCCCTTCTCCAGGCGCTCCACATTCCGCGTCACCAGGATGCGGCAGACTGTTCCGGCGGGATGCTCCAGAAGCACGTCCCCGATTCGAACGGGAGCTTCCGCGACACATCGCCGGAGTTCCTCCATCACACCAAAGACCGAGTTCAGGGGAATGGGGCGATCCGTGCGGACGCTCGCGAGAGGCATCTCTCCGCACTGGATCCGAACACTGCTCGCAATGCTCCGCAGAGGGCACTCCACCTCCGAGACAGCATAGTCCACGCCGCGGGGACAGCGATGCCCTGTCACATCCAGCACTTTCGGCGGCGACGTGCCCTCCACGGCGACGACCAGATCACAGCCGTTCGGGCAGATCACACAAAGAAATTCCAGGCGCGATACAAGCCGGGCCCCGCTCATGAGGACACCACCTCCACGACGCCCCCCGGAGGAAGATCGCTTCCAGGGACGGCGAGGCGCAGCATCTCCGCCGGGTGCACTCTGGGAAAGGTTCGCCGCAGCACGTCCCTGCCTTCAACGCGCAGAATCACATCCCGATTCCTTCCGGGAGCAAGCACCCGCAGAGAAAGAACGGCATCCCTTCCACCCCGGAGACGTCCGGGAAGGACATACCGAACTCCCTCGCCCGCCTTCACGGGAAGGGAGGTCGGCACCTCCGGTTCCCTGCCGCTCCGGAATGCCGCCGCCCAGTTCGCCGCTTCGCGACCGGCCTCGGCGGCCTCGACGGAGACCCAGTCCACCAGGTCGTGCACGTGGAGTGCGTTGCCGCAGGCGAACACACCCGGGACATCCGTCATGAACGTCTCGTCCACCACGGCGCCGCCGGTCCTGGAGTCCAGCGAGATACCGCACCCTCTGGAGAGTTCATTCTCCGGAATCAGTCCCACGGAGAGGAGCAGCACGTCACAGGGAACCTCCCGCTCCGTCCCCGGAATTGGAGAACGGCTCTCGTCCACCCGGGAGACCGTGACTCCTTCCAGGCGCCCCGCCCCCCGGACTTCCGTAACGGTGGTGGACAGATGCAGAGGAATGCCGTAGTCGTCGAGGCACTGCCGCAGATTCCGCGGAAGACCGCTCGCATAGGGCAGCACTTCGTAGACGCCCTCCACGGAAGCACCCTCCAGAACCATGCGCCGGGCCATGATGAGACCGATGTCGCCGGAACCCAGGATCACCGCCCGCCTCCCCGGAAGAATGTTCTCCAGGTTCATGAGATTCTGGGCGGCCCCCGCCGTGTAGATCCCCGAGGGACGCGCTCCCGGAATGGACAGCGCCTCCCGGGTCCGCTCCCGACAGCCCATGGCGAGGACCACCGCGTCGGCCCGTATCGTGCCGTAGCCGTTTCGGGAACTGACTTCGAGGACTCTGTCCCGCGACAGGGAGAGGACCATGCTTCCCGTGCGCACCTCGATGTCGTGCGTTCGCACCCTGTCGATATAGCGGGCCGCGTACTCCGGGCCGGAAAGCGCCTCGCCGAACGCATGCAAACCGAAACCGTCATGGATGCACTGATTCAAGATACCCCCGAGGCGGATATCCCGTTCGAGAAGAAGCACATCGCGACATCCCGCCTCCACCGCGGAAAGAGCCGCCGCGAGTCCCGCGGGACCACCACCGATGACCACAACGCCGCGAATTTCGCGCTTCATGGCCGCACCCCCTCCGCAGGGACGGGAGTGCGGATTTCCGCGTCCTCCCGGACTCTTCCCACAAAAAGCGGCGAGGAGCCGCCCCGAAGNANGTANTCCTCCGGNNCGTAGCCGAATTCGTCCCGGAGAATGCGCACGATCCGGGGAAGACAGAATCCCCCCTGACAACGGCCCATGGTGACCCGGGCGCGGTACTTGAGACTCACCAGCGTTCTCGCTCCAAGGGGATTCGCCAGGGCGTCCAGCACCTCCCGCCGGGTGATACCCTCGCAGCGACACACCACCTCGCCGTAGTCCGGATCCTCCGCCACGAGAGCCGCCTTCTCCTCCGGCGCGAGTTCGCAGAAGAATTCCCGCCGCCCTTCCCTGCAGGAGACGAAGGTTTTCTTTTCCTCAAGCGGCAGGTGGTGTCCCACCATCTCCGCCACCATGACGGCAATGGCGGGCGAGGCGGTAAGACCCGGGCTCTCGATCCCCACAAGATTGATGAATCCTTTTACGTCCTTGCGGTCTTCGATGATGTAATCCCGCGTACCGCCTTCTTCCGGCGGTGACTGCTTGGCCCGGATTCCTGCGAAACTGCGGATGAAATCCGCCCCGGCAAGATCGGGAAGAAGACCGCGCCCTTTCTCCTGGAGCTTCCGGAGAATGGCTGCGGTGCAGGCCAGATCCCCCGGGTCCTCCACATATTCCGCACTGGGTCCGATGAGAATGTTGCCGTCCACGGTGGGTGTCAGATGAATGCCGAGACCGGGGTTACGGGGGCGGGGAGCGGGATAGACGAGGGTGCGGAGAACGCCGTCGAAACGCTTGTCCAGAACATAGTATTCGCCCCGGCAGGGATAGATCCGAAAGCCCGGGATACCCGCGAGAGCCGCAACGCGATCGGCGAAGACCCCCGCGGCATTGACCACCACAAGGGCGATGAAACGATCTCCCGCGGCAGTGCGCACCACGAACCCGCCGCCATCTTCGGGCAAACGAGGTCGGATCTCCAGGACTTCCTGCCCCAGGTGCACATGCACCGTTGGTCACGGCGTTTTCAGCGAGCGCAACCGTAAGCGCATAGGGAGAGACGATGCCGCTGGAAGGAGAGTGGAGCGCTCGAATCCCCTCCACGCCGGGCTGAAGACGCCGCATCTCCTCCGGCCAGAGAATCCGGAGACCCGGAACACCGTTGGCGGTGCCCTGTTCGAGGAGACGGGCAAGCGTTGCCGTATCTTCCTCATCCTGAGCCACGGTGAGTTTGCCGATGGTACGGCATTTGACGCGCAGATCCCGACAGAGGGCATGCATGCGTCGGTTTCCCTCCACCGCGAGCCGGGCACGAAGCGTACCAGGCGTGTAATTGATGCCCGAGTGGAGAACCCCGCTGTTCCGGCAGCTCGTGCCGAGACCCACATCCCTCTCCCTGTCGAGCAGTGCCGTGCGCACTCTGTACCGGGACAGCTCCCGTGCGATGGCGCACCCCACGACACCGCCACCGACAATAAGCACATCGTACCGCCTTTCCACAGAGGCTCCCTCCTTCGTCCTCCGCAGCGTTCCTCCGGGGAAAACGCAAACATTCCGCGCCGATTCCTTCGGAGAAGTAAGGAAGAAATTCGAGGATGCGCTTTTTTCGGTTTTGTGGTATATCTTGGTATACCAATCATGTTGCATTGTACCACGAAGAAGAAACAAGGACAACTCCGCTGACGCATTTTTCAGACAACATTTCGAACCATATCCCGCCGGAGCGTGAAAGAACCGGCGGAAAGGAAGACCGATCATGAACGCCAAGAGGATGGAAACCGTCTTTCGGGTCCGTGAGTTCGTCCGTTCCAGACGCCTGCAACCCGGAGAAAAGCTCCCCACGGAACGAGAACTGGCGGATCTGCTGGCACTGGGGCGCCCTCTGCTTCGGGAAGCCCTCATCACCCTGGAGGCACTGGGAGAACTTGAGGTGCGGGAACGGCAGGGGATCTTCGTGCGCCGTCTCCCTTTGGAGGAGTTGACGGGAAGTCTGGAGAGCCTTCTGGCCTGGCCGAAGGAGATGCTTCCGGAAATGCTGGAGATGCGGCGTATTCTCGAACTTCCCGCGGCGGAGCTGGCCGCTCTGCGACGTTCGGAGGAGGATCTCCGCCGCATGGAGGAATGCCTGGAACACATGGAACGACTCCATCTGCAGGAGCATCGCGAACAAGACGCCCGGGACGAAACGGACGAGGCCACCCAGGGATCACTCTGGAACACGCTCTTTCACACTACGCTGGTCCAGGCATCGGGAAACAGGGTCCTGCTCCGAAGCTACGAGGGATTCTCCGTCGTCATGGGACGGATCACCGCGCACATGCGTCGCTTCCATGTCCGGGAGCCGTCACGGCGCTGGTCACATCTTATCGTCGAGGAACATCGCCGCATTCTCCTGGCCGTCAGGAACGGGGATCCCGAAACTGCCCGCAAGGCCATGGGAGCCCATCTGGACGAGACGGTTCGCGTTCTCTACTCGCTGCCGGAACAGCCACTCTTTCCGGGAGGCGAAAAATAAGGATTGCCCGGGGGGCGAAATTCCGTATACTGGCGAAAGCTCGTCCAGGCTGTACGCCACAAGGAGGGAAGGTTCATGAAGATCGCAGTCCTCGTCAAACAGGTTCCGGACACGGATGAAGTGAAGATGGATCCGGAAAAGGGAACGATGGTCCGGGAGGGTGTAGGAGCCATCATGAATCCGCTTGACATGAACGCCCTGGAGGCGGCACTCGCCCTCAAACGGGGCGCCGGGGACGGAGAGGTGACGGTCCTCTCCATGGGACCACCCCAGACGGAGGAGGCTCTCCGGGAAGCCATCGCTCTGGGCGCGGACAAAGCACTCCTCCTCACCGACCGGGCCTTCGCCGGAGCGGACACCTGGGCCACTTCTCGGGTGCTCGCCGAGGCGATCCGCAAAACAGGCCCCTTCGACCTGATCCTCGCGGGAGAGAAGGCCACCGACGGCGAAACGGGACAAGTGGGACCCGAGGTTGCGGCCATGCTGGACCTCCCGTTTTCCACCTATGTGAGCGCTCTCGAACGGATTTCCCCTGCGGAGATCCGGGTGCGCCGGACCATTGAGGAAGGCTATCAGTACCAGATTCTTTCCTTCCCCTGCCTGCTCACGGTACTCTCGGACCTCAACGAACCCTCCATGCCCACCCTGGCGGGCAAGAAAAAGGCCCGGCGCTTTTCGCTGGAAACAGCCGGAAACGAGACTCTCGACCTGCCGAAGGAGGAACTGGGGCTCTCGGGTTCCCCCACGCGGGTGGTACGCATCTCCTATCCGAAGATCACCCGTAACACGGAGCATTTCAGCGGCAGCCGCCTCGACGAGGGCATCGAGCGCGTGGTGACGCTTCTCAAGGAACAGGCACTTCTCTAGAGAAGGGAGGAGAGAATCATGCAGACAGAAACGACGAGAACTCCCTCGGGCATTTTCGTCCTCGGTGAAATGAGAAACGGGCACATCCACTCCGTCACCCTCGAACTGACCGGAAAGGGCCGTGAGCTGGCTGCGGCGCGTGGATGCACCGTCACCACCGTACTTCTCGGGGGCGAGTTCAAGGACGACCCCGCCGATCCGATCCGCTACGGCGCGGATCGAATTCTCGCGGTGAACCATCCCTCCCTGGAACACTTCGACCAGGAAATCATCGCCAAAGTGACCGCCCATCTCATCGAGACGGAAAAACCGGAGATCGTCCTCGCCCCGGCCACCACGGCGGGACGCACCTATCTTCCCGCCGTGGCGGCCCTGGTGAACACGGGTCTCACCGCCGACTGCACAGGCCTGGACATCGATCCCGAGACGGGACTGCTCCTCCAGACCAGACCTGCCATCGGCGGCAACGTCATGGCCACCATCAAAACGCCGAACCACCGCCCCCAGATGTCCACCGTGCGCCCCCGCACCTTCCGCATTCCCGATCCCGAGGACAGAACCGGGGAGGTGCTCCATCCCGCCGTGCCCGAGCGCCTCTTCGCCAGCCGCATCCGCAACGACGGCATGGAATATCTTGAGGAACAGGGAGCCAACATCCAGGACCTGGACGTGGTGATCTCCGGCGGCAAGGGACTCAAGCGCCCCGAATCGTTCAGGCTCCTCCAGGAGCTGGCGGATCTCCTGGAGGGCGGCGTGGGCGCAAGCCGCCCCACCGTCGAGGCCAAATGGATCCCCTATCCCCACCAGGTCGGGCTCTCGGGAAAGGTCGTGGCGCCAAAGCTCTACATGGCAGTGGGGATCTCCGGAGCAGTGCAGCACCTGGCGGGCATGCAGACCGCCCAGACCATCGTGGCGGTAAACAAGGACCCCGAAGCCCCCATTTTCCGCGTGGCGGACGTGGCCCTCTGCGGCGATCTCTTCGACATCGTGCCTCGCCTCATCGAGCGCATCAAAAAGGAAAAACGCTCCTAGCGTTACGGACGCACGAAGAGAGACGGCGTGCGTGGCCGTTGCCGCTTCTCTATCAACGACAGGTGGTTTGTTGATCAGATTCGTGAAGGACGGCTGCCCTAAATAAACACAAAAAAAGCTCCGCCTGGCTCGATGCAGCCGGGCTATCCGCGCCCGGGGATGGAGCGAAGCAGAGCTTTCTTAGGCAAGATATACCCACCGAAACCGAAGCCGATCTTGTCAAGCGCAGGCAGCAGCATCCGGGGCTCTTTCACGGCACGAATTCCGGACCACCCAGAGGGGTTAGCGAGTTTGAGGTGAAGATATTCCGCGGACAAGCTTCGTAACGCGCTCCCGCTACGGTAGATATACGATAGACAATGGAGACTTTTTCTCGTTCAGGAACGGAAAGAGAAAAACATTGTTATGCCCGCCAAGGGCTTCTTCGGGCAACCGCGAAACCCGAGAGGCGATTTCCGCTCGGAGACAAGAGACCGCAGGGCTTCCTTGAGGGCAGAAGGGGGTCCGGTGTTTGAGGAGGAACCCGTCATGCACGTTCTTCATCGCGATGCACCGTCAGCCGGCATCGGCAACGATTCAGGGGGACAGGCACCCCAAGCTTGGGAGGGAATGAACTACGCACCGGTAACACCGGAGGTGACGACCGCACTGGAAGCGCTCCTGGGAAGCCGGAACGTCGCGGCGGATCTGGAGAAGCGCGAGGCCTATTCCTACGACGAGGTGGCGAAACAGTTCTGGGAGGAACCGCACCTGGCGGAAGTGGTCGTTTTTCCCGAGACCACCGAGCAGGTGAGCGCTCTTCTCGCCTTCGCGAACGAACGGCATATTCCCGTGACGCCCCGGGGGGCCGGCACGGGGCTCTCCGGCGGCGCCGTTCCCGCCTGTGGCGGCATCGTCCTCTCCTTCGAGAGAATGAACCGCATCCTTGAAGTGGACACGGAGAACCTCACCATTACCGTCGAACCCGGCGTGGTGACGGCGGACATCTCCAAAGCCGCCGCACGGGAAGGCCTGCTCTACGCGGGGGATCCCTGCAGCGGCGACGCCTCCTTCATCGGCGGCAACGTGGCGGAGAACGCCGGGGGCAACAAGGTGATCAAGTACGGCCCCACCGGCGCGTCGGTGCTCGCCCTGGAGGCGGTGCTCGCGGACGGTTCCGTCACCTGGTTCGGCGGCAAACGTCGCAAGGACGTGACGGGCTACGACTTCGCGCACCTCCTCGTGGGCTCCGAGGGGACGCTCGCGGTGATCACCAAAATCGTCCTCAAGCTCCTTCCCCTTCCTGCCAGAGTGGTGGATCTTCTCGTGCCCTTCCCCGACACGGAGAGTGCCGTCACCTGTGCGTCGAAAATCATGACCGAGGGAAAAATCCTTCCCGCCTCGGTGGAACTCATGGACCATCGTTCCATTTCCCTGACGGAGCGTTTTCTCAACACCAGACTTCCCGGAGGCGACGCAGGCGCGCATCTCATCATCCAACTCGAAGGAAATTCCGCGGAACTGCTCGCCGACGAATACGAACGAGTGGGCGATCTCTGCCGCAAATGGGGGGCGCTGGAGGTTTTCGTGGCGGACAACCGGAACAGCCGGGACAAACTCTGGAAAGCCCGGAAATCCATCGCCGAGGCGGTGATCGCCTTCTACAGCAAGTACTCCAAGGAGGATGTGGTGGTTCCCACCAGCGCCGTGCCGGAACTGCTGAAGGCCCTGGGGGACCTCTGCGAGCGCCGCGGGTTGGAGACCGTCACCTTCGGCCACGTGGGAGACGGGAACATGCATGTGAACCTGCTCTTCGGCGAGGACCGGCAGAACTGGAAGGAAACCATGGAAGAGGCCCGCCGGGAACTCTACACCGTGACGCAACAGCTCGGCGGCACTCTCTCGGGAGAACACGGCATCGGCCTCAAACGCAAGAAATACGTCAGCCACTTCCTCGACGAGGCCCAGATTGCCCTGATGAAACGTGTCAAGCTGGCCTTCGACCCCAAGGGCATCCTGAACCCGGGGAAGCTCGTGGTCTGAAACACATCTGCACGCTTCGGAAGAGTTCGCGAGAACCGCTTTTGCCTTGCATGCAATGCCGCGCTTCCGTAACGACAAGGCACCCGGCTCGAGCCGGGTGCCTTGTCGTTACGGCGATGGGCACCTCAGGCCTCATGTCTGTCAAGGACATTCTTCCCGCGGGACGGCCCGGAGCTTCCACGCTGCCGCATCGACCCGCCGCGTCATCCCTTTTCCTGGAGCAACCTCAGAGATTCCAGGGTTCGTGGTGCAGGAGCGCTCCTTCAAGGGTGAGAATGGATATGCCTTCGCCGTCGGCAATGGCGCAGCTCGCCGGATCCCGCCCCTTGGGGAGGCTCGCGGAACCGGGGTTGAGAAAGATCGTCCCTTCTTCGCGGACCACGGAACCGACGTGGGTGTGTCCGCTCACCGCAAGCCGGGCCCCGCAGCGCAGCGCCAGGTCGCGAAAAGCGCTGAAATTTTCGCCGTGCCGCATCAGGACGAGCATTCCGCGCCACCAGAGCACTGCCGTCCTTGTGTCCAGAGGCCAGCGGAGCACCCGGGCATCCTCTTCGGCATCGCAATTGCCCTGGGCAAAAAGAAGCGGTACTGGAGAGGCATTCATGGCCTCCGAGAGCTCCCGGGGGCCATATCCCTCGGGAAGCGGGTTCTTCGGACCGTGATAGAGCACATCCCCCGCGTGGAGAATCATGTCCACCTCTCCCCAGACCGCCAGAGCGGCCTGCCAGGCTCGCAGGTTACCGTGCGTGTCGGAAATGATTCCGAGTCGTTCTTCCATTGTCGCGTCCTCTCCACCACGCTTTCGCCGGACCCTTCACAAGGTTGCCCCTGACAGGTCGCAACACCCATCGCAGAACCGTTCATTGGAGGAAAAAGCCTCTTCCATTATGGAGGATTGGCGATGCTCTCACCGTTTGCTATTCTACCACGGAGCAAATCAGGAAGGAGACTCACCGCAAAATGAACGCATCGGAGAACACACATCACACTGCGCCGGCAGCAGGACCGGGCCTCTCCGAGGCCATCCGGGGTGGATTCGCCACAACGGCGGCCTTCGTCGCCTGGGGATTGCTCCCCGTGTATTGGAAAGCCATGCAGGATGTTCCGGCTCTTGAAATCCTCTGTCACCGCATCGTCTGGTCCCTCCTCTTCCTCACGGGACTGGTCGCCTTTTCGAAAAACCGGGGAGAGATCCGCCAAGGACTCGCACAGAGGTCGACACGGCTTCTTCTCCTGGCGAGCAGTCTCGCCCTTTGCGCAAACTGGCTGATCTACATCTGGGCTGTCAACACGGGACACGTTCTCGAGGCCAGCCTCGGCTACTTCATCACGCCCCTCGTGAACGTTCTTCTGGGCATGCTCTTCCTCGGGGAACGTCTCGGACGACTCCAGGCACTCGCGGTCACTCTGGCCGCCGTCGGGGTGGGGTATCAGATTCTT
>JGI12104J13512_1002197_pt1 | contig 12735 bp, 10 predicted proteins | sample TerdegcTABiofilm_FD_13512 | JGI IMG/M metagenome (IMG submission 13512)
CCCTCCTTTCCCGCTCTCCCTCAGGAAAACGCATACGACAGGAACCGCTGCGCCGAAGACCGGCAGCCGTTCCTCTACGGGATGAGTGCAGTCGTGTCAGGGATCAAAGAAGGGGGGGATGCCGGAAAAACCGGCAGAAAACGAGCGGAGAAAGAACCCCTTTCCCGATCCGGCGCCGCCGGACCAGGAGAAAGGAACGTCCGTGCGGCGTCAGTGCACTGTTTCGTTCTTCAAGCGGCACTGCGGACGTTGACTTGAACTTTCGTCTTCCATGAAGCGTCACTCCTTCCAGATGTGGACCCGCCGCTGTGTACGCCAGACCGCACAACAAAAAACTGTTTTGCTTTTCAACAGCCGCCCAAAGCAGTATACCCGTTTTTTCCACGAAACCCAAGGCCCGGATGCCGTCCGTCTTTTCGGTGAGGAGTCATCCGTGGTTCCCGTGGATGGTGTAAGTACATGCGGCCCTGGACAGGACGGCGAAAGAGAAGATAATGACCGCGGGAGACATGTTCATCCCGGAAATGTCAGGAGACGAATCCTCCGCCCGAAAACGGCGTCGATAATGCTCCAGGGAGCGGAACAGACAGCCTGGAGATCCCTCACAAGGAAAGCGATGCGGCAGGCACCTTGGCGATACCGGTGCGTTCGCCACTTTTCTAAGGGAAAGGGGGGAACATGTGGCAGACCGTACGGACGGAGAGAAAACAACACCGGTGCAGCCAAAGCGAGGAGGAAGATGACAGTGACGCTTCGAAAAATCATAGTGGCGGTAATCGTGGTTTTTCTCTCTCTTGCCGGGCTGAGTACGAAGGCGTACCCTGAAAGCGCACAGGAACCTGAGGCGGACTTCACTGCCCCGGACAGGGCCGATTATACGGACCTGGGTTGGACGGAGGCCTTCGCCGCGGCAAACGACAAGCTTTCCCGGGAATATGCCTTCACCGACTGGAAGCGAATCGACTGGTCCGCTCTCTTCGCGCACTATCTGCCTCTTATCCGCCAAGCCGAGACGCTCCATGACGAAAAAGCCTATTACAGCTACCTCCACGAGTACCTTTTCTCGATCCCGGACGGGCACATCAGCCTGACCGCCGGTGATCCTTCGATCCCCTTGTCCATAAGCCATGAACTGATCGGGGGAGGATATGGTCTTGCACTCGCCGAGACGGATGATCATCGTGTCGTTGTTGCGGCAGTGCTTCCGGGCGGGCCGGCAAGCCGCTCCGGAATTCTTGCGGGGGCGGAGATCGCACGGTGGGGAGACGTGCCTGCCGTTGAAGCCATAGGAAGAATCGACATAGGGCGAGTTCCTTACAGGGCGCTCACGAGCGACGTTTCGCCCAATGTCGAAAGTTCGATTGCCACCGCCGAGCATTACCGGCTGGAACAGGCAAGATTACTGGTCCGGGCACCCGTGAACACCCACATCGAGATCGTTTTCAGGAATCCCGGTTCGGCGGAATTCCGGCGGATCGGCCTGACGGCGGAAGAAGACGGGGGAAAGACGTTCTCACTGCTGAATTTCGCGGTCCGGCCGGATTTTTCGGGCAGAGTGGATTTCCGGATACTGCCGGAAGGGTACGGCTATCTTCGTTTGAGGGCCTTTGCGGACCTGAACGACATGTCCGCCTACCCGGAGAAGATCTACCGGAGAATTCGTGAAGCGGTCAGCACTTTCGCCGCAGCCGACGTTTCCGGGGTGATCATTGACCTGCGCGGCAACTATGGAGGTTTTGACCAGCTCGCGGCGGATCTGTGCGGTTTTTTCACCTCCTCGGAAACATTTTTCGAGAGCCCGGTCATGTACGACAAGCGGGACGGAACCTTCCTCTCCCTGGGAGATCTTTACATCACACCGCAAGAGCCGTGCTTTTCCGGGCCGGTGGCCGTACTGATCAATCCCGGGACAAAAAGCTCCGGAGAAGGACCTCCGGCATTCTTTGCGAAGAGGGCTTCTTCATGTGTCATCGGCTTCCATGGGACAAACGGATCCTTCGGTCTGGCCGGGGGAGAGATCGTCATGCCCGGGGGCTACACGATCGCGTACCCCTACGGGCGCTCCGTGGACCAGGACGGGCAAATCCGGCTGGACAGCCGAGACGGCGTCGGCGGAGTGCTTCCGACCCGCCGAATTCCGAAAACGGTCCCGACCATCCTGGCGTATGCCGCACACGAAGATGTCGAACTTGGCTACGCGGTCGATTTTCTCAACGGGGCAACCGTTTCAGCACGTTGAGGCGGAGGCGCGCCGGACCACTCGGTTTCCGTGAGCTGGAATAGTGCTTCCCCTTCTCGTTTTGGTGCCATTGTGGAAGAGAAAGCAAGTATCCCCGCGATGACGCACCCATCTCCGCAGCGACGTCAGGCACGTCCGCCCGGCGAGGAGACGTCCATCCCGCAGATGAGTGCTTCCGGAAGCGACTCCGGCGGAAACTCCTCCCAGGGGACGATCTTGCCGGGATTGAGGATATTGTTGGGGTCGAAGGCGAGCTTGACCCGACGGATGAGGGCCATTTGCGCCTCGTCGAGAAAGAGGGGAACATAGTCGCGACGCTTCAACCCGACCCCGTGTTCTCCCGTGAGTGTCCCGCCGAGTTCCCGCACCAGTGCGTAGAGATCCCCCCTGGCCCTTTCGAGAAGCACTTCCCAGGAAGCGTTTTCCTCTTCGAGGTAGAGGGAGACGTGCATGTTGCCGTCCCCGACATGCCCGTAGGCCACATGGGAAATGTCCCGTTCCCGGGTGATCGCCGCGAGCCCTCCCATGAGGGGGGCAACAGCGCTGGTGGGAACCACGATGTCCTCGTTGATCACCTGGACGGGAGCGTAGGCCCAGGTAGCCTCGGCAACGGATTTTCTCGCCTTCCACAGTTTCTCCCGCGTGTTCCGGTTGTCCGCTACGAAGACTTCGAGAGCCCCGTGGGCAAGGCACAGGTCACCAACCCGCTCGTAGTCATCGGCCAGAATTGATGTGCCCCCGCCTTCGAGCTGAATGATGAGATGCGCCTCCGCCTCGTGACATGGCATGGTGGTATTCAGATAGCGTTCCACCAAAAGGATGGACCGGCGGTCCATGAACTCGATGGAGGAGGGGAGAATCTTTCCCTCGGTCATGATGCGAGGAACGAAACGCATGGCCGTCTCCACGTCCCGAAAAGGAACGAGAAGGTCCACTACCCTGGAGGGAAGGGGAAGGAGCTTGAGGACGATTTTGGTGATCACCGCGAGCGTCCCCTCGGAGCCCACGAGGAGGTGCGCGAAGTCGTAGCCCGTCACGTCCTTGCGGCGTTTGCCGCCGAACCAGGTGACGGAACCGTCCGCGAGCACCGCCTCCAGGGCGAGCACCGACGCGCCGGTGGGGCCGTACTTGATCACCTTGTTACCTCCGGCGTTCTCCGCCACGTTGCCGCCGATGAAGGAGGCGTCGCCGCTGCAGGGATCTCCCGCATAGAGCAGGCCTTCCCTTGCGGCGGCGCGGTTGATGTCCGCCGTCACCACACCGGGTTCGACGGTGATGGTGAGGTTCTCCGTGTCCACTTCGAGAATGCGGTTCATCTTCTCGAAGGAGAGGATGATGCCGCCGCAGGCGGGAACGGCGCCGCCGGAGAGCCCCGTGCCGGCTCCCCGGGGTGTCACGGGAATGCGCCGCTCGTTCGCGAAAGAGAGAAGGGCACTCACCTGCTCGGTGGTCTCGGGAAAGAGCACCGCCTCCGCGAGGTGCGGGCGGTGCCAGAGATGCGCCGCCACTTCGTCTCGGGAATAGACAAGGCGTTTCTCCTCCTCGACGGTCACGTTGCGTTCACCCAGAATTTTCCGGAGACATCGCACCGTCTCGGAAGTGACCGGCGCATAGGCGGTTTTCGACATGAAAAGACTCCTCTCTTCACAAGGATTACGTGCGCGGCAACGCCTTCGGCACGAGCAGCCCTTCGTTCCGTTTCCCGACCCCCGGAGACCGGACCATTTTCCTCTTCGCTCCCCCGCCCCTCCGGCCCACAAGTTTATTGGATACATCTGAACTCCTCAAAGAGTTCGGTCCATTTTCACGGCTTTCGGGGCGAGACATCGTCGCCCCGGTTTTTTTTCGTGGAGCAAACTGCGTTTCTCTTGGAATGAGCGCGTTCGAGCGTGTAGAGCATGCTACGGAAACGCTGACGAAACAGGACGAAAGTTTTCGTTACGGAGCAGGAGTCCCAAATCAAGTTATACAGGAAAGCCGCTTTTGTGTCCATGTATCATTTCCCAAATTCCTCCGAATATGCTATATTTTCTCTACTCAAATCCTAATTCAGCCTCGGTCATTTCCTGCATACGGTATGCACTAAATCGAGGAGAATTGAAGGAGCTGATGCCGAAGCCGGGACGCAGAAGAGACGGAGAAAGCGCGCCTGGGATGGTTCGTGCACGGCTTTCCGCCGTGCGGAGCGCACTTCGCCGGAACCGGGGCGGAGCAAAAGCGCCTGTGCATTGTGATGCAAGGAGGTATGCACATGTTGCGGAAATGGTTGACGGCGGCCCTGCTTGTCGCCGCTCTTCTCGCGGCCGGAACAGCCATGGCGGCGGACACCTACAAGATCAAGCTCGCGTATGTGGTTCCGGAGACACAGTCCACCCACATCGCAGCCAAAGATGTCTTCAAGCCCTATGTGGAAGAGGCGTCCCAGGGGCGCATCACGGTGGAACTCTACCCCAACGGCCAGCTCGGCGGCGACCGCCAGGCCATCGAAGGCGTCCAGCTCGGAACGATCCACATGACGATCCCAGCCGTGGCAGTTCTCTCGGGGTTCGAGCCCAAGTTTCAGGTCTTCGACCTTCCCTTCCTCTTCAAGGACAAACAGGCCGCCTACAACGCCCTCGACGGCGAACTCGGGCAGAAACTGAACGAACAGCTTCTCACGCTGGGCATCCGCAACCTCGCCTACGCGGAGAACGGCTTCCGCCACACATCGAACAACCGAGGTCCCATCACCAAGCCGGAGGACCTCAAGGGGCTCAAAATCCGCACCATGGAGAACCCCGTGCACATGGCCACCTTCCGGGCTCTCGGCGCCAACCCCACGCCCATCAGCTTCGGCGAACTCTACACGGCCCTGCAGCAACGAACCGTGGACGCCCAGGAAAATCCCATTCCTCTCGTCTACACCTCCAAGTTCTACGAGGTCCAGAAATACTACTCACTTACAGGGCACGTCTACGCCGCCACGGCAGTGCTGATCAACGACGGCTTCTTCTCGAAGCTTCCGGACGATCTCAAGCAGGTCCTCGTCGAAGGCGCGGCACGGTACCGCGACGCACAGCGCAAGCTCTCGGATCAGCAGGACCAGGAGATGATCGAGGCACTCAAGAAGACGGGCATGGAAGTCAACGAGCTGACCTCCGAAGAGAAGGATCTTTTCATTCAGGCCACACTTTCCGTCTACGACGAATTCAAGGACAAACTCGGCGAGGACCTCATCGAGTTGGCCAAGAAGGCTAACCAGTAAACCCGCAGGGGCGTCGGCGCACATCACACCCCCGACCACGAAGATCGACCCGGGCACCTCGTCGCCGGAACGCCCCACCGGGCGTTCCGGTTCTTCTCCCGCAATCCGCGCAAAAGGAGACATGCCATGGTCAGGAAGATATGGAACCACTTCGAGGAATACCTTCTCGTGGGCAGCCTCGCCTTTTCGGTGGCGCTCGTCTTTCTTCAGGTTGTCATGCGCTACGTGTTTCAGCAATCCCTCTCATGGAGCGAGGAACTCGCCCGCTATCTCTTCCTCTGGCAAATCTGGATCGGTGCGAGTTTTGCCGTCAAGGAACGGCGCCATCTCCGGATCGAAATGCTCCTGAACGTCCTGCGGGGGCGCTCCCGTATCCTCGGAGAGATGGCGGTACTCCTCGTGTGGTTCGGCTTCAGCGTTTTTCTCGCCTACAAGGGAACGGAGCTGACCTCCCTCCTCCTCCTCCGGGGACAGGTTTCACCGGCCATGCGCATTCCCATGGGGTACGCCTACGCAGCAGTCCCGGCGGGGTGCATTCTCATGGCGATCCGCCTGCTGGAGGAACTGCACGACCTCTTCCGTACCCTCGCCTCAAAGGAGGAGGTTTCCTGACATGGACATTCTGGTGCTTTTCGGTTCCCTCACGTTCTTTCTCACCTGCAGCATTCCCATCGGTATCGCTCTGGGACTCGCTACAGCCCTGACCCTGGCCACAACGAGCGACATTCCTCTCATTCTCATCGCCCAGAACGCCTTCGCCGCTCTCGATTCCTTTCCCCTGTTGGCCATTCCCTTCTTCATGCTCGCGGGATCCCTCATGAGCTACGGGGGTATCTCGCGTCGTCTGGTAGCCCTCGCGGAGGGTCTCGTTGGCTTCATTACAGGCGGACTCGCCATGGTGACCGTGGTGGCGTGCATGTTCTTCGCCGCCATCTCCGGATCGGGGCCTGCCACGGTGTCCGCCATCGGATCCTTCATGATCCCAGCCATGCACGCCCGCCGCTACGACGACGCCTTCGCGGCGGCACTCACCGCCGCGGCGGGATCCATCGGCGTCATCATTCCTCCGAGCATTCCTTTCGTCATCTTCGGCGTCGTCTCCGGAGCCTCGGTGGGAGAGCTCTTCATGGCGGGCATCGTTCCGGGCATCGTCATCGGCTGCGCACTCATGGGCGTCTCCTACATCATCGCACGAAAGAAAGGTTTCGCCGCCTCCGCCAAGGAAGGACCTCGCAAGAGCCTCTGGGCTTCCTTCAAGGAGTCGGTCTGGGCTCTCATGGTCCCCGTGATCATCCTGGGAGGCATCTACGGAGGCATCTTCACCCCCACCGAGGCAGCCGTGGTGGCAGTGGTCTACGCCCTTCTCGTGGGACGTTTCATTTATAAGGAACTCGACTTCGCCAATCTCTACGCCGCGTTCAAGGATGCCACCCTCGTGAACGGCGCCACCACCTTCATGATCGGCCTCTCCATGTCCTTCGCAAGCTACCTCGCCATGGAGCAGATCCCCCTGCGCATCGGCGAATGGTTCACGAGCATGGCCACCTCTCCGGCGCTTGTGCTGCTCCTCATCAACGGACTTCTGCTCGTGGTGGGCTGTTTCGTGGACAACATCTCCTCCATGATCATCCTCACGCCCATCCTCCTCCCCGTGGTAACCCGAATGGGGGTGGATCCGGTGCATTTCGGCCTGGTCATGACCGTGGCCCTGGCAACGGGATTCGTCACACCTCCCTACGGCGCGAATCTTTTCGTCGCCTCGGCGGTCTCCGGAGTGAACATGGAGCGCATCTCCCGGAACGTCTTTCCCTTCATTCTTGCCATGATCGGGTGCCTTCTTCTCTTCACCTACGTCCCCGGCGTGAGCATGGGGCTGGTGCAACTGTTGCTGCGGTAGCGGAGAGGCTCCCGTGAAGGATACCGGCATTCCGCACACGTTCCGGATACCCTACGGCGAAGGAAGAATCGCCGCGACACTCCCCGGAGAACGCCTTCTCGGAGTTTTTCCCTCCAGCACGGCGCCGCCGCTGGCACATCTCGAGGAATGTCTCCGGGAGACACTGCTCCATCCCACGGGAACACCACCCCTTCGGGAACTCGCCCGGGGAGCACGCTCCGTGCTCATCCTCTGCGACGATCTCACCCGGGACACGCCTGCGGACCGCATCCTTCCTCCGTTGCTCCGGGAACTGGCCCAGGGAGGTGTCTACGAGGAGGCGGTGACGATCCTTTTCGCCACGGGTTCCCACCGTGCACTGTCACCCCGGGAGGTCACCGCGAAGGTCGGAGAGCGTGTGGCCCGGTCCGTCGCTTCGGTGAGCCACAACCCCGGAGGACATCTCGTCTCCGTGGGCGTCACGTCGGCGGGAACCGCTCTTCGGGTAAATCCGCTGGTCAAGGCGGCGGATCTCGTCCTCGCCGTGGGAAGCATTCTTCCCCACCGCTACTGCGGCTGGTCCGGAGGAGGCAAGATCGTCCTTCCCGGGGTCTCTTCCCTGGAGGCGATCGCGGCCGTGCATCTCCGCGTCACCCGTGATGCTTCGATCCGCCTCGGTGCTCCGGACAACGCGGCCAGGCGGGAGATGGACGAGGCAGCGCGCCTTGCGGGGCTGCAGTTTCTCGTGAACGTCCTCGTCAATGCCGACGGAGCCGTGGCGGATCTCGTAGCGGGGGACCCTGTACACGCCCACCGGCTCGGAGTGGAGAAAGCCCTGCGTCTCTTCGGCACAGCCGTTCCGGAGGCGGACATCGTCGTCGCCGGAGCCCATCCGGAGGATCGGGACCTCTGGCAGGCGGGGAAGGCACTTTACGCGGCGGAACTGCCTCTCCGCCCCGACGGGGAGATCATCCTCGCCGCCTCCATGGACGAAGGTACGGGAGAACATCGGGAATTCGCGGAGCTGCTCGGGTTCTCGACAGAGGACATCCTCCGGCGCCTGGAGAAAGGTGAGACGAACAACCTCCTCGCGGGAGCGGCGGCCTTCGCCCAGGCCCTCGTCCTGGAGAAGGCCCGTGTCTCCGTGGTGACCAAGGGGCTCCCGGCGGAGACGGCACGGCGAGCATCGCTCACCCCGTATGCTACACTTCAGGAGGCACTCGACGCCGCTTTGGTCCGACATCCCTCGGGGAGCGTCCTCGTCCTTCCCGACGCCCCGAAGAGTCTTCCTCTTCCCCGGCGCACCTCCGCCAACGCACCACGAAAGGACGGATGATCGATCGTGCATCCCCGAAGAAACCTTACCGAATGGGCCTATTTCACCATCAAGAACCAGATCCTCCAGGGAATCCTCGGACCGGGAACTCCCCTTCTGGAAGAGACGCTCTCGGCTCGGCTCGAGATCAGCCGCACTCCCGTCCGGGGAGCCCTCACGCGACTCGTCGCGGAGGGACTTGCGGCCTCCCGGGAGGACCGAACGCTCCAGGTTCCCGTCCTCACCCTGCAGGACCTGGAAGAAACCTTCGTGGCACGCCGCACCATCGAAGGAACGGTAATGGAGCTCGCCTGCGCCGCCGTGAACGAGCTCCACCTGAACCGCCTGGAACACCTCATCTGGAACGAAAAGATGGCCCTCCACGCCCAGGACGGAGCGCTCACCGCCGCGAACGACCGCATGTTCCACACCTATCTCGCGGAGATGTCCGGCAATTCTCTCTTCGCCGAGTTCGTCTCCCGCATCAACGCCAAGGTCTCACTTCTCCTCGCCCTCAGCAGAACCCTCGGCGCCCCCGTGGCATTGGCCCTGAAAGAACACGAGGAGATCGTCACGGCTCTTCGCTCCGGCAATCCCGCCGCAGCAAAAAACGCCATGCTCCGTCATCTCCACTGCGTGGAAAAACGCATCCGGGAGGTTCTTCCCACGGACACACCGGAAGATCTCCCGGGACAGAGACTTCGAGAGGAGGTTGCCCCATCGTGAACGCATTTCGCCCTGCAAGCCGCATGCGAACCATCCCGCTGGAAGGAGGCATCCGGGAGATCCTCGCCCGCGCCACAGAACTGGAGAAGGCCGGGCGCTCCATCATCCACATGGAGATCGGACGCCCCGACTTCGCCTCCCCAGACTGCGCCGTTCGAGCCGCCCAAGCCGCGTTGGAGGCTCGGGACGTCCACTACACGGACATGGCGGGAACGGAGGAACTGCGCTGCGCTATCGCGGACAAGCTCCGCCGTGAAAACGGCCTCGACGCGGACCCGGCAAGAGAGATCGTGGTCACTGCGGGCGCCATCGAGGCCCTGATGATGACTTTCCTCACCGTCCTCGAACCAGGCGAGGAGGTGCTCGTCCCCGCCCCCTTCTTTCCCGCCTACGCGGATCAGATCTCCCTCGCCGGAGGCGTGCTCGTTCCCGTTCCCTGCCGCCTCGAGAAGGATTTCCGCCTCCAGGTGGAGGACGTCGCGGCGGCACTCTCCCCGAAAAGCCGCATTCTTCTTCTCAACACGCCGAACAATCCTTCCGGGGCGATTCTCCACCGGAGCGATCTCGAGGCACTCGCAACTCTCGCTGCGGAACGGAACCTCCTGGTCATCGCCGACGAATGCTACGAGAAATTCCTCTACGACGGCACACACGTGAGCATGGCAAGCCTTCCGGGCATGCGGGAGCGCACCGTCACCATCAACGCCGCATCCAAGGCGTTCTCCATGACGGGATGGCGCGTCGGCTACGCCCACCTTCCCGCCGCCGGGGGGGGGGGGGGGGGGGGCCGAGGCATTCCGTTCCGCGGAAGAGGACGTGCGGACCATGATCGCCGAATACCGGCGGCGGCGCGACGCCGTCGTCGAGGCGCTTCGACGCATCCCCGGCATGGAGTTCACCGTACCCCAGGGCGCGTTCTACGCCTTCCCCTCGGTACGGCGTTTCGGCATGCCCGATGGAGAGTTCTGCCGGTACATTCTTGAAGAGGCCGGTGTGGCCATCGTGCCGGGAAGCGTCTTCGGCGCCCCCGGTTTCGTGCGCATCGCCTACTGCCGCTCCCTGGAGGACGTAGAGGAGGGAATGCGCCGCATCGCCGCCGCCGTGTCGGCCCTGTGAAAACACGCTTGCACGGGGTAGAGAAGGGGAGTATGCTTCATCAACATTACCTTTACGAAACACGTGTTTCTTTTTGGCCTGCTCTCCGATAGGAATTCCTCCATCGGGGCATGCGACGCAAGCGGAAAAGCGGCATCTCGGGAGGTGACCCCAGGAAAGCGGAAAGAGCGGTGCAGTGGAACGACGACGAAAAAGACCGGGGAGTACGGTGGCGAAAGAGATCCTCTTCGCACCCGTGAAATCCCCGAAAGCGGTGCCGAGGATATTTCGGTACGGACGCGCAGGACACCTGCGACGTGATTCGAGGGAGGTCGAAAAACATCATGACGACGAAACGCATGAGCATCATGGCGACGGCACTGCTTCTGGCAACGCTTTTCGCCTCGGCAGCCTTCGCGGCGGTAGAGATCAAAATCGGACACGTACTGAACCAGGACCACGCCTGGAATGTGTGCCTCACGGGCTTCGCCGAGGACGTGGCGAAGGAGACCGAGGGGCGGGTGGTGGTGAAGATCTACCCCGGCGCACAGTTGGGTAACGAGAAGGACGTCATCGAAGGTCTGACCCTGCAAACCGTGGATGGTGGCCTCATCGGCGGTGGTTCCTTCCAATCCCTGGATCCCAAATTCGGCATCGAAGCCCTGCCCTATGCGTGGAAGGATCACGAGACGGCCTACAAGGCCATGGACGGCAGGATCGGCGCGATGCTCCTGGACATCCTCGCCAAGAAGGGCATCAAGGGACTGGCCTGGTGGGAGAACGGCTTCCGTCACATTACCAACAGCCGAGGCCCCATCGCCGTCCCCAAGGACATGGAAGGGCTCAAGATCCGGGTAACCCCGGACAAGATGCGCCTGGATACCTTCAAGACCCTGGGTTCCTCTCCCATGCCCATCAACTTCGGCGAACTCTACACGGCACTCCAGCAGGGCGTGGTGGACGCCCAGGAGAATCCCCTGGCGATCATCGCTTCCAGCGCCTTCTACGAAGTGCAGAAATACCTCTCCTTGAGCGGACACATCTGGGGATCGGCGCTCCTCTGCGTGAACAACAGCGTGTGGAACAAGCTCTCCGACGCGGACAAGACCACGGTGGAGCGCCTCGCCGTCAAATGGCGCGACGAGGAACGACGTCAGATCCTGTCTCAGGAGGAGACGTTCCTCACTCTTCTGAGGGACAAGGGAATGCTCGTGAACGAGGTGGACAAGGCAGCCTTCAAGGCGGCGGTGCAGCCCGTGTGGGCCGAGTACGAGGGGGTCTTCGGCAAGGAGCTGATGGACCTCGTCCGGGAATATGGCGACTGAGTTCGTCAACCGGCTCTTTCGGGCGGTGGAGGGGCTTCTCTCCATCGCCCTTCTCGCCGTCTTCGCGGAAGTGGTGATCGAGGTGGGGGCGCGCTACCTCTTCCACGTGCCCCTTCCCTGGGGCGCCGAGGTCTCCCAGACACTCCTCGTGTGGATCACCTTTCTCGGCGCCGGTGCCGCCCTGCGCCGGAACGAGCACATGGGAGTGACCCTCGTTCTGGACGCCCTGCCGCGACATGTCGCCCGGATTCTCGCCTGTCTCGGCAACTGGGGTGTGCTGGCTTTTCTCGTGGTGGGGCTCGTCTCGGGGTACGAGGTGGTACTGCGCACCTGGCCCCTGCGCACCACGACGCTGCAACTCCCTGCGGGCGTGCTCTATCTCGCCTTTCCCGCGGGATGTCTGCTCATGCTCCTCGGACTGGGAGTACGGAGCTTTCTCCCCTTTCCGCGGAACGCGGAGAAAGGCGGGAGGCGATCATGCTGACCCTTCTCGCCGTCATGGCCCTGGGCATCGCTGCTGGAATTCCCATCGCCTTCGCCATCGCCGCCTCCGGCGCGGCCTACCTGCTCTTCGAGTCCACCGTACCACTTCTCGTGGTGGCCCAGCGCATGGTGGTGGGAGTGGATTCGTTCACCCTGCTCGCAATCCCGCTCTTTCTTCTCGCAGGAAGCCTCATGGCCGAAGGGGACATCACGCCCCGGATCATGCGCTTCGCCTCCACCCTGGTGGGACACATCCCCGGCGGTATGGCCATGGTCATGGTCGTGTCCTGCATGTTCTTCGGAGCCATCTCCGGCTCCGGAGTGGCGGACGTGGCCGCCATCGGCTCCATCCTGCTTCCCGCCATGAAAGAACAGGGCTACCGCCCTCCCTTCAGCGCGGCGCTTCTGGGATGCTCCGGAGCCCTCGCAACC
>JGI12104J13512_1002200_pt1 | contig 12722 bp, 15 predicted proteins | sample TerdegcTABiofilm_FD_13512 | JGI IMG/M metagenome (IMG submission 13512)
ACCCTTATTTCCCCGTTTTATTTTGGGGTAAAATCTTTTTTTTTGTTCCTTTCAACCCTTGTACGCTCTGGCTTCTCAAACATCGCAATTAGCTCAATAAATATTTACAACAAATAATGTCAATCCATCCTCAGGTATTGCAGGTATTGGGGTCAGCCCTTGACATTGGACAATGACATAGATCCATTTTTAATAGGGTAATAATTCAACAGTCTTATTATTAAATATAATGTCTGTCCAATAATGCCCTGCAAAGCTCCAAAGATGTCCAATGTCAAGGGCTGACCCCTTCCTCTTCTTTACAGAGAGAACCATTTTTGATAAAAATACATATCATGGAATATCAAACCATTCTAAGTAACTTGGTTTAATTAGATGGAGGGAAATTTAATGATATTCCATGAAGTTAATTGGATTCGCTCCAACATCGACAAGTTTTGCCCGCAAGTAAAAAAAGCTGCCCTGGAATGGTATCGCCCATTTAAATATGTACCATATTTTTTGCAAAAACTATTCAAATATATAAAACAGCGCTGGCGTAAAATACCCGTTATAGTTCAGGTGGAAGAAACTCGGGATAATACTTTTTCCGTTAAAGAACTGGCAAATACAGCAAAATGCTCTGTTCACCGGGAACTTCCGCTAATTAACTCGTTTTCAACCAAAATATGTGCAAGTCAAATGGAATTGTTAGCCCAAAACAAACTCGTTAAGAAAATTTGGTATGACCGTGAAGTAAAAGCTGTGCTTGACGTGGCTTCTCCAACAGTACAGTCCCCACTACTATGGGAGAAAGGCATTACAGGTAAAGGAATTGTAGTGGCAGTGTTGGATACAGGAATTTATGAACATCCCGATCTATCCGGGCGAATCGTGGGATTTAAAGATTTTATTAACCAAAAAACACAACCTTATGATGATAATGGGCACGGCACCCACGTTGCCGGAAATATCGGCTCCAACGGGAGCCAATCCAGTTATGAATACCGGGGTCCTGCTTCCGAAGCCAGTCTTGTAGGAATAAAGGTTCTAAATAAAATGGGAGCAGGACAGCTTTCGACTGTTATTGAAGGTATACAGTGGTGTATCGACAACAAAGAGTCCTTAGGTATTAGGGTGCTTAGCATGTCCCTTGGAAGTACGGCTACAGAGTCTTATATCGACGACCCGGCCTGTCAAGCGGTGGAGAAGGCCTGGTCAAACGGAATTGTGGTTTGTGTTGCAGCGGGGAACGAAGGACCACAATCAAATACAATTATTTCACCTGGCATTGATCCCCTGGTAATTACTGTGGGGGCAATTGACGATAATGATAGTATTTCCCCGGATGACGATCAAGTGGCCAGTTTTTCCAGTCGTGGTCCAACAATTGACGGGCTGATAAAACCTGATATATTATCGCCGGGAGTCAATATTATATCATTACGTTCACCTGGTTCAACGCTTGACAAGCAAGATAAGGAATTGAGAGTTGGCGACTGGTATTTTTCATTGTCTGGTACATCAATGGCCACCCCGGTGTGTTCCGGTGTGGTTGCCCAAATACTACAGTCTGACGGTTCACTTACACCAGACCAGGTTAAAAAAAGGCTTATGGATACTGCAAAAGCCTTTGATAACCTTGATCCAAATATTCAGGGAGCAGGTGTCATAGATGCCCAAAAAGCAATTGGATTAGCTGAATAATAAAGAAAGAAATTAACTCCTATCCTGTGCAAGCTATTTTTTATCCTCTTTCAGAAATTTAGCCCTACCTAAGGCATTCAGCTTTTTATATAAAGAATGACCGTACCCCTGACTTATCGAACGGCCCAATGATAATATACGCCCGCCTATACAGCCGCGGCATTGCGTGGCTTTCTCCCGGATACAGACTTTGGACGGGTACAGTTCATACAGCGCTCGGTATTTCACGGGGGTGACATTAGGCATGACGACATTCGCTCCCAACTGGAGGGCCTCTTCCCGACCGTCATCCGGCCTGAGAGTAGCCAGAGCGGTAGTAGCGGGAATATGAGCATAACGGGTAACGATCCTGGTAAGAGCGATAACTTTGTAAGTCATCTCCACGGTCCCGTTCGCATGCCCCGCCAAGGGGGTCTCCTCATGACATATATAAGGCCCCACTCCCACCATATCCAGATCAAGTTCTTTAAATTTTAATATATCCAAAGCCAGATCCGCGATTGTTTGACCGGGAAGCCCGATCATCACCCCGGAACCTACCTGATAGCCAATTTCTCTTAGCCAGACAAGTATTTTCATCCGCTCATCATAGTTGGAATCAGGATGCAGGCGGTGGTACAGTTCACGGTTGGAGGTCTCGAAACGCAGGAGAAATCTATCCGCGCCCGCCTCATACAGCCGCTCATATTCTTCCCGGGAACGCTCCCCAATGCTGAGAGTAACGGCTACATCCGTCTCACGCTTGATCCGCCTTACCAGTTCAGCCAGATTATCCGCGGTGTAGCGCATATCTTCGCCTGACTGCAATACTACTGTCCTGTATCCCAACTCTGCCGCTTCATAAACAGTAGCCAGGATTTCCTTGATAGTCATGCGGTAACGTTCAATCTTGCGGTTGCCCCTGCGGATACCGCAATAGTCGCAGTTTTTCCGGCAATAGTTCGAAAACTCGATTAGACCCCGCAGGTGAACTTCATCACCCACATATTTTTGCCTTACTCTGTCGGCCAAATTATACAGCCTGGTCAGATCTGCAGCATTCTCCAGGGCAATAAGGCAAACCAAATCTTCTTTACTGAGTTCCTGTTCATGATCAATCTTGCTGAAAATATCATTAAGCAAACTATCTTCCCGCTTTAGCAACATTACACACAACCCCTCGGTTTCGGAAGCCCTGCCACTTTGCAGGCGCCCTTCGCCGGACCGGCGGGAAACAATTCATAAATGCGCTTCAAACTGCAGCCGGTCTCTTTGCATAACTTTGAGATCATCGGAGCAACCTGGAATTGCTGATAATAATCGCGCAGGTAGTTGATTACCCGCCAGTGCTCGTCATTAAGCTCTTTGATACCCTCAGCCGCGGCAAAAGCCCCGGCTACATTTTCATTCCAGCATTCCGGCTCTATGATAAAACCATCCTCGTCAACCTCCACTGCCAAGTTGTTCAACTTAAACTCAGGCATTAAATAAACACCTCCGCTACTTGGATATTGCAGCCGCCAAATCTTCAATCAAGTCACCGGGATCTTCCAGTCCAACCGACAGCCTGATCAACTCGCCGGTCACCCCGGTACGCGCCCTGTGGTCGGGATGCATCCCCGCGTGAGACATGGTAACGGGGTAGGAGATAATGCTTTCCACGGCGCCGAGGCTTACCGCCAAGGCAGATAATTTCACATTTTCAAGCAACCTTTTGGTCATCTCTTCTGACTGCATGCGAAATGACACAATCCCTCCGGGCCCGTCGGCCTGGCTGTCGTGGATTTTCTTGCCGGGATGATCCGGCAAGCCCGGAAAATATACTTCTTTTACCTCCGGGCACTGACTAAGCCATTCCGCCAATTTTCTCGCGCCATTCTGGTGCATGTCCATGCGCGCTTTCAAAGTCTTGATGCCGCGCATCAAAAGCCAGCAGTCCTGCGGTCCCAGCACCGCCCCGAAAGAAGATTGAATATAATTAATGCGTCCGGCGGTTTGCTTATCCGCCGCCACCACCAATCCGGCAAGCAGATCACTATGACCACCCAAATATTTAGTGGCGCTGTGAATGACAATATCTATGCCAAGTTCAATGGGACGCTGTAAATAAGGAGTTAGAAAAGTATTATCCACCATACTCAACAAGCCATTTTCTTTGGCGATGGCGGAAACAGCCCGCAAATCCGTAATCTTCAGAAGAGGATTGGAGGGTGTTTCCGCATAAACAGCCTTGGTGTTACGCCGCAGAGCCGCCTTGATTTTAGCGGGGTCAGTGAAATCAACAAAAGTCACTTCCATCCCCAACCGGTTGAACAGTCCTGTCAGCACCCGGTATGTGCCGCCGTAGACATCTTCGCAAACCACAATATGGTCACCCGGCGAAAATAGCAATAAAACGCTGGAGATGGCTGCCATTCCTGAAGAGAAGGCAAACCCCCCGGCGCCTCCCTCCAACTTGGCTATTATCGCTTCGAGGGCATCCCTTGTAGGATTGCCTGAACGGGCGTATTCATACGGTCCAAATTCATCAACCTTATTCTGTTTAAATGTTGACGCATGGAATACAGGAATACTAACGGCTCCGGTAGTTTGTTCAATTTCGTTGCCTGTATGTAAAATTCTGGTGCCAAATTTCATACATAGACCTCCTCTCCAATCAGGGCCTGTTCCAAATCCGCCAGCAGGTCGTCGACATCTTCGATACCCACCGACAGCCTTAATAATCTATCATTTATGCCCAAACGTTCCCGCTCCAACGGGTCTATATCAGCATGGGTCTGATAAGCCGGGAAAGTAATCAGTGTCTCCACTCCTCCCAGGCTCTCGGCGAATGAAATAAGTTTCACCTTGTTGAGAATCTGTTCGGCCGCGGATTTGTCCAATAACTCAAAAGAAACCACGGCACCAAACCCTCTAGCCTGTTCTTTGAGCAAAAGGTGACCGGGGTGAGTTTCCAGTCCCGGGTAAAACACCCGGCGGACCGCTTTATGGCCCGCCAGCCAACCGGCTATAGTCTGCGCATTTTCTGTTTGCCGGTCCAACCTGACTCCCAGGGTTTTCATACCCCGGATAACTAACCAGCTATCTTGGGGTCCCAATACCGCCCCTACGGAATTCTGAAGAAAATATATTCTTTCCGCCAACTCTTCACTCTTGGCCACAATTAATCCCGCGACTACATCGTTATGCCCCGCGAGAAATTTAGTCGCGCTGTAAACAACAAGATCAGCTCCCATTGATAGAGGCCGTTGCAGGTAAGGCGTCATAAAGGTGTTATCCACGATGGTCAGCAGGCCCTTCTCCCTGGCCATAGCGCTGATCTTGCCTATGTCGGCCACCTTCAGGAGGGGGTTGGTCGGTGTCTCCAGGAGAATGGCCTTTGTTTCATCCTTTATTGCCAGGGCAACCAGTTCCGAATCACTGGTATCAACAAAAGTTGCCGCCAGTCCGTACTGAGAAAAAATCTTGTCCAGCAATCTGAATGTTCCCCCATACAGATCCTCTGTCACAATAAGATGGTCTCCCTGTTTAAAAAGCAACAATAGATTTGTCAAAGCCGCCATACCCGATGCGTAGGCAAACCCCCCGGCGCCGCCGTCAAGCCGGGCGATCCCCGTTTCCAGAATCCGGCGGGTGGGGTTGCCGCTGCGGGAATAATCATATCCGGTGCTTTCTCCAAAACAGGGATGGCAGAAAGTAGCAGTCTGGTAAATGGGAATCGACAAAGCGCCCGTAGGGTCCTGTCCTACACCCAATTGCACGGCTTTTGTGGAGGTTTTAAGGAAGGACAATTTGTCTGCTGTACCTAATGATTTGCTCTTCTGTAAAATCCAAATACACCATCCTTTCAAAACCCCTGTCCCCGGGTTACTACAGATTTACTTGTTCAATCCGTAAACAGCAGGTCTACTGAATCGCCCGATTTGACTATGGTATTTCCAAAAGCTTCCTTAAAAAGAATTGTACCGTTCAAACATACAGTCACCATTTCAGGAGCAAGTCCATATTCTTTAATCAGCTCATTTACCGTATATTCTTTACTCAGTAATTCTTTCTCACCGTTAAGTGTGATTAATACTTCATATTCTCCCTTTTCTATTAATAATCGGTATTTTGTGTCTATCTTCTCAACCAAAATTATTTTATGTCCTTCACCTTTGACGCTTTTGGGAACATTTTTGGCAGCTTCTCCGCTGTTAAGGAAAACTTCAAGAACATCACCCTTTTGCAGCTGTTCCAGTTTAAGTTTTGTCTTGACAAATGTCACCGGACAAACATCATGGGTGATGTCTAACGTTGCTCTGACCGAATAATCTTTATCCCTCATGTGATCAATCCGGAGACTAAATGTAATACATGTTGGCTTCGCTCGACAGGCGCATCTTTTCCGCCTCTTTACATAAATCCTCCAGGGTAGTGCTATCCAGCACATCTGCAATTGATTCTCTGATTCTTTCCCACATCACCCGCGTGGCGCAGGTTTCAGCCCGTACACATATCTCCGGATCATCTTCGCTCACGCAGCTTGTGGGATTAATCGGCCCTTCCAGGCACCTGACGACCTCACCGGCGGTAATCCGGGCAGGCTCCCGGGCCAGCAGATAGCCCCCCTGGGCTCCCCGCACGCTCCGGACCAAACCCCCTTTGCGCAAAAAAGTCATCAACTGCTCAAGATACCCTTCGGAAATTTCCTGCCGTTCCGCTACCCGGACGAGAGGAACTGGTTCATGGGGAGCATAGTTTTGCGCCAGATCTACCATGGCTCGCAAACCGTATCGTGCCCTTGTGGTAAATTTCAAACCTAACACCTTCTCTAAATGAATAAGTTTTTGGGATTAGCAACCTACTTGACCTGGCTGTTTTTATAATCCTCAATGGCCTTGTGCAAAGCGTCCGCCGCCAGATTGGAACAGTGCATTTTCTGCGGGGGAAGCCCGTCAAGCATGTCGGCCACAGCCTTTTTGGTAATTTTCAGCGCTTCTTCTATAGTTTTTCCTTTAGCCATTTCCGTAACCATACTGCTTGTCGCGATAGCCGCCCCACAACCAAAAGTCTTAAACTTAATATCAGTAATGATGTTGTCTTCAACCTTGATTGATAACTTCATGATGTCGCCGCAGACGGGATTACCTACTTCTCCGATACCGCAAGCGTCTGGTATTTCCCCAACATTCCTCGGATTGCTGAAATGCTCCATAACCTTCTCACTATACATAAGATCATCCCTCACTCATTTTACTTATTAACTGAGAATTAGTTTTTTCCATTAGCGCTGTCGGGCTGTTAACTATCCTGGATATACGGTACATAAGCAATTTAGTTAATAACACAATAAAAATAATAAATCCAATATAATTACTATCCTTTAATAAATTCTATTTCACTAAAAAGAGATTGTCAATAACCCTAATTCAATTTCTTTTTTTTAATTTCTTTTGGTGCCGGACAGTCCTGTTATAGTTGTCGAAGAATTTCCCAGGCCCGATCATCCGGTCCCACCAGCCGGGACGATTCTTTTGTGCCAGGGACGGTTCAATTCATTTGTCTTGGCGCTTCTGCGAGCCGCGTGCGCATCACCCGAAAGAGCGTACCGGATAAGTTAAGTATATAATATTAATAAGCTTAATCTAAATAATATGCAATATTATTTTTTTGTCAGCTGATGATATAAAACATGCCATTTAAAGCCTTCTAATCTTATTGACAATATCCTAGCGTTGTGCTAGGATAATTTTTAAAGTATAGTACCCAACTATGAAATCGGGTACTATTTAAGGAGGCTACAATTATGAGGAGAGTTTATTTTGACCATAGCGCAACTACCCCTGTCCATCCTCTGGTGGCAGAGGAAATATACCGTTTCATGATTGATCATAATTATGGCAACCCCTCCAGCCTACACTATTTCGGACAAATCGCCCGCAAAGCCCTGGATGAATCACGTGAAAAAGTGGCCAAGGCCATTGGCGCGCAATCAAACGAAATTATATTTACAAGCGGCGGCACAGAATCGGATAACATGGCGATTCATGGAGTGGCTTTAACTAATATCAAGAGGGGAAACCACGTGATAACCAGCGCAGTCGAACATCATGCGGTGATTAATGCAGTAAAGGCATTGGCCAAACAAGGTTTCAACGTTACGGTGCTTCCCATTGATCAATACGGGATGGTAAATGTCGATGAGGTAGAGAAAGCCATAACTGATAAAACGATTTTAATTAGTATCATGCATGCCAACAACGAAGTCGGTACGATCATGCCCATTGCCGAGATCGGTAAAATGCTGAGGAAGCGTGGAATAATTTTTCATGTCGACGCAGTCCAGAGTTTTGGAAAAATCCCGGTAAATGTGGATGACCTGGGGGCTGACTTGTTGACTGTCTCAGGACATAAAATATACGGTCCTAAAGGTATAGGCGCCCTTTATGTCCGCAAAGGAACGCGATGGAGACCAACACTTTTCCACGGAGGCGCGCAGGAACGCCTGCGCCGGGCGGGTACTGAGAATGTTCCGGGTATCGTGGGTCTGGGTAAGGCGGCGGAACTGCTTATGGAAAATATGGAAGTGGAAAATAAACGGCTATTGATTTTACGCGATAAATTAATCAGAGAGGTGACAAAACGGTTCAGTCATGTTAGATTAACAGGGCATCCCACCATTCGCCTGCCAAACCATGCCAGTTTTGTGTTTGAGTATATCGAAGGCGAGTCAGTGCTATTGAGCCTGGATATGAAAGGGATTGCGGTTTCTACCGGTTCGGCCTGCGCCTCAGGTTCATTAGAGCCTTCACACGTGCTTTTGTCAATGGGTATTCCACATGAAATTGCCCACGGTTCTATCCGTCTGACCCTGGGCGCGGGCAATACCGAAGAGGACGTGGATTACTTCCTTGAAACCATGGGGCCGATTGTTGAAAAATTTCGGTCCATGTCACCTTTAAACAAGGAAATTAACTATAACAAAAATATTGATCAGTAGTATTGTATAAACCAAAAGTTAAAATGCAGCCTTTAGATTTACCCAAGTGGCCATTCACGAGAAATAACATGACATTTCATCAAAACTTCGGTTAGCGTATCTCTTTAGGTATACTTATGTGCTTATGTGAATTGCATCCATGCTTGATCGGGTAACCATATTTTGCACCAACGGTGTCGGCCGCGCACCCACCGGCGAGCCTTCTCACTCCTGCAGACCGGAAACAGGACAGCCCGGCGATGTCATTGCTTAAAGAACTAGAGGCCAGGTAAGCGCGCTTACTTGGCCTCTAGTTCTTCCGGTCAGCCATTTCAATATATCAACTAGTTGGAATCAACCAAGACAAATTTTTTCTTTTTTCCATTTGAATTAATTTCCCGTCCTGAACGATCAAAGTCACACTTCGTAACGCAGGTCCTTTAATAATATGAGTAGCCCTTTTAGCCAAGGTATTTGAGAAGGATATTCCATATTTTTACTCCCCCCCTCAAACAACAACTTAGAAGCCCTCATACAGCCGAGCCCCTTTCTAAAACCATTTAATTAATAGTAACTCAGTAAAAATACTATTATTATAATTGGGGATGTCAAGAAAAACTAAGGGAAATTTATTCTTCTTTACTCAGATAATTAAGCGGTTTACAAATAATTTCATTAACACGCAGGTTCCTAACCTGCTGAGAAGAAGCCGCCTGCATGACTAAAGCGGTATCGGAGCCACGGCCGGTCCCGGCTACGGCGATTACTTTTTCCCCGCTTGCCAATAAACCGGCGTCCGTTGATATGAGCACGATTTCAAAGCACACCTTTACTCCCTGGGAAAAGCAGCGTAACAGATTGGCCATTAACGTGGGAATGTTTGAATCATATAGTTTATCCGTATGGAAGAGCATCGTGCCGAAATGAACTTCGTGCCCGGATTCTCTTAAAGTTTTTACCAGCTCTTGAGGAAATAGATTTTCTTTCCTTTTAAAATCAAACTGATGCGGCACAACAATTAATTTCACTTTATTATCTTTAAAAAAATCCAACGCTTTCCGGGCTTAAACCTTCAAAATAAACTACTTGCTTTCCATAAACACAGCTCCTTTCTTGTTAAGTATAATGCCTAAACACAATATACGTCATCCTTTCCCAACGCGCCGCTGCTGCAACACTTTTTGCCCTATCTATGTTTCCCGCCTTGTCTAATGGATCAAAACCATTAAGGAACGGATTTAATATCAATGAACATTGGGTCATGCAGCGGAACAATGATATCCGCCATATTTTTCACCTTTAAAGCACTATCATAAGCTTCCCGGCAATCAGTATGAAGTCCGCAGGCCGCTACTTCTAATCCTTTTTCCTTCATAGACGGCGTCTGGGTAAATGTACTCATTTGAGAACAAAAACCTGTTATAATCGCTTTCCCCAGCCAAGTTTCGATCTGTATCGACTGGCCGCCCGGACTGTGCCCCGGCGTCAAAAAAAGCTTCACATCCGGTAAAATCTCGCAATCGCCATCAATAATCCTAAATTTTAGATTTTCAAAATACTCTCTGTTATAATCCACAGCGTTAAATACATGCGGATTACAGGCATATTCCAGCTCTCTTTTTTGAACGATAAAGGTAGCATTTTTATACTTGCTTGCTAAGGCAATATGATCAAAATGTAAATGCGTAACAATTACTTGTTCAATTTCCTCCGCTTTAAGCCCAACACTTTGCAACCCTTGTTCCAAGGAAAAAATTGAAGTGGTGGGAAACTCTTTGTTATAATGTTCTCCCTGTGCTCCGGCATCAACTATGGTGACTGGGTCTGAACCTTGAATGTACCAAATATAACAGGCGCTTTTTACTTTTTTCCCGATGTTCCACCGGTAGGTCCATTGCGACATATCCCGGATACCTTCACACAGTGCAATTGGCTTAATAACGTAATTCATCTTAACCTCCACTTTGCCGCTGCCGCCGGCGCCTTTAAATATGCGCCGCCGCGCTGCGGACTTCGCCGGTTTCCATGGCCAGCAGATGGTCCGCCCAGGCGCTGCCCCATTCTCTTAATTCCGCCACACCGAGCGGTGAGGGGGAAATGGAATGCTCATGCCGGGCAATCTTTTCAGCCAGCGCCGCGCTGATATTAGAAGTAGTAGTTGACTTGCCAATCCCCCCCTTTCCGTATATCGCGATTTGTCTGATCTTCTTAGGCATATTATATCACTCCTAATTATAGCGTCATTATTATAGCGTCATTCTTATGTTAAAGGAGGCAATCTCTTTAACGCTTCCTTATACGAATCAGCCGTTTTAGAACATCTTCTATGAAATCGGGAAGTACGTATGGCTGGATTCCCCGGGCAGCCAACGCTTCTATCGAGGGTAGCTTTCCATGTCATGCTGGGGGAGCAATTGATCAGGTGGGGGAATCTTTTATGAATCAATTCAAAGGCCGCCTTGGCCGCCGCCATCAGTTCCTCTTTGGGAAGCAACTGCAACCGCCGGATTTCCCCCAAGATGGCACGCATATGAATAACCGCTTCCACCACATTGCCTGTGCCGGCTTCTCCTTTCGTCCTGATCATCGCCGCGCCTTCGCCGACCCGGCGCAGGGCTTCACCGAGATTGCGCGCCCCGCAAACAAAAGGAACCTTAAACTGGCGTTTATCAATATGATGCAGGTTATCCGCCGGTGTCAGGACCTCACTTTCATCGACATAATCAACTCCAAGGGCTTCAAGTATCTGCGCCTCAACAAAATGCCCGATGCGGGCTTTGGCCATTACCGGGATGGTTACAGCCTCTATAATGCGTAAAATCACGGAAGGGTCGGCCATCCGGGCTACCCCACCGGTAGCCCGGATTCCGCGGGAACCCTCTCTAACGCCATGACAGCGCATGCCCCGGCCTCTTCAGCGATCCTTGCCTGCTCCGGCGTGGTAACATCCATGATTACCCCGCCTTTCATCATTTCGGCGAATCCTTTTTTTACAGTAATTGTCGCATGTTGGGTCACGTCCATTCCTCCCGCGTTAATTATGCTCCCTCTATTCCTGAAATAGCGCCGTGCTTAAATATCTTTCACCGGTATCAGGCAATACCGCCACAATCAATTTACCTTTGTTTTCCGGTCTCTTGGCAATCTGCAGAGCGGTAAAAGCGGCGGCGCCGGATGAAATTCCGACTAATATGCCTTCTTCCCGGGCCAGCCTCCGTCCGGTCTCAAAAGCCTCTTCATTTTTAACTTTGAAGATCTCATCGACAACTTGGAGGTTCAGCACGTCAGGCACAAATCCGGCGCCAATCCCCTGAATCTTATGCGGCCCGGGCGTACCTCCCGACAATACCGGGGAATCAAAGGGCTCCACCGCAATTACTTTGAATTCCGGCTTGCGTTTTTTGATCACTTCACCGACACCCGTTATCGTCCCGCCTGTGCCAATCCCGCCGATCAGAATATCAACTTTGCCGTCGGTGTCTTCCCAGATTTCTTCCGCCGTGGTGGCCCGGTGAATCTCCGGGTTGGCCGGGTTTTTAAACTGCTGGGGAACAAAGGAATTCGGCACCTGGGCCGCGAGTTCTTCCGCTTTCCGGATAGCCCCTTTCATACCCTCCGCGCCGGGCGTCAATACAAGTTCCGCCCCATAAGCGCTTAACAGGTTGCGGCGCTCAACACTCATGGTGTCCGGCATGGTCAGGATTAGCTTATACCCCCTGGCCGCGGTGACAAAAGCCAGAGCTATGCCGGTATTGCCGCTGGTAGGTTCAATAATTACGGTGTCTTTGTTTATTAGCCCTTTTTCTTCAGCATCCTTGATCATGCTCAAACCGATACGGTCTTTTACACTGCCGCCGGGATTAAACGCTTCCAACTTTACAACCACCTCAGCCTCCAATCCGGCGTTGATCCTACTCAATCTCAGCAAAGGTGTTTTCCCGATTAAACCCGTCAGGTTGTTTGCGATCTTTGCCATTACTACTTACCTCCTGTTTTTTTAAATAGCCTCTCGGCATTCGCCGAGGCAGATGGCACAAGGCTTTGCTTGAACCATCGTTATTGAATTCCTCCTACTTACCATAGAGGAATTTTTTTT
>JGI12104J13512_1002202_pt1 | contig 12719 bp, 20 predicted proteins | sample TerdegcTABiofilm_FD_13512 | JGI IMG/M metagenome (IMG submission 13512)
AATTTTGGGGTATATTCAGATAGATAACCTCCCTGAATTAAAAAGATTTCAGCTTGTTTTGGAATATGCAGATGACGAAGAGTTTATGAGGATTATAAATTGATGTGCAATTTGAGAAAAAAGAAAATGGGTTAACTGATTGATATTATTGTATAATATGGCAAAATTCATTTTGAGAAAAAATTGCGGTTTTTTGCACTTTTTTGCAGGTTTTTGCACATTTTGAGAAAAATTGATTTTGGTCCGATAAAACAGTTAACATATTGATATCATTGATAATAATAAAAAAATTGGGCAAAAAGTGATAGATTTTGAGGGGACTTAGCGTTAACCACAGCGTTAACTCAGCGTTAACTCAGCGTTAACTAAAACAGATGGTTAATGCTGGAATTTTATGACATTTTGTCAAAAAGGTATGACAAAAATGTCAGATATATGGTGATGTGTGGTATAGGGTTTAAAAGGCCGGTAGTAGAGTTTTTTAACATAAATAAACTTACTTTTTGTTGTTAAGATATTCAATTAGATTTATTGTGGATTCTAAGGAAGAGATTATTGTTTCACAGGTTTTATTAAGCCTGGTGATATCATCTTGAATATAGCGGATGTATTCTTTTAGTTGTGCATTGAATAGTTTGATTGAATTATCGTCCACACCTTTTAGTTGTGGGAGTATTTTATCATTCTTCTCAATTTCAACTTCTATTTCTTTTGATCTGTCTACTATAAAGTTATAAGTATTTGTTGGAATGAATGCATATTTTCCTTTTATTGATCTGATTAAGTGAGACTTTTTTTGTTGTTGCTTCATTTCTGAAATTTTTCAGCGATTAGCTTTTTGTCGAAGATGGATTTTTCGAGTTTTTGTTTGATATAATTGCGATAATCGTGCAGGAAGGATTGGAGAATGAATGAAGCTTCTTTATGTTCATTCTGGTAGTGTAGAATCAGGTTCTCTATTGTGTAGCACCAGGGGCAGATCCCGTGAGATGGTTGATTTTTGGGTTCCTCATCTGTAATTCTCATTATGAGATGACAATTCTGGCAGACGTAAATCATTTTACTCTCCTTTTCTGTTTGATGATTCTTCTTAGGATGTTGTAATAAGTCTGTTTCGAGATATTGAGAACAGAAATAATCTTCGATGCGGGCTGGTCCCGATGAGATAAAATGTAATAATCCCGAAGATTTTTTAGTGCTTTCTTACTAATTGTAATTTTATCTTTTGAATTTTCAAGGAGCTTGATAAAGGCTTCAATGCCCAGGATAGAGGCAACCACATAAGAATCGGGGTCGAGTAATTCAAAAATCTTGCTTTCAGGGAGTTCTTTGATCCATTGCATTGTGATTCTCCAGTTTAAGTTTTAACTGAGCGAAAAGTTCGTTTAGAGATATCTTTTTGCAACGAGACAATGCGTATAAAATCATTATTGCTCTGTGATAGAGTGCATTATAGTATTCGTGTAATTCGAACATATCAGAAATCAAATAGTATCCGGGATTGCTGGTTTTACAGGAAGCCGCAATAGGGATACCATCTTCTATTCGCATTTTCTGGATGATCCTCTGAATTGTCCGGAGGTCAGTATTAAGAGCATCTGCGAGGTCTTTGCCTTTTACGGCATTATCGATACCGGGCTTGAGCATAGAGAATATCCGGTCTTTGAGATATTTTTCATCAGGCAAATTTGTACTCATCTGGATCTTCCCCGTTCTTATATTTTATGAACCGGTCTATTTGTTCGAGTAATTCCGGGATATCATAGCAGGGTTCATCGATATAATGCATAAGTGATCTTTTGAATCTGAAGACTGAGAATGTCTTTTTTAACTTCCCTATCGCAAATCCTAATTCTATATTTGCCCCATTGAACTGGATTTCCTTGTCGGGGTCGCCAAAGAGAATAAGGAAGTCAGAATCTTCTATCTGCCGGAATTGGTAATATGCGATAGAGCAAAAATCGTCTGTTTCCTTTATTCTGTCGTAATATTCCCACCATCTTGATGTGACATATATATTTCTCTTTTCGAGTTCAGGTAATAATTCTTTGATATGTTCAGCTAACTCATTTGATGATGCAATATAGCATCTATACTGTTTATCCATTTTTTGACTCCTTATTGTTCTCAAACTTTTTGAGCAGATTATCAACGAATGTATCGAGCTCTTTGTCGACTTCCTTGATTACCGGGATGTCCTGGTCATTAACGATAGATATCCCGAGTTTCTTGAGCTCTTTAGCGTCGAGTTGTTCGAGAGAACGTTTCAGGATCGATTCTTCTGTCCTGATAAAGTTCTGCCATTCTTCGGGGTAATATTTCTTTATGAGTTCGATGACTTTATTGTCATCATCCCAGACGAAAGAGCCTTTCTGTTTTCTGTATCCGACCTGGATGCCGTGAAAGATGTATGTCTTTTTATCCTGAAAGAGTTCGGGGTGAGCAGTTATTTCTTTCAGGAGCTTTTCTCTTGCCTGTTTCGTATAACGGGCTGACTCCTTGATTGCAGAATAGTATTTTTCCTGCAACTCTTCAATCCTGCTCTGAAGTTCATAGACTATTTCCGAGAGCTGCTGACGCTGGTCTTTGTAAGATTTTGTGAGTTCTTCGATTCTTGTAAGATCCATTTTATCCTCCTATGAAAGATAATTGTGAATACACTTGTTGCAGGAATAATTGCCGTGAATAATTAGATTTGCAGGATTATGACAAGCGCATAATCTTTTAATATTTCTATTCATTTTACCTTTTCGATAATAAGACTTTGCTTTTTTTGGATTAGACCTGTTCTTCATTACTCCTCCTTATTGCTGATTGTTGTTTCATTGCTTTTATGGCTGTAACTACTTTGATTACATCTCTTTTTTCTAAAAACAGAATGTGGTCCACTCCTGCAATCCTTTTTATAAATGCATTGAGAGCTTCAGCCCTGCTCGAGGCGTTGGGCATATAGGAGACTTCTGCCCACATTGCTTCGATTTTGCGAAGTTGTTTTGGTGTGGCTGCCCTATTGTCTCGTTTCAGATTTTCATACTTCTTGTTAACTGAATCTTTGAACTGCCAGAGATTATGTTCTTTTGCTATAGAAATTAGCTCTTCTATAAAATCCGATGCCTGATTATAGGATAAGTGTTTTGAAGTGGATACATTATATCTGTTTTTGAGCATAAGGCGGTATGTATCATCATCAAGTGCGAGCAGATGTTTAAGAGAATGAATCATTTTTATCTGGTATTTGTTAATATTCATTATTGTCTCCAAGATAGAAGTCTGGCAGTTTATCTTTTTCGAATTCAAGATAAGGATTGTAAGGTAAGCAACAGGGGCATTCTTTGAGCTGGAGATTTCTGCCGTGGGATATTCCTATCTGTATTCCAATAACAAAAACTATTCCAAGAACAGCTAATAGAATAAGAATATTCTCAAATATAATAGTTAATATTTTCATTATCGCCTCCATTTTCTTTTGTTTTTATGTAAATCATATTGTTGTTAGGGTCGTAGATTGATTTATAGACCACTGGTGTTTTGGGTCCTGTATCACGAATAATTTGATATGTTCTTGTATATTTGTTTTTTGAAATTACTTTCAGATATCCTGTTTTATGCAATAATGAAATATAGCTTATGATATATTCAAGATGTTTATCTCCAATTATTTGAGCGAGTTCGTTTGTTGTGAACTGTCTGAGTTTGCGGATTGCCATCCAAATTTTATCATCTACTTTTAAACTTTTGGGAGTTGTGCTTGTGCTCATAGATTCACTCCTTTCTTCAAGACCTCAGCTGTAATTTTTTTCAGGTTTGTGCGTTTGGCGATCTGTTCAGCGATATAGAGAGATGAAATGATTTTTCTAAAACGGGGTTTTTGCTCAGCGATATACTGAATTGCGTCATCAGATACCTCATAATCAGAGAGTTCTCTAAGTATCTTTTGTATATCTTCAAGAGAGAGTTCGGTAAATCTGAGTATTTCTGAAAAGCGATCATAGAGATGTTTATATCTTGCGAACTTTTTATCGGCGGTATCCATACCGATAAAGATTATCGGATTTGCTGTGGTATCGTGGATATCACGGAGCGTTTCAATTGTGTTACGGTCTGTGAGATAATCAATTTCATCGATAAAGAGCGGTGTGGGATTTCTGTTCAGGATATCAACTATCTGTCGGTATAGGTCGGCTGTCTTATATGCCGGTTGTTCTCCGAGTTCTGTAATAATTTCTTCAAGTAGCCATCTTCCGGTCATAAGTTTCTTGATTCGTATAAATCTTCCGTTGTTTGCGAGAGCCCACCAGAGAGATGTGCGGGTTTTGCCGAGACCGGGTTCACCATAAATAAGACCCATACCCGGGATGTTCTTGTTTCGTCCGGTGATTGAATTCATTGCATCAATGAATTTCCGGACGTTTTGTGTCAGAACAAATGTGTTTTTCATAATACCTCCTCCTGATTTTTGTTACTGGCATATATTAATCTGTAAGAATCCGTTGTTTTATACCACTCAATCCATTCCTGTTCATGTGGGGCGAGATTTGATTTCTTGAGTAAATATTCATAGTATTCGTGGTCATATCTAAAGAGTGGTTCTATGTTGTTGTTATTACGATTTGTGTTGATTTCTTCGTTTGCGTTTTCAATTGCGGGTAAATGTCGTTCATAATCAGGCAGTGCAGGGAGAAGTTCTGATTTTTCGAGCTTATCTATAGTGTTTTCTGGAACTTCTGATGGGTCGAAATTGGGGATATCTATCTTTTTTGCTGAGCCTAAAATCTGTTTGAGGTCTTGTTTTGCTTTTCTTATGAGTCTGTTTTGCAATGAAAGCTGGGCTTTAAGTGTCTGGACATCTTCTTTTGTGCCTTCATAGTTTGCAAGCGGATGGCATAGCGGAACAGGTTCGGCAGCACAAAGGAGCTGATTATCAATATATACATATATCTTAGAGACATCAAAGAAGGAGTATTTGATTGTAGCAGTTCCGGAGATTCCAAATAAAGCCTCATTGTAATAGAATCTACCAAGAAATCTTATGCCATTTCGGTAGATTTTGACGTTTTTGGACTCGAGCATCAGGAAATCGAGGTTATTGATATCAATTCCTTCACCTTTTGCTTCGTTAAAGACCTCTCCTATGCTCTTGTTTTTCTGATGGGGACAGGGGAGAGAGTCCATGAAAGGTATATAGTAGTTATTTATTATATATATTGTTTCTTCAATTGTAGGTATATATTGCCTATGGAGGGCTTTGTGTAGTTTTTCGTTTTGTTTACGCCAGGCTGGTTTATCATCGATGTTTGAGCCGGTAAAAGTCGGAGCCTGCCGTTCGAAGTAATCAGTAAAGAGTTTCCAATACCTCTCGATTACTTTTGTGCGGGCGTTATATGGTAGCGAGAAGATTGGTTTTGTGCCGAGGCGATGGAATAATCCTGCAATTCCTGTCTCTGAAAGTTGAGGGATATTGGTAAAATATCTGGCTGCAAAGGCTTTGCCATTATCCTGATAACAATACTCCGGGATTTTACCAATTGTGACAATGGCGTTTCTCAGGGCGGAGGCTATAGCCTGAACATTTTCGGTTACCATTATCTCAAAGCCGGCAAGTCTGAAGCTATACCAGTCGAGATATCCAATTATTGTGGCTCTACAGGGTTTGCCAGTGTATGGGTTTATGACTTCGAAATTCAGAGTATGACCATCTGCAACGAGGACCTGACCGGGTTTGAGTTTTGAGATATCTCTAAGAATGTATGGAGCGGCATAATCTTTTAGAGCCTTTTCGCCTTCACGGGCGAGTATATAGGTATGATAGTTTTCACGGATAAATTTTTCTGCATATCTTTTGAATGTATAATAGGAAGAAGGAGAAGGAATATTTTTGAGATAGAGATTGTGCTTTGTAAGGCGATATGCTGTCATTAGAGATGGTTTGTTTGGCGAGAGAAGATATTTTTTGAATTCTTTTTCTTCTTCTTCAGTTAGTTCTGGCTTTGCGGATTTATAGATATTGAGAGGTATGAGGATGTTATAACTTTTTGTAGAGTCGTATTCTTTCTGCCATCTGTAATATGTCTGTATAGATATTTCTCCGAGAACATCGAAAAGGTATAAATGAATTTCCCGATTATTGTATTGAGATAAGAAGAGTCTGATTGCATCGGTTTTATTCATATCTGAGTTTTTCTTAATGAATTCGTTAATTTTTTCCAGAAATTCGAATCTTGCCATAGCAATTTTATGAGCTTTTTCAGGGATGTAAGAAGATGCCAGACCATTGCTGAGAACAATAGTCTGGCTTATTGCGGAGGAGGTATTTGAGGCGGATAACTGAGTATCCGCTGGCGGGACTAATACAGATGAGGCTTTTGAGAGCAAAGATTTGATGTAAGGATCTTCGGAAGAGATAAGATATTTCTTACCACCGGGGTGAGGGACAACTTTATAATTTAATATTTTATTTCTTATAAGTTTAAATATAGCTACTTTTGAAATATTAAGGAGATTAGAAAGTTCTGTTAAACTATACCAAATTTCTTGCATAATCAGGACCTTTGAGTATAATAGTAGGTGTTGCGGATAATTCCCCTCTCCCTTTGAGGGGTTTTTATATAGGAGGTATTTGATGTCTTTTGTATATGAGATTTCCTCATATTACTTTTTCTCCTTCCGCAGAATAATAGATACGCTATATTGCGTATAATGTCAAGCAAAAAATGCAATAATGCGTGTAAACGATAGATTAAAAAAGGTATTAAATATTTTGAATATTTCTATTAAAGAATTATCTAAATCCACCAATATTCCCTATAGAACTATGCAGGATTATATAGCAGGAAAAAGAAATATTTCTATAGAGGCAGTTTTAAAAATATGCACGCAATATGGCATAAAAGCTGATTATTTAATTTGCGGTAAAGAGCCGATATTTGAATCTGAAGAAAATAAAATATTAAATAAAATACAGATGTTGTCTGATGAGGATAAAGAGATTATTCTTAAAGAAATCGACAAGAGAATAAAATACACTGAAGAGATTAATAAAATGAGGAGGGAGCTTGAGGATATAAAAAAGATGCATAGTGAAGAGATTAAGAAGAGTGAATCTAATCAATAAGAATGCCAACAATCAATCATTTTTCAGCACATAATTCTGAAGCATATCGATAATTGAATCGATATCATCATTTGTGAGAGTGAGAAAAGGTCTTGGGGGGATATAGACTTTGCGATTTCTGCCTGCATATCCGCCAAACTGATGTATTGCTGCATAGGCTTTATTGGTTCCGACGATTGCTTCTGTATTGGAATATGAAGAGCTAACAGAGGCAGCAAGTTGACCGGAGAGCTGGAGTATTTTGCCGGGCCATTTGCCTAATTTGGCTCGGTATTCGATTGTTTTACGGGAGAGCGGGGCGAATTCATCAGGTCTGCCTTCTTTTTCGAAATTCTCTTCGACTGCCGATAGCATATATCCTGAGATTTTTCTCATAACCGGGGATAGGTTTGATGTGCGGGATTGTAGTTCTTTGAGGTAATGGTCTAATTCTTTAGAATCGATGGTGATGTTAATCATAGTTTTGCTTGCAAATTTAAGATGTTTTGGTATAATGAAATTGAAACCTTAAGGTGAAAGTCAACCTTATCTGGAGACGCTAACAGACCTGGGTTGCCGGGGCGGATGACCTTAAGGTTTCTTAACATAAAGCAACAATCCTTTTCTATATTTTTGTGTATATTTAAGAGGGGCTTGAAAGATAGTGGTGCCTCTCCAGTTATTATTTATTAAGTCAAATACAGAGAAACCGGATATGATTTCGTTTTTATCAGGAAATCTAAAGTACTTGATATATCTTTTAACTATTCTGGAATTATCTTTGAATGCCGCAATAAAAAGGAAGATCTCTGAAGGTTCTTTTATGGTATCAGCAAGAAGTAAAAGATATTCTTCTCTATCAGCTTTGAAGACTTTATATTTGTTTTCTTTTCGGTCTAGAAATAATTCTTCTGAAATCACTATCGGGTCATCAAGTTTGTCTTTATAGACAACAGGATTGCCGATTTTAGTTCCGAACTGAGATAGGAAGATGTTGATATATTCTTCTTCAGACCAATTGGATTTCTGATGTGGTGGCAATAGCATATCAGAGGAGATGGGGGTAATTGGCAGGGATTCTATAGGTGGGATATCCCTAGTTCCGACGTATTTGACAGGTGAATAAGATATATTTTCATCTAATTCCTGAGGGACGAAAGGAGAGAAGTATTTTTTTCCCGGATTATAAGCCCAACCTTTACCTGTTGTGATGGTGGTGTCAGTTCCGGGTATTGTATATTTAGCGACATTTATATCTCTATCATTTACTTTTGTTGTAGTTACATCGAGGCTCTTATTATCGATTGTAGATTCTACATCTTTGCCTGCTTCTTTTTCTGTTAGAGCTCTTACCCTGCATCTACAGTTATAGTCATTTGGCGGGAAGAAATAATTCCAGAAAGGGTCATCATATCTGAATATTTTGCCATTTAATGCTCTATGAGATGGACGTGTTACAGAATCCAGAACTGCAACATATTGCCAATATGGTCTATCATCTACATTATCGATAAGCTGTTTATATCTGCCAGCCATATAGGATGTTTGCATATTTGTCTGATATATTGTTTTTAATCTATATGGGCTGCCGAGCCGGACCTCTTCTACAACGCCTTTTTCATCGGCAATGGTGGTTTTACCCCACCAGCCTTTTGCTTTGAGTCTGGGCTCGAGCTCTTTTTTGAATTGAGAGAATGGGATTCCTTCTTCAAGCGATTTTTCTAACATATCTTTTATATCCTGCAAGACATCGAGTCTCAGGGCTTTTGCAACAGTAAAAGCTTTGACGTGTGCTTCTTGTAAGGTATCTTTCCAATTCCAGCTAAATCTTATACCTTTTGATTTGAAGTATTGTATTGCTTCTTCGGGCTTAAGTCCTATTGCATATTTTATATCAACATTATCTGGCATTGGAACGACCTAATATCTCGGAGATGAAGATTGCTTTTTCGAGGGTTTTTTCGATTTTGTCAGTATTTATATCAGGATATAAGGAGATAAGTTTTTCAAGGATTTCCTCATAGGAATCACCGTTTTTAATCATATCGATAATTGGCTTTAAGAGGGATTCTGACTGGTTTTGTAGTTCTTGAGGGGATATAGATTGTAAAGCCTTATCAATAGTTGAAAATTCTGCGAATGAGAATTGCTGTGGCTGAGGAATTGATGGGTTAAGCACTTCAAATTCATCATCTAAGAAACCATATTTGCGTTTGAAGTATTCTTTTGTGAACATTATCATTTTAGTATTTGCGAGGTTGAGGTCTCTTTCAGAGAGGTCGAGGTCAATATCTTCTTCTTTATAGAGTTTAAAGACAGGTAATTTGGCACCCGGGAAGTTGAGTTTCCCTATTATTTTTATTAGCTTATTATATGTTTTTTCTATAATTTTCTTATCGGCTTCTGTGATTGATTCAAGGATTTTGAAATGAGTCTCTGCAGCCGCCCGGGAGCCTCTATCCCCGATGTCAGTAGTAAGTGTTTGTCCAACGAGAGCGAGTGCTATATCATCATTCATAGCTTTACGGAGCTTTTCGAAAACCTCAACACTTCCGGAATTTGATGCTTCGGTATGATATTCTACTGAGGAGTCGTCAGGAATTACAGCGACAGCATCCTGAATCATATTTTCTAATTTTGAGAGGAGTTCTTTATATAGAGATTCTTCAGCAGAGCGAGGGAGTTTTCCGATTATATGAGGTATTCCATATTTTTCGCAGAAGGTAATCCAGAACTTGTATCCACCTCTTTTGAACGAGACAGGCCAGAAGCATTTTGACAGATCAGCTACACCATAAGGGTTATTATAAGTAGCATCCTGAGTTGCAATAACGAATTTATCATCCGGGACAATTTCTCCTTCTAATGGATTATTTTTGGATAAGAAGCGTAATTTGCCATTAGTATCAAATCTGAACCACTCAGGCGGTTTGGGGATTAATGCTTTTGCTACTATGTGTTCATTTTCATAATCATATAATATTTCACAGGGCTGGTAGCCAAAAAGGAAGGCATCGAGGATTGAAGATATATTTTCTGTAAGTTCGTATTTTTTAAACATATTTGTAAAGAAGTCATATATACTCTGCTCTATACCTTCATTATCGAGGAAGAAATTTAATTTAGTAACTGCACTTTTACGGTCTCTTACACATCCTGCAACCATTGGGTCGGAGAGTAAATCTTTATAAATTGATATATCATTTCCGAATTTTTTGAGAATCGGATCCGGATTCGGGAGATAATAGATAAATGACTGAAAATAGTATGTATTATCTCTTGTTGCTATTTCAAGTTTTTTACTCTCATCGATTTCGATATAATCATTTGTAGTTATCCATAGTTTTCTTTTCATATTCACCTCAATAATTGTTTGTTAGCTTAATACTATATCTTTTTAGACCTGAATATAGCCTTATGGGGCCGTTGGATTTATTGTCAGCTGCATGTATTGATAATGCGAGAGCCCAGAATCTGTCGGCGTGGGAGTCTGTTTCTGATTTAGCGACATCGAATCTTATATTACCGGATGCAGTAGTAATTTTTCTTACTGAGTGTAAGTCTTCTCTCAGTTTATCATAATCCGGGATGTAAATCAGTCTATCTTCGAATTTTGTATAGAGTTTGTAAGCGAGGTCTTCTTTGATGTTGGGAGTAAAAGTAATAGATTCTACCCTGAATTTACCGAATTTATCCTGTGCTTCTTCAGCGAGTTGCATACCGAGTCCGGTTGCATCAATGCAAACTCTTCTTATTTTGGGGTGGGAGAGCACAGAGAATAATACTCTTTTTTGTTCAGAAAATTGAGTTTTGCTTAATTCAATAATTTGTCTAAGATAGAGGACTTTGCCAAGTAATTCGCATACAATTATTACTGTAAGGTCTTTTTTGCGTCCAATATCGACACCGACGTATAGATCACCTGATGTCTGGTTGAGAGGCAAAATTGTATTATCTTGACAGTTTCTAATCATATCATAGGATAGGAAGGCGGTAGATTCATCAACCGGAATGCAGCAATATTCCTGAAGCCAGGTATTTTCATCATAGCAGGCTGAATGAAGGTTGTTCAAATATTCTTCAATATCCTTCTGTAAAATAACTTTTTTATTGAGTATTTTAGATACGAGTCCTTCCTGTGATGCAAGCTGAATAGGGGTAGTATGCAATGACCAATTGGGTCTTTTGCCGGTTTTAACATCTTCTATTAGATGGTAAAAGAGAGAATTTTTACCATTGTGAGTTGAAAGAATCCTTAATGGAAATCCCCATGTGGTTGCCGGGAAGGCGGCATCGAATAGTGCCTTTTGATTGTCATGCCAAGCAAATTCGTCGAGAATGACTTTACCTCTTTTTGACCTGAATCTTTTGGGGTTGCTACTCATTGCATTGATTCGTGATCCGTTTTTGAACTCACAGACAAATGTTTTTATATTTTTCTCTTCGTCAATGATATCTTTTTCAAATATATTCGATACTGATTTAAATACTTTTGCCCAATGCTGGCAATAGAGAATATATTCCTTTGCGGCAGATTCGTCTGCTGAAGAAAACCATACTGATAATGTTTTTGAGAGACAATCTCTGACATCTTCATAACTCTGAACATAAGTAGCACCGATCTGCCTGCTTTTTTCCCAGATTTTTATCTGGGAATTATCGCTCAGCCATCTTTCCTGATATGGGAGAAAATATTTATACATTGTCTATCCCAAGGATTTCTTTTTGTATTTTCTTTAGTTCTTCATCGGTCAATTTTGTCTTTTCTGAAGGTGATTCTTTATTTTCAAAGATTTTTACTGCGTCAGCTTCTCTGAGAGCAGCAATTGCTTTTGCAAGTGCGTAGATGTTATGTGGATTAGGGTCTTCTTCGGCTCTCTTCAGGCATAGTTTAACAATCTTGATGATTCCGTCTTTGATATTCTCGTTATGTCTGACATTTTCTGTTCGCTTTTTATCCCATTCATCCTGTTCTTTCCAGAGATAGAGTGTTCTCTTGCTTATTTTGCCTTTTAGAATCTCAAAAATTGCTTCGAGAGTTAAACCGTCATTGACATATAATCTTCTTGCCTCGTCTCTTAGAATCAATGATTTAGACATTTAATGTGTCCTCGTACTGTTTTATTTTTGATTGAAGTTCTTTTGCTTTGTTAAGGTTGTTGATGAGGTCAAAGAAAAAGACTTCGAGCTTTTCGACATCTATTCTTGTGATATCATTGTCGACAAGAGATAAGTCTGTTATCTCTTTGATTATGCTGATTAACTGCTCTACTCTGATCTTTGTGTCTTTGAAATTTTTCTTCAAATCAGAGAGTTGTGCTTTTGCGATTAGAATATCTTTTTTCTCAATCATTTTATCCTCTCTTTTGTCAGCGGACAGATTGCCGAGTTGTCAATCTTAGTTTCGAGTCTTATAAGCACTCCTGTGAGGCTTTCGATATACTGCTGATTGTCTCTTGTTATCTGCACAATTTGTTCAATCAGTGCTTTTGTGTGTTCCTGTTGTTTGAGGAATTGCTCGTTGTTCTGCCTGTAAGAGAGAAACCAGATGATGAATATAAGAGCCGGTATTGATGCGTTTGTCGCAAAACTGATGAGTGATGATAATTCCATATAGCCTCCTTCTGAT
>JGI12104J13512_1002209_pt1 | contig 12696 bp, 7 predicted proteins | sample TerdegcTABiofilm_FD_13512 | JGI IMG/M metagenome (IMG submission 13512)
AATCAAATCCTGGCTAATAGAAAAAAAATAATAGTGAATTCATGTAATTATAACTATATATGATATATTTTCTTGACAGACTTTAGGGTTTTTTATTATTAATGTCTTAAAAAAGGGGTGGAGCTTGAACTATTATCTTTCCATTCAATTTTCTGCCATTCAAAAGGTTGTTTTAAGGCATGACAGACTCTGGTCGATTGCAGGCACAAGCCACATACTCTCACGGCTAAATGAGATCGAAATGAAAAAGGTCATAAAAAATCACAGCGGGAGGGTGATCCTTGCCAGCGGTGGAAAACTTACTGCCTCTTTTCCATCAAAAAAGGATGCAGAGGAAGCAAAAAAGGATATCAGGGCCCTTATCTCAACAAGGCTACCCATGCTTGAATACCAGGTCTCCTCTGTTATTGATGCAGAATCATTTAAAGAGGCTCAGAAGAAAGATTTCCATGAGGATAAAGATTATCCAGGTATTACCCGCGAACTAAAAGAGATAAAAAGATGTTTTAGAGGCTATGGCGTTACCTTCAACCCCCATCTTGCCCTCTGCGAGGAGTGCGAGGAATATCCTCTTGAATCAGATCTCAAGGTCAGCAAAAAGGGTGTATGCAGGATCTGCAATCAGTCATGGAAAGCAGCAAGGATAAATCTGGGTGAACTTCTGAAAAAAGACGAAAATGATATGACGAGTATAGAAAAGATATACTTAAAATACACCAGAGTTCTCTCAAAAAAAGATAATTTAGAGGTTCCCCTCAACATGGAAGACCTCTTTCCAGAGGATAAATCAGAGAATAAACCAGAGAATAAACCAGAGGATAAAAATGGTAAAGAAAAAGAGAAAGAAAGAAAAAGGATTGCTGTCTGGTCCTCAGATGTAAACAGCATGGGTGATAGACTGCCCCTCTGGATTAGCCAGGAAGAAGGGGATATTCAAAAGACCTTTGATAAATTAAAAGACTTTATTATAGATGTTCTATCAGAGACATTAAAAAAAGTCTTCACAGAAGAGACATTAATAAAAAAGAATGATGGCATAATCTATATACCATTCAGGCTCATAGTAGCAGGAGGCGATGACCTATTCATTGTGATGCCCCACAGATTCATTGTAGATTTTGCCTTAACATATTCAAGAATAATGAGTGAAAAGGCAGTTAATATCTCTGAATATAGCGATACCCTTACAAAAACATGGCTTGAAAAGAAGGCAAAAGAAGAAGAAAAGGATGGAAAGAAAAAAAACCTGGAGTTTTCTGACCTTTCCTTTGCTGGTAGCTTTATCGTAACCCATATTCATACACCATTTACCAGAATCCATGCTATCGGTGAAGACCTGATGAGCACAGCAAAGAAAAAGACAGATAGAAAGGTAAACAGTATAAACTGGCGTATCCTCTCTGTAGATGAAGAGACCCCGACCGAGGACATATTAAAGACCGAAAGACCCCTTGGAATCGAAAAACCCTACAATGGGTTTCTTACCTTTGATAAGTATGTAGAACTCTGTAAAGAATTTAGCAATCTCTCCAATTCCCACATCCACCAGATTGTAAGAAAGATTATAGAATTGAATGGCAATTCAGGTGCCCTTGAAAGGTGGTTATATACCCTCCCTGAGGCAGGGAAAAATGATAGTGGTATCAAAAAACTTCTCGCCCACACGGAACTAAAAGATAATAATGATAAAGTGGATATAAAAAGGATTGTAACCCTTTTTGAACTTATAAATCTTATGAGGGGATAGGTAAATGGGAAAGACTCTATTTCTCGCAAAGGGAAGGATAAAGGCAAAGGCACATGGATACTGGTTTACCTCAGGTGGAGAAAAGGCAGCATTTGGTTTCTATCCCCATCTGAAGGACACAGAAGGCTACCCTGTATTTCCAGATACCCAGCTCCACGGAGATTTGAGGATGGCAGCAAGATGGTTTTTAAAACTCAACGGAGATGAAAAAAAAGAGATGATTATCAAGGTCTTTGGAGATGAACCAAAGGCAAAGACCCGCAATATACCATCAAGGCTCTTCCTCACAGACCTTACCCTCACCAATGATTCTAAAAGGATATGGAGGCAGGAGAGGTTTGAGATAAAACCCCGTATAGCCATAGATGATAAAAAAAGGACAGTATCAGAGCATATGCTTGTAAACATGGAAGTCGCATACATGGAGGGCATTGAGCTTGAGGCAGGTTTTTACCTTGGCTATTTCAATGATGAGGATGAGTTTAATAGGGCAAAGTGGCTAATAGAGGGCTCCATCTCCCTTTTAAGTGGTTTTGGTCAGTCCCGTTCCAGAGGATACGGCAGGGCAGAGCTTGAAATAGAATGGGCAGAGGATGAGAGGATAGCCTATAGCGCCATTGACAATTCAAATGAAAAAGCCACATACCTCGTTCAGGCAGACTACTTCCTCAAGGCACTCATAAACATGAGAAACAAGCCTGTCCAGCCTGGAAGCACCCAGTTTCTACCATCCCGTTATGCCATCACAGAAGACCAGGTAAGGGCATGGTTTGTGAGAACTTATCATAGCCTCTTTGATAGCTGGCCAGAATACGAAGAGATGAAATCCCTTTCCTTTTCTTGGATTTATCCAGCCTGGCATGAGAGAGATCGATTTTTTTATGGGATACCACCAGCCATGACCACCCTGAAAAACGAGGTGGGTAAAATAAGAGATATAGTAGGCATAAGTCAATCTCCAAAAGAAGAGGAAAAAATAGACCAGGAGAACTTCTTCTCCACAAAGACAAAACCTCTGCCAAAGGACTATTTTGTAACAACAGATAATAGCCCTTCTGTCTTCAGGCTTGAGACAGAGAGGAGGATTAGAAACCAGATAGAGGATAATTTTGCCACAGCCGAAGATGGCGGGCTCTTTGTCCAGGAGCTGGTTCGAAAGGGGCAATATTTTGGCGGTAAAATAAACCTTTTAAGAAAAGCAGATGAGACCTTCCATCAAAGGGCCATCTTTATCCTTCAAAATATAAAACCAGTGATTGGAGGAACCATCTTTGAACCTATATTAAACATCGATAATGACGTAAATATAAATAAAAAAGGTGAGACTGATAACCCTTCAGGTGAAAAACCCTTACACTATCTTGTTGTAACACCCATACCCTTTGATTTCAGCTTGGTCAACTACATAAAAGCATCCTATTCTAAAAGAAAAGATGATGAGGTGATCTCAATGGATGCAAATATGATAAACCTTGATACTATAAGGCGCTACAATACTACCCTCAGACGTCCAAAAAGACCTGAAATCTTTATATGGCAGGGCTCTGTAATTAAAGACGAAGATGGCATAGAAAATTACAAAGAAAATATAATCTCATGGCACGGTTTCGGAGATGACCTCGAGTTAAAGAAACAGGAATCAACGAAAAAGATAGAGGAAAAGGTTTATATTGATGAGAAAAAGCCCTCAACCCAAAAAAGACCGGAATACTTTGATAGCCTTGCAAAAAATATGACCCCGTCCCAGGCAGGAATACTGAAGGAGTTTCTAAATAGGCACAGGAGTATAGAAGATATTAAGAGGGTAGTAGAAGACAGGGAAGAGAAATATAAGAAGAAGCAAAAGGATGAGTGGCAAAAGCTCTATGAAGAAATAAAATACCGCTGCGATAAAGACCCAACAGGTGAAGAGATGAGGAAATTTGTGCGTTTTCTCCTGGAGAAGCTTTTTGAATATTGGAGGAAAGATAAAAAGGTTGAAGGAGAGAGAGGCTAATGGCAAATATAATAGAGACCAGGAGGTATATAAAGGGTTCTGCCAGGCTATATCTTAAGACCCCCCTTCTTCTTAAGTCTGGCTATGGCGATATGTTCTCTGACTCCACCATAGAAAAGACCTATGACGGAGAGTCTATCCATATAAATGGCTATATCTGGTCAAGCCTATTACGTAGGTGCATGGCAAGGCTGGAAGAGGGTGCGCCAATTGCAGAGAGGATAGGGAAATATGGAAAGGACAGGGAGGGGGTATCGCCTCTTTGGTGTGAACCAACATTTATTCCTGCCAGAGGCCTTTATGTAAGACCAGGGCTTGCAGTGGATAGAAGATATGGCTCTGCAAGTGCAGGCGCCCTCTTTAATGATGAGGTTACTGCCTCCGGGCTTGAGCTCGACCTAAACTGGAACTACTTCCTTTCAGCAGATGAGCAAGAGGAGGAGACAAAGAGGCTATTTCTTCTTGGCCTAAGGGTTGCCACCTCTGGGGTGGAGAATATAGGCGGAGGCTGGTCATACGGTTTTGGAAGAATAGGGCTCAAAGAGGTGCGTATGATATGTATGGGCCTAAAAGATGAAAAAGGAAGAAAAGCCCTATGGAGGTTTGATAAAACCGTATTTGATGGTAATCAATCTGAACCTCTTCCCGAATTAAAAAAAGAGGATGTGCTAGCGCCTTGGAAGACCATAAGGGTGGAGGCATCTATCCTGCCCGGTCAACTCCTTGCTATCCAGAGTAGCTTTCCTCTATTTGATCCAGATGAAGAAATAAGAGCCGAATACCCCGACTCCTTTGTCTATAAAGGTTATATAGTGGATGAAGAGTCAGGTAAAATAAAGGCAAGATACCTGATCCCTGGAAGGAGTCTGCGCCAGGCATTGTTTTCTGTTCCCATAGAGAGAAAGCTTAGGACTATGGGAAAGGATATATGCTATGGTATGGCAGGAGAGCGTAAATTAAAAGATCATTCATGTCTCAAATGTAGTTGGTTTGGATCTACAGACAGAGGCGGGATGATTGCAGTTACAGATGCCTTAATAAAGCATGAAAATAAAGAAATCATAAGAAGAATCCATCTCTGCGAGCACTCCATGCAGAATATAAATCTATTCTCCAGTGAGTATCTAACAGCTGGTCAATTTGCCTTTGACATTCTAATAGATACCTCTATAGATCAAGAAAACTCAAAAGAGCTTGAAGATGAAATAGTAAGGGTCTTAAATGAGATGAGACAGAATGGTGATGCACCTCCTGGATGGCACAGGCTGGGGGCTACCTCTACTGCCACAGGACAGGTGATGGTTTTAAATAAACCAGAGATAAAGACATGTGGGGTTATATATGGATAAGGATGGATTTAAAGAAGGTTTTATTTTTCACAGAGCAGGAATAACTACTTTCGATATGGTAATTGAGCAAATAAAGGATTTAAAGGAATGGAAAGATGGCTATATAGCCTTTTCACCCAAAGAATTAAGGTTAAAGGAACTGAATCTTCCCTTACAGGATTTAGAAGGAAGGGTAGATGGAAAGATTCCGGACATAGAAGGTTATCTCATGGAGGTAGGCATATGGAGAGAAGATGGCAAGACAGTGGAGGAGATATATACTGAACGAAACGACAGGGGGTTTTATTTAGAACAGTGGAAACTAATGATGGATGGGGCATCAGGAGGTTATGAGGGGTATCCCTGTCTCTGGCGAAAGGCGAATGTGATGGCAGGAAAGGGTCGTATCTTTCAGAGGGGTGAGCTATCTGCCATAGAGGTCATCGTGCCGGATTATAGACTCCATATCTTTTTATCAATATTGTCATAAAATTTTATGATAAGGCGTTTTAAAACACTTTTAAATATAAAAGAAAAGCCCTTTGTTTTGTTCGCGGAGGTAGTTTTTTTTGAGGCTGTATTATAGCCCCTTGAAACATAAAACAAACCCTAATAAACCATAACTCTTGATGGTAAAGGGCTTAGGTTTAAAAAAGGTTAACAGGGAATGAGGGAGACATAGAACAAATATCGTTCTTGATGGAGAGGAAACATTAAAAAAACTCCTCCCTCTTGATGGACAAAGATTAACAAACCCCCTCGATGTAGAGGGAGGATAACAAACCCCCTCGATGGAGAGGAAACATTAAAAAACCCTCCCCCTCGATGCGGAGGAAATATTGAAAAACCTCTCTCTTGAATAAGGAGGAAATATTAAAAACCCTCCTCCTCGATGGAGAGCAAACATAAATAAACCCTCCCCCTCGATGGGGGAGGGCAAGGGTGGGGGTGAAAGGATATAATTTAACAATTCTTTATATTAAAAAGGGGTAAGATATGAAGGTCAGGGTAAAAAATCTCTCAATGAATGTAACCAAAAAGGATTTAGAGGAACTATTCAAGCCATATTCCCACACCACTATAGAGCTTAAAGAGTATACGAAGGAGAAAAAGAAATTAGCCTTTATAGATATCCCTGATAATAAAAAGGCAGAAAAGGCTGTTAAAGAACTAAATGACATAGAGCTTAAAGGTAGCAAAATAAAGGTAGCAAAATACGAACCCGAGAAAAACCAGAGCAATAAGGTTCAGCAAGAAAAAGAAAGCTCAATAGCTCAGCAAGGAAAAAAGGTCATAACAGGTTATTTTCCCTATAGTTTTGTGAAAAGAAAAAAATCTAAAAAGCCCCTTAAAGAGTTCCATGATATGCTCCTTGATGCCCATTATGATATTGCCTTTGAGATAACATGGAGGGCAATAACCCCTATAGCCTTAAACCCCTGCTTTGATGAAGCAATCCCAGAGACCCCCTTTTCTGAAAATCAGGATGACTATAAGGGCTATAATAGAAGATGGCTTACCATCAATAACCGCCTTGCCATAAGCCCCTTTACTGTAAAGTCTGCTATTGCAAATGGTTTTGCCAATATACTCGGTGGCTGCTATAGGGTAAATACAAAGGTAGAGAGGGATAGAGAATATGGCAAAGGACAATACATATATCCCGGTGCCTATAAAAGATACCGTGTGGCAATGGATGGTAGCTCAAAACCAGGGATAATAGAGGACATCCAGAGAAATAAAGATGGGAGCTATAATATAAAAATAACACCTGTAAAAGAATACTATTTGGATAATGAGATATTTGAAGAGATAAAAGAAGCAGAGCCTAATAAGACCTATTATTATGTCAAGCTAGAGGACCCTACTCTACGGAAAAGCAAGCCACCGATAATAGAAAGGATTTCCAGCAAATCTTTTAAAGATGCCATTGAGGTGAAATACCATGGCCCCTATACCTGCGGAAAAGACTTAAGAGCCCACAGAGATCACAAATATCGTTTTTATAAGGAGGCAGGCGCAGTATTAAATGGAATTATACCTGCCGAAAACTTTCTTAAGAAAGATGAACTAAAAAAATATGTTGTTATAGGTGGTCCAGACCCTAAAGATAACCCTACAGAGTGGTATCAGGATCTAAGTGACCTAAAAAAGGGTGATTTTATCTACTATGAAGCCTTCAACAATAAAATCACCCATATAGGCAAAAATTTCCTCTTCAAGGCACTCTTCTACCACGAGGATGCTGTGTCTGAAGACCAGAGAGAATGTAAGGATTTAGGTGCCCCACTCTGTCCCAGGTGTCGTATGTTTGGCATGACTGATAAGACTGACAGTGAAAAAGACCAGGTTGGTTACAGGGGGAGATTCAAATCAGCCACCCTGGTATCGAGGGTAAAGATAAAAGAGGAAAGGGAGTTTACCAAGGGGTATACATTTCTGCCCCAACAAAGGATAACCCTCAGAAAATGGCTTGATGAAGAGGGTGCAACGATTGCCAGACAGGACCTCCTTCCCATCCAGGGTCCACCGAAACCGAATAAAAGGGATGTGGATGGATATTTTGATAAGACCACAGGCGAGATAAAAGGTGCCAAGATATATATCCATAGCATGTTGAAGGATGCAGAGAATATAAACAATGTAAACAATAAAAATAAAGAGGATTATTCCCATGAACTCAGAAACTTTGCCCAGGTGGTAAAAGAGGGGACAGGGTTTGTAGGGGTAGTCGGTGCAGAAAATGCAACCATTGAGGAGATTTCTGCCCTGTTAATCCTTTTGAATACTGATTTTTCAAATCATGGCTTCAAGCTTGGTCTTGGTAAGGCATTTGGTTTGGGCAGTATCCACTCAACTGTAAATAGGGTGTGGATAAGAAAGAAGGATGACTATGACGTCTGGCAGAAGATAGAAATCCAGCAGGATCAATTAAAGGATGGAACCTTCCTTGATGTCATAGGTGCCCACATAGTGGGGATAAAGGATGAATGCAAAAGATTAAAGGATACGGTGAATAAAAGCACCCTTATGATAAACAGGATAGGCAAAATGGAAAATAGAACACCCCTTGTATATCCTGAAAAAGGGCAGAAGTACTGGAAAGTGGCAAATACGACTATGATAAAATGAAGCCCCACTCTATGACTGTCCCTCCCCTCTGTCTCCTTGAGCTCCATTTCAGGGCAGTAAGGCCAATCAATAAACTCCCCCATTTTCATGGGCCCCAATGGTATGCCCTTATAAAACACTTAATAAAACCATATCTTAAAGATGATAGGGATCCGGCTACATTTACATTTGCCCTACATCCCATAGAGACAGGGGTTTTTTCTTATGCAGAGGGTGAGGCAATCCATTTAGGTTTAAGCCTGTCCATAGACGAACTCCCTCTTATAGCCCCTATGCTCTCGCAATTTAACACCCTCACTGCCCCAGATGGCCACTTTTTACCCTCAAGGACTATCATTTTAGAGGGAATCATGTGCAGGATCACTGGCGAGAGGATAGGGATAGCCTCCTTATTTAAACCCAATTCTGTAGGAAGGCTATCTTCAGAACATATAGAGGAAGAGATAGACCTGCTCACCGAGCTTGAGGAATTCTCCCTCATATTCTACTCCCCCCTTCGACTTACAAGACCAATCACAAAGAAAGAGAAGGGTCATAGATACTGTGATGAGGGGTTCTTTTTTTCATCCTATGCCCCCTCAATCCCTATAGAACATCTCCTTACAGGCATCAAAAGAAGGATAGAGTTTATAAGCCCAGGTGGCATGAAAGACGAAATAATCACCCCGAACCCTCTTCCTCCTGTTTTTATTGCCGATGGAGGCCTCATCTGGCACGATGTCTCATATGGTAACAGGCTTATAAAGACCATGGGCGGTGTTGTAGGCGGATTGCTCATCAGGGGAAGACCATCTCGAGAGATAGCGGAATTGCTTGTTCTTGGTCAATATACAGGTCTTGGCAAGAACAGGGCCTTTGGTTTCGGAGGTTACATAATACCTGAACTCGAGGGGGCAAGAAGGATTAAATCCTTTTCAAGGGGTAAATCCCTGTTTAAAAGGGCAGTGGAACCAGAACTGTTAAAGAATGCCCTCATGAGGCTCCCTATCTCCTCACCAGGCCTGGATGGAATTACAGTGGAGGATATAAAAAGGGTAAAGGATAACTTTATAAAAAACCTGCATGATAGCCTTCTCTCTGATACCTATGAACAGGGAGGGCTCAAGAAATACAGGATGCCAAAGGAGGATGGGAAATTCAGGGACATATATATCCAGAATGTATCAGACAGAATCGTTCATAAGGCATATGCCGATTTCCTTGCCCCCATTGTAGATAGGCTTCTTTTGACCTCTGCCTATGCCTATAGAAGGGGCTTAAGCAGAAAGAGTGCAGCAGAGTCACTCAAAGAGGCAATGGCTGAGGGATATTCCTGTGGCGTAAAGGCAGATATAGCCACATTCTTCGATTCCGTAAATTTAAAAAAACTCTCCTATTTCCTCGAGGGTCTCTTCGCTTTTGATGAGCTACCTTCAAGGATTTCCACGCTTCTTGAACACTTCTCATCTTTGGGCGTGAGAGGTCTGCCCCAGGGTAGCCCCCTTTCCCCTGTTTTGAGTAATCTCTATCTCACAGGCTTTGACAAGAACATGGAAAACCAGGGCTTCAGGCTTGCAAGATATGCCGATGACTTTGTTATACTCACAAAAGATGGCCTGCCAAAGGAGGAGCTTCTCAAAAGGATACAAAAATCCTTATCAAGGCTTGACCTCTCCCTTAAAGAGGAGAAGATAGAGGAGGTGCGAAAAGATACACCTTTAAAATTTCTTGGCTATCTTGTATCAGAGGCGGGTATATCAGAGGCCGAGAAAGAAAAAGGGGATGAGGAAGAGTGGCCGCCCATCTTTAAAGATGAGTGGATTACCGGGGAGCCTGTGTATCTAACCTGTCTCTCAAGGGGTGCCTATTCAAATGGCCCTGACCTGGTTGTCAAATCAGAAAACGATGAGGTTGAGAATATACCCTGGAGTAGCATAGGGAGAATCGTTGTGGTTGGACGCTCATCAGTAAGTGGTGGGGTAGTATATAGGGCTGTAAGGGAAGGGATACCTGTGGTATTCATAGATATCCTTGGAAGGGCAAGGGGTTCCTTCTATCCCGAATACTATGAAATGCCTGATATCTCAAACCTTCAGGACAAATTTGCAAATGATATAGATTATACCCTTGCCTTCGCAAGAGAGATAATATCTGCCAAGATCCATAACTCCATCGTCCTTTTGAGGAGGAATGGCATTGAATCGAAAGACCTCAAGGAACTGGAAGATAAAGCCCTTGAGGCCAGCTCAATAGAGGCATTGAGGGGTTATGAGGGTGCAGCGGCAAAGGTATTCTTCTCTGAATTCGCCCATCTTGTTGAGCCCTTTGAGTTTAAAGGGAGAATCTACCATCCACCAGATGGGCCTGTAAATGTGATGCTCTCCCTTGGTTATACCATACTCTACAACAGGATTGCGGCAGTGCTTAAGGCAAAGGGATTTAAAGCAAGACTCGGTTTTTTTCACAAAGGCAGGGGCGCCCACAATGCCCTTGCCTCAGACCTCCTCGAAGAGTTAAGACATATAGCAGAGCGGGTGACTCTGTCCCTCATCCATCGTAGCGAGATCCATATGGAGGACTTTCAGATAACAAAGAGAAAGGAGATAGAGATATCGAGGATTACAGGGGAAGGATTTAGAAAGTTCATAAGGAGGTTTGAAAAGGTCATGGCATCAAAGGCATCATACACAGGAAGGAGGATGAGCTACAATCTCTATCTCGATGAGATGGTAGACAATCTAAAAAGGTCTTTGAAACTAAAGATACCTTACACTGCTATGAGGATTGACTGATATGACATGTATAGTCTCATATGATATTGAAAGCGATAAAATAAGGACAAAACTTGCCAGATACCTTGAGAAAAAAGGCATAAGACTTCAGAAATCTGTATTTGCCCTTGAGGTGGAACGGCATGTATTTAGAAATCTTTTAAGGGGTATAGAGCATATAACAGGGAAGAGAGGAAAGGTGGCGGTATTTAGGCTTTGTGAGGGCTGCAAGACAAACGCCATCCAGATGAATGAGGATAAAAAAAGGGATGTATATGTTTTTAATACTTGAATATCAAAACCTTTTTTGATATGTATAGAGGGAACAGCAAAACCTATCACCTTTTATTCCTGGCACATACCGTGAATCGGGTATAGGTGATAAGGTCAAAGACAGGTTCTTTGACAATTAAAAAGACCGTTAGGTTCTCGGAAGGCCGTCAAATAAGGAAAAATGACCCCTTAGGGGTAGAAAAAAAGGGTAAAAATACCCTCTTTAAGAGATGAAGGTGATAGGTTCTCGGAAATGCCCATTTAACATATTGATATTAATGAGCATTTTTGGGGTGCTGTTGAAAATGGCTTCCGATTCGGAAGGGTTACGACTAAAGTTTGAACTATAAACGAGATAACTGTTTTTATTTGTTGTTGAAAATGGCTTCCGATTCGGAAGGGTTACGACATAACATCTATCAATTCCCATATTTTCATTTTTAATTCTTGTTGAAAATGGCTTCCGATTCGGAAGGGTTACGACCCATTAGTTTATGATAATAATCTACTCTTCTCAGGGTTGAAAATGGCTTCCGATTCGGAAGGGTTACGACTTTTTTCATTTTTTTCCTCCTATTTTTTTTTATTTGTTGAAAATGGCTTCCGATTCGGAAGGGTTACGACAAGAACATCCCAATTATCAAAACTGTGCATAAGCGAGTTGAAAATGGCTTCCGATTCGGAAGGGTTACGACTTCTACGGATGGCCCAATGCATCAATTCATTATAGTTATGTTGAAAATGGCTTCCGATTCGGAAGGGTTACGACCTTTTTCCTCTTCTTCACCTTCTACGACTCTCTCGTTGAAAATGGCTTCCGATTCGGAAGGGTTACGACTCGGCTCTTTTACAATATGCTTTCACAAGAAAACGTTGAAAATGGCTTCCGATTCGGAAGGGTTACGACAAAGCCTCTAGCCTTTTGTTTATCTCTTCCATTATAGTTGAAAATGGCTTCCGATTCGGAAGGGTTACGACTTTATATATGGGATGCACCACAATATATTCCCCGACAGGGTTGAAAATGGCTTCCGATTCGGAAGGGTTACGACTTTCTTAATCTAATTTTCCAGTAGTGGTAATAAGCACAGTTGAAAATGGCTTCCGATTCGGAAGGGTTACGACGTTCAAATGGCCCACATGGCACTATTTCCATCATAGTTGAAAATGGCTTCCGATTCGGAAGGGTTACGACATAATACTCAATTCTTCTCAGATACCACCTTACTAGTTGAAAATGGCTTCCGATTCGGAAGGGTTACGACTTCACCTCTTTTGTTTTATTTTTTTTTATTTTTTGTTGAAAATGGCTTCCGATTCGGAAGGGTTACGACATTTACAAAATTTTTTTCCACAATAATTTTCATATTTTCGTTGAAAATGGCTTCCGATTCGGAAGGGTTGACATATGATAAATATTCCAAAACTCCCCTCTCCCCTCCGTGGGAGAGGGTCAGGGAGAGGGGGACT
>JGI12104J13512_1002211_pt1 | contig 12695 bp, 9 predicted proteins | sample TerdegcTABiofilm_FD_13512 | JGI IMG/M metagenome (IMG submission 13512)
GCGAGGCATGCCTCGCCCCTACAAATAAGATCACAACCAACGGTTACCCCCATCGGGTTGCGGTACGCTTCGCCCCTACAACAACCCAACAACCTTAACGGGATGCGCCATGCCTCGCCCCTGCTAAAAAAGGCGCCGCACGGAGAATGATTCATGATGCCCAATGATATTCTCTCCCAAACCCGCCAGGCCCTCTCCGAGGGCCACCCCGACCAGGCCCAGGCCTTGGCTCTTTCCCGGGACACCCGGGACAGCCGCGACCCGGCCCTGCACCTGGCCTGGGCCGAAACCCTGGAAGAACTGGGCCTCATCGATGAAGTCGTCAAAGAACTCCATCTGGCCCTCCGGGACGCCCCGGATGATCAGGCCCTCTACCCCCGGCTGGCCGAAATCTACCAGGACCTGGGACGGCCCGACCGCGCCGCCCACGTCTGGGCCGCCCGGGTCAGACGAGCCCCCCAGGATGCCGATGCCTACCGGGCCTGGGGGGAACTCCTCCGGGAGGCCGGGGATATGGACCGGGCCCGCCAGGTCTATCAGCAGGGCTTCGAGGCCACCGCTGATTCGGCCTTTCAGACCCTCCTCCGAGACCTGGACACCCGAGAGCAGGAACCCCTCTCCGAAGAGGAGCTCCAAGCCGGCCCCCAACTCGTCCCCGGCCGCCACCACCTGGTGGCCTTCACCACCCTCTTCGCCGGCCGGGAAGGGGTCTACGCCCGCCAGTGGGGCAGCCCCACCGGCGAAACCGGCTATACCCCGGTCCAGGAACCCCTCACCCTCAAAGTCGCCGAAAACCACCTCCTGGGCAACTACACCATCGGCGTCTACCCCGTCCGCCTGGACAACACCGTCAACTTCCTGGCCTTCGACTTCGATCTGGCCAAATTCGCCGTGCGCAAGGCCATCACCAGCCAGCGGACCTGGCAGACCCTCATGGACCGCCTCCATCAGACCGCCTGCCGTCTGGTGGACCTGGCCGCGGCCCACGACCTGCCGGTCTACCTGGAGGACTCCGGCTTCAAAGGGCGCCATGCCTGGATCTTCCTGGACACCCCCATCCCCGCCGGCATCGCTAAAAAGTGCGGCGACCTCCTGCTGGCCCAACTCCAACCCTTGCCCGTGGAAGTAACCGTAGAGGTGTTCCCCAAGCAGACCTCCGTCAAAAAAGGCGGTCTGGGGAACCTCATCAAACTCCCCCTGGGCTTCCATAAACGCACCGGCCGCCGGGCCGTCTTCCTGCAGCCCGACGGCCAACCCTATGCCGATCAACTGGAACTGCTCCAGACCATGGCCAAGGCCCCCCGCCGGGCCGTCTACGCCCTCATCCAACGCCTCCAGAGCGCACCCGCCGGCACGGCGCCGACCCCGCCCCCGCCGGCCGAACCGGGGAAAATCGTGGAACCCGGCGGCGAACCCCCCTGGGAAGAGGCCCCCCCACCCCTTCCCGGCACCCCCGACCTCTATCACCTGGACCAAGACCTCCAACTCCAATACCTCCTGGGCAAATGCCCGGTGCTCCAGGCCCTGGTGGATAAGATCCACCAGACCTCCGTCCTCAGCAAAGACGAAACCCTGGTCCTCATCCATACCCTGGGCCACCTGGACCACGGCCCCGCCGCAGTCAACGAACTCTTCCAGCGCTGCCTCAACGCCGACCCCACCCTCTTCCTGAAGTCCCGACTGCGCGGCCATCCCATGAGCTGCCCCAAAATCCGCGCCCGCATCCCCCACATCACCGCGGCCGTGGCCTGCAACTGCGCCTTCGACCTTGGCGTCAACCTCTACCCCACCCCCCTCATCCACCTCCATGGCCTCAAACCCGGCGCCGCCCCCGACGCCCTCCGCCTGGACTCCCTGCAGTTCCAGCACCTCCTCCAGGAATACCTCAAACTCCGCCAACAACTCCGGGAGACCCAACTCCTCCTGGCCCGCTACGAACAGCAGCTGACCGACTTCTTCGCCGCCGCCGGCGTCGAGGAGGTCAATACGCCCCTGGGAAAGCTGAGGATTGCTAGACAAGAAAATGGTGGCCCAACTTTTCTTTTGGAAATATAATTTATTGGTAAGAGGTAAGAGGTAATGGGTAAGAGGTGAGAGGTAGAGGGTTATGGTCGAAAATAAAAGGGGCTTCCGTGGCCTGCAAGTTTGGCAAAAGGCCAAGGCCCTGGCCGTGACCATTTATCAATCTACTCGCGAAGGGGAGCTTTCCAAAGATTTCGGACTGCGGGATCAAATACGGCGCGCCGCAATCAGCATCTGCAGCAATATTGCCGAAGGGGATGAAAGGGAAACCAACAAAGAGGCTGTCCGTTTCCTCTACATCGCCAAAGGGTCTCTGGCGGAGTTGTCTTGTCAAGTGGAGATCGCCCACGACATCGGTTATCTTTCCAGTGAGCAAAATTCCTTCTTGCAACAGGAATGTCAAAATATCGGCAAGATGCTCGGCGCCCTCATAAAAATTCGCAGCCAGCAATCAAAACCGAAAAAAGGCAGGTAAGGGGTACGAGGTAAGAGGTAAGGGGTACGAGGTACGAGAGGCGAGGTAAGAGGTGAGAGGTAAGAGGTAAGGGGTAATGGGTACGCGGTAACGGATACAAATGGATGGTAATTTTAAAATAATTAACCTCCTACCTCTCACCCATCACCCATTACCTCTCACCCATCACCTCTCACCCATCACCTATTACCCATCACCTCTCACCCATCACCTATTACCCATTACCTCTCACCTTTCCCCTCTATCTATGATTCTCTATCTCACCGATCAAGGCGCCACCCTCACCAAGAAGGGCAACCGCCTCCTCATCGAAAAGAAGGGAGAGGTCCTCCATTGGGTCCACGCCTTTAAGGTGGAGCAGGTGGTCATTATGGGGCAGGTCAGCCTCTCCCCGGGTGCCATCGCCTTCCTGCTCCAGGCGGGTATTGATACCGTCTTCATGTCCTATTACGGCAAATATCGGGGCCGGCTCATTTCCCAATTCGGCAAGAACATCGAGTTGCGCCGGCAACAGTTCCTCCGCCTGGAGGACCCGGTGGTCCGGCTGTCTCTGGCCCAAGCCTATGTCCGGGGCAAACTGAATAACTGCCGGGTCTTCCTCCGTCGGCAGAACCAGGGCCTTAACCACCCTGCGGTCACCGCCGCCATCCACCTGCTCAGGCGTCTGGGTCGGCAGGTGGAGGCCTGCGACAGCGTGGACAGCCTCATGGGCGTGGAGGGCGCCGGGGCCGCCGCCTACTTCGGCTGTTTTAACCATCTCCTGCGAGTGGGCGACATCTCCTTTGACGGCCGCAACCGCCGTCCGCCCCGGGATCCGGTGAACGTCCTCCTCAGCCTGGGCTACACCCTGTTGGCCAACGTCATCCAGACCCAGGTGCATATTGCCGGGCTGGACCCCTACCTGGGCTGCCTCCATGGCGTCGAATACGGCCGCCCCTCCTTGGTGCTGGACCTGATGGAAGAGTTCCGGCCGGTCCTGGTGGATGCCGTGGTGGTGAATGTCATCAACCGGCGCATCCTTCGGCCCCAGGATTTCTACCGCCCCGAAGAGCAGGAACCCGCCGCCTTTGACTTTGCCGAAACCGAAACCCGCCGGGAGGATTACCCCATCCTCCTGACCCACACCGGCATGAAAAAATTCATCACCCATTTCGAGGCCCGCCTCAACTCCAAGTCCCTCTACCTCCCCAAGGGCCAGCGCCTCACCTACCGCCAGATCTGTTTGGAACAGGTCCGCAACCTCTGTCGCACCCTCACCGACGGCGCCCCCTACATCCCCTATGGGTATCGCTGACCCCTAACCCCCGACCTCCTGCCGCCCGGCCCAGGGAGAGAAAATTTTCTCTTGACAAAAACAGCAACATCCCCCATGCTAGCCCCAACTGGGCTGAGGCTGATGTTCCTTGCCGAGAAGATAAAGTTGCCAGCTGTCAGAAAAATCGGTTTCCGGTTTCCCGTTTCCGGAAGAACTTCTCTTTTAGGCTCTCTTTTAGTGGGGCGGGCCTCCGTGCCCGCCCAAGCTAGCCCAAGGCAACAGCCTAGATCTCCCTGGTTCGCGGGTAACTTTTGTAAGTCATGGCAATTACCAAGAAAATAAGGTCATCATTTGGTGGCACAGGCTTTCCAGCCTGTGCAAGCTCTTACCTATGGGCAGCATCAATTTTTATGGTTTGCGGGTGAATATTATCAATAATGGCAATTAGTTATAAAACAATGTTCGTAGTTCAAAGTTCGTAGAGATTAGAGCTAGTCCGTAGGGCCGACATCCTTGCCGGCCCCGGCCCCCCGCAGCCAACCCTTATTTTTATGGTTAGCGGGTGACCCGCAACTCATGGTAATTACCATTTCCTATGACATCACCGACAACCGCCGGCGCCAGCGTCTGGCCAAGCTCCTCTGCGATTACGGCCACCGGGTGCAGAAGAGCGTCTTTGAATGCCAGCTCGACGACCGGCAGTTTTTGCAGCTGCAGAAAAAGATCGAAGCCCTCATCGATTGGGAGGAAGACAGCGTCCGTTATTATTTTCTCTGCCGCTGGTGCCAGGGAAATATCAGGGTAAGCGGTTGGGGCGTGGTCCGGGAGGATGAGGAAGTTATCGTGGTCTGAGGCCAGGAAGGGACGGTCCGTGGCCCCGATCTTATCACAAACGCACAAATGCACGCCACTCCGGCTCCGCGGCCAAATTCATCTAAATGGTTGAATTTATTCACTGTGGCAAAAATGACGCATTAATTTATAAGGCCATGAAATAACATGATAATCGGCAAATTTCCAAAAATGCCTCGGCGCTTAGGGGGGGTCCCCCCCCGAGATCCGTTTTTTTTGCCTTTTTTCTCTTGGAATTTCAAAAGCCTGGAGGGGTAGGGGTAGGAATCCGTGACCTGATTACGAAGGGATTGCGACGCATACACGTGGCCAGGGCCACGTGCATCCATAATTTTGTAGGAATCCGTGACCTGATTACGAAGGGATTGCGACTTTTTTCCGCCTACTCTACGATCCACAAATCCCTTTCGGGTAGGAATCCGTGACCTGATTACGAAGGGATTGCGACCACGTGCATCCAATACTTTAACTAGTATCATTTTTAGCGTAGGAATCCGTGACCTGATTACGAAGGGATTGCGACCATGCACATGCCCAGGGGCACGTGCATCCAATACTATAACGTAGGAATCCGTGACCTGATTACGAAGGGATTGCGACTTACTTTACGCCTACTCTACGATCCACAAATCCCTGTCGGTAGGAATCCGTGACCTGATTACGAAGGGATTGCGACTTATTTCCTACGACCCCCGTGTTATCTGACACGGGGGGTAGGAATCCGTGACCTGATTACGAAGGGATTGCGACCTAACTTCATATTTCCTCCTATTATTGATTTTATTCCAGTAGGAATCCGTGACCTGATTACGAAGGGATTGCGACTCATATTTCCTCCTTATTGATTTTATTCCACTTATTGTAGGAATCCGTGACCTGATTACGAAGGGATTGCGACCTATCTGTTTCATTGCACGTTCCTCCATAAATTTCATTCTGTAGGAATCCGTGACCTGATTACGAAGGGATTGCGACTTTTCCTCCATTAATCAATATCAGTCACAAACTCTATGTGTAGGAATCCGTGACCTGATTACGAAGGGATTGCGACTACTCTACGATCCACAAATCCCTGTCGGGATCGTGGAGTAGGAATCCGTGACCTGATTACGAAGGGATTGCGACCTACGCCCTACTCTACGATCCACAAATCCCTGTCGGGATCGGTAGGAATCCGTGACCTGATTACGAAGGGATTGCGACTCCAAAACTTTTGTTAATATCATTTTACCCTCCTACCTATGTAGGAATCCGTGACCTGATTACGAAGGGATTGCGACGCCATACCTATTCCCCAGCCTGCCGAGCCGGGGAATAAGTAGGAATCCGTGACCTGATTACGAAGGGATTGCGACTTATCCACGCAGGCTGCCCATCTTCGCAAGCGCTATTAGTAGGAATCCGTGACCTGATTACGAAGGGATTGCGACTCCCCAGCCTGCCGAGCCGGGGAACGACTCGGCAACCGTAGGAATCCGTGACCTGATTACGAAGGGATTGCGACCTAACTCGGCAACCCAGGGAATTGGATGCACGTGCCCAGTAGGAATCCGTGACCTGATTACGAAGGGATTGCGACAATAACTCGGCAACCCAGGGAATTGGATGCACGTGCCCAGGTAGGAATCCGTGACCTGATTACGAAGGGATTGCGACTTCTCCAACGACCCCCGTGTCATCTGACACGGGGGTCAGTAGGAATCCGTGACCTGATTACGAAGGGATTGCGACCAATTGCAAAATTTTCCCCAATGACCCCCGTGTCATCTGAGTAGGAATCCGTGACCTGATTACGAAGGGATTGCGACAGAACTGCTACGCGGCGAGTATTCCGTTCCCCCTCCCATAGTAGGAATCCGTGACCTGATTACGAAGGGATTGCGACTGCGAAGCCTGTTCCCCAGCCTGCCGAGCCGGGGAACAGTAGGAATCCGTGACCTGATTACGAAGGGATTGCGACTCAATTCGCCGGTAAATCGTATTGCTCTACCGGTTGTGGTAGGAATCCGTGACCTGATTACGAAGGGATTGCGACCCTTACTCTACGACCCTTACTCTACGACCCACAGATGTAGGAATCCGTGACCTGATTACGAAGGGATTGCGACCCAGGGGCACGCGCATCCAAAACTTTTACTAAAATTTGTAGGAATCCGTGACCTGATTACGAAGGGATTGCGACTTACTCTTTTGATACGAAGGGATTGCGACATACTAACATGTAGGAATCCGTGACCTGATTACGAAGGGATTGCGACCCGAGCCGGGGAACAGCTCGGCAGCCCAGGGAATTGGAGTAGGAATCCGTGACCTGATTACGAAGGGATTGCGACCGTGCATCCAAAACTTTTTCCAAAACTTCCAACTTCAGTAGGAATCCGTGACCTGATTACGAAGGGATTGCGACCCCCCCGTGTCATCTGACACGGGGGTCACCCATGCTAGGTAGGAATCCGTGACCTGATTACGAAGGGATTGCGACCTTTTTCCAAAACTTCCAACTTCATTTTACCCTCCTATTAGTAGGAATCCGTGACCTGATTACGAAGGGATTGCGACTCAATTTTCATCCTCTCAATAGATACAATAGCACCAAGTAGGAATCCGTGACCTGATTACGAAGGGATTGCGACTTTTTCCAAAACTTTTTCCAACTTCATTTTACCCTCCGTAGGAATCCGTGACCTGATTACGAAGGGATTGCGACGTTATTCCCAACGCCCCCCGTGCCAGATGACACGGGGGTGTAGGAATCCGTGACCTGATTACGAAGGGATTGCGACCCAGGGGCACGTGCATCCAGAACTTTTTCCAACTTCATTTGTAGGAATCCGTGACCTGATTACGAAGGGATTGCGACTGCCCAACCGATTCCCCAGCCTGCCGAGCCGGGGAAGTAGGAATCCGTGACCTGATTACGAAGGGATTGCGACTTATTTACTCTTTTGATTTGTTTAAAGTAGGAATCCGTAGGAATCCGTGACCTGATTACGAAGGGATTGCGACATCGCGGGCTTTACTCTACGACCCACAGATCCCTGTCGGTAGGAATCCGTGACCTGATTACGAAGGGATTGCGACTTTTTGCCGGCCACTTCCGCCTGCTTTTGTAAATCGGTAGGAATCCGTGACCTGATTACGAAGGGATTGCGACTGGGGGGGGGAGGGCGATCACCAGGATCGCCCTACACTTTAGGAATCTGTGAGCCGATTACCAAGGGATTGGGAGCGACATGGCCGTTGGTATAATATGCTTAATCGTTTTTTTGGTTGTGTTGTTGTTTCCCATTTTAAGAAAATTATGGTAATTTCCATTAGTTAGTTTTCATACGGAAACTCCGGCTCCATAGGTGATGGCGGGTCAGAGGGCTTGATAAATCAAGCCCCTACAATAGGCGCCCCTTCCAACTTGGGTCTTTCCGGGGGGGAAACAGGTTAAAGACACTTGCGAACCAGGAAAATCGATGCTGGTCCCAGGTGAGGGCTGGCGCAGGCTGGAAAGCCTGCGCCACCAAATGTCTACTGTCGTGTGCTTATTGCCTACTGTATTTTCATGTTGATTTCCAATAGTAAGAAAAGTCACCTGCGAGCCGAGAAGATACAGGTAGCTATCATAGGCAAACTTGGGCGGGCACAGAGGCCCGCCCCACTGAAAAAGAGCATAAAAGAGAGGCTCTGCCGGTAACCGGGAACCGGGAACCAGGAAAGTCACCTGCGGACCAGGGGAATACAGGTCGCTGCCATTGGCTAACTTGGGCGGGCACAGAGGCCCGCCCCACTGAAAGAGATTCTAACTGAAATAGAGTCTAAAAGAGAGGCTTTTCCGGAAACCGGAAACCTTATTTTCTTGGTAGTAGGAATCCATTGATTGATTAGGGGGGATTTGGATGGAGGGGCGAGGCCTGCTTCGCCCCTGCGGGTTGTCCAGGAAGGAGGTTGAGGCTGGCGGGTCTTCGGGCCCGCCTGATCAGTTTGGGCCGGAGGAAAACGGCAGCGGGAAAGAGGAGGAAGGATACAAGGGGTTAAACCTCGCCTTGGCGCCAGATGATGACCCCCACCTTGCCTGGGGCTGCACTGGTTAATGGTTCCCCGGGGGTGGCGGGTCGGGCCTCCGGGGGGCGTTAGACGTGGTTGCGGAGCTGGAGTTCCAGGGGGTGGGGATTGAGGTAATACTGTTCTTTCAGGTAGGGCTGCTGGTATTTGCGCACATAGTGGTTGATGAGGGTGACGGGGACGATGAGGGGGACGAGGCCCTGGCGGTAGTGATCAATGACTTCCAGAAGTTCCTGCTTCTCATCGGCCGACAGGTCCTGTTTAAAGTATCCCAGGAGGTGGTATAATACGTTGGCATTCTTTTTGCCGGTGGTCTTGAGGCGCAGACACTTGAGGAGCAGTTCCTGGTAGCGGGTGGTAATCTCCGCCAGCGGCTCTTCCTTGAGGTGGGCCACCAATCGCCCCATCTCCCGGTAGAGTTCGGGGCTGTGGGCCAAGAGCAGGAGTTTGTGGCGGGTGTGAAATTCCACCAACTCTTTGCGGCCGGCCCCGGCTTTCAGGGTTTCCCGCCAGCGTTTAAAGGTGAAGATGGCCTCGATGAACATTTCCCGCAGTTTGGGGTCGTGGAGGCGGCCGTCCTCTTCTACGGGGAGGAGGGGGAAATGGTCCATAAAGGCCCGGGCGAACAGGCCCACGCCTTTTTTTACGGCCATGCCCTTGTCGTTATAGACCTTGACCCGTTCCATGCCGCTGCTGGGGGAGTCGCTTTTGAAGATGAAGCCGTGGAGGTCCTCGGCCTCCAGTTCCCGGACCCGGCGCTGGGCCCACTCTTGCATGCGCTGGGTGAGGTCGACGTGGGTATGGGTGGTGATGAGGCGGGGATGGTCGACGTCGCCCACCAGGCGCATAACCTCCCGGGGGACGCCCAGGCCGCACTCTACCTCGGGGCAGACGGGGACGAACTCCACGTATTGGCCCAAGGTGTCGGTGATGAAGCGGTCGTGTTTATGACCGCCGTCAAAACGCACGGGCTGCCCCAGGAGACAGGCGCTGACGCCCAGGCGGATTTTGGTGGCCGAACCGGTTTCCATGGAGATAGTATAAAGGCTGACGGCTTTAAGACCAAGGGAAAAGTGGGGAAAAAACAGGGGCCGAGGCAGAAAGAGGTTCGAGGCCGGGGGCAGAGGAGGTGGCATGTTTCGGGATCGGGCGAGCTTCCAGCCAGGCAGCCGGAGGCTGGGGCGGTGGGGGCTGTTGCTGGGCTTCTGGCTGGTGTTGGCGGCCTGCGGCGGGGAACCGGAGCCGGCGTTGGAGCGCCGGCTGGAGGAGGTCCTGGCGGCCAGCTGGCGGTTTTATCAACTCCATTTCATCCGCCCCGACGGCCGGGTGGTGCGGCCGGAGAATGAGGGGGACAGCATATCCGAAGGGCAGGCCTACGCCATGCTGCGGGCGGTGTGGAGTAATGATCAGGAGACCTTTGATCGGGTATATGGCTGGACGGAGGCCAACCTGTCCCAACAGGGGGAGCGGGGCCGCCATCTGCTGGCCTGGCGCTTCGGACCCGATGGGCAGGGCCGCGGGCGGATTCTGGACGGCAACAGCGCCACCGATGCCGATCTGGACTATGCCCTGGCCCTGATTCTGGCCCACCGGCGGTGGGGGGGACCGACGGGAAGGCAGCCCGACTACCAGAGCAAGGCCCGTCTAATCCTCCGGGATATCCTGGAGCATTGCACCTGCCGGGATCCCTGGGGCCGCCTCTGGCTGACCCCCGGGGATTGGACCCCCTGCCGGCTGCCCCTGCTGCTCAATCCCTCCTATTTTGCGCCGGCGGCCTACAGGGTATTTCATGACCTGACGGGAGACCGGCGCTGGCTGGAATTGACGGACAGCGCCTATCTGGCTCTGGCGCAGCTCAGCCGTCGCCTGGGGGAAGAAAAGGGAGTGGGCCTGGTGCCGGACTGGTGCCGACTCCAGGACCGGGACGAGTTCGCAGCGGCGCCGGACCGGAGTCACGACTGCGGCTGGGACGCCATCCGGGTGCCCTGGCGGGTGGGGCTGGCATCCCTGTGGTTTCAGGACCGGCTGGCCCAGGGCTGGCTCCTGGAGCATTTCCTGCCCTTGGCCCGACGGGAACTGCAGAGCCGGGGGCGGCTCTTCGCCATCTATACCTATAACGGCCGACCGTTGGTGGAGTATGACAGCCCCGTCCTCTATGCCAGCTTGACGGCTGCGGCCCTGGCAGTGGGGGACCGGCCCCTGGCCCGCCAAGCCGTGGAGCAGATCCTGAGCTTCTACCGGGAAGACCGGGACGGCGGCTACTTTAACCGACCCGATGACTATTATGGCAACAACTGGGCCTGGTTCGGGTTGGCTACCTATATGGGATACACCGGTCCATCCCAGTGATGTTCAGACAAGTGAACAGAAAGTATAAAAAATTAAACACAGGAAATATAAGTTAATACCAATAGTTATTAAAACACCCGCTGGTTTGTGTTTAGTTTGTTTAACATTAAGAACCCCGGCGAGGGAAGATTATTTAAAACTATTTGATATTTTTACTGATATATATTCGGCATGATCATTGCAAATTATAATTAAAAAATTAACATCCAACCTAAGGAGGAGTTTATGAATTCTTTTAAAAGAAGTTTAGTCATCATCGCCGCCCTAGCTGTCTCCTTCTTACCATGCTGGTCGACGGCAGGGGCGGTGAGTTCAACATTCGACTCAAATCTGGAAAGCTGGACCGGCCAGGGGGCCACGGTCACGTGGCTCAGTTCCGGAAATCCCGGTGGATCACTGAAAAGCGTTGATAGTGACGGCAACTGGGCTCAAATCATTGCCCCTAGCAAATTCCATGGGCCTTGGAACAGCGCCGGTAGCGTGTCAGCGGATATTAAGATGGCTAATTCTACTTCTGATTATCATCCGGCCTTTGCCATTTCGGACGGCAACACCTCTTATGAATATGTTTTTTCCTCCTGGGTAAGCACGACTTGGGGAACCTTTAGCGTCTCTTTGAGCGACCCAGGCTGGACGAAACTGACGAACAACGGCAATTGGGATAATTGGTCGCCTCCCCTCGGCAATGAAACGTTCGCCCAGGTCCTGCAGAACGTCCAGGATTTCCGGATTCGGACTGATCTTGTGAATGGGACCGGTAACATTGATACTACCTACGTTGATAATATCCGGGCTCCGGTAGTGCCGCTGCCGCCGCCACTGCTGCTGGCGGGTGTGGCCCTGGCCCGGCTCTTTGGGCGCCGGCAGCGGTAACGCCCGCTGGCCAGGTTTCGGCCCAGGTATGGGGGTCCGATGCGGGCCCCCATGCCAAACCTCCGATTCTACTATCCTCTCTTATTTTCTCCTCACAACCCCCTCGGCAGCGCTTGGCGGTCCAAAGCACGGGCCAACTCCGCCGGGGTGGGGACGTAACCACAGACCTGCCGCCACATCCAGGGGCTTTCCATACACAGATAAACCAACACTCCCGGCGCCTGAGCCTGAAGCCATTCCCGCAGGCACGAGAGCATCTCGGCCCGGAGGGTCTTGAAATAGCGCTGTTTGCCGTCCAGAGCGGTGATGAACTCCTGGTCGGCAATCGAGCTGGCCGGGAAGCGGGTCCGGATGATGTCCTTCAGGGGCGGCAGGTAGCGCAAGGTCCCCAGGCTGATCCAGGCGATGGCCGCGGCCGGCACTGCCCCCAGGAGCTGGTCCACTGCCCGGCGATACTCCTCCTGCCAATCCGGATAATATATGATGGGGTCGAAATGGAAGGCCAGGCGGAAGCCGGCCTGGGCGCACTTTCGGGCCGCGGCCAGGCGGGCTGCCAAGGGGGCGGCGCCGTGCTCCTCCTGCCGGATGAGGCGGGGCGGGTTCAGGGACCAGGCAAAGATGACCCGGGGGTTGGGCCCCAGGTCCAGGAGCGGCTCCACCCGGTGCCATTTGGTCTTGATCTCCAGGACGATATTGGGCCAAGCCGCCAGGCGGGTGATGAGCTCTCGGTTGAGGCCGACCAGCTCATCCAGGGCCAGGCTGTCGCCAAACTCCCCGGTGCCCAGCCGCCAGACCCGGCCGGATTGGCCGGCGGCC
>JGI12104J13512_1002226_pt1 | contig 12627 bp, 10 predicted proteins | sample TerdegcTABiofilm_FD_13512 | JGI IMG/M metagenome (IMG submission 13512)
GGCATCGAAGGGTCTTGCGGTAATAAGGTCGCCCGCAGTGCCGCCTTCTAGCTTGGAATTCAGGACGCCGTTGTACTCGGCGGGCGGCGTCGGTGCGAATACCACGTGAATGCTGGGATACTTCTTTTCGAAAGCAGGAATGATCTGATCCTGCCAGATCTGGATATCGTCATTCCGCCAGCTTTCGATGGTGAGCGTTACTTTCTGCTGTGCGAAAGCAGAAAGAGCCACCAGTGTGATCATGACCGCTAACAGCAATCTTTTCATGTGAGCCTCCTGTTCTCCGATTATGGAGCATTACCAATTTTTTATCACCTCAATCAGTATAAGACGGGCATATAGTGGTGTCAACGAAGAATAAAAACTTGATTATGCTGCATCCCCGAATCAAGACCACAAACTAGCAAAGAATAAGGCAGTTGAAATTCCCCCATATTCTGGACACTTTTTACGTTAGAAAATCAGCCTGACAGGCTGTTGGAACCAGATTCCAGAGACGCGAATTCTTTAGGTGTCCTGTACGCACCTGAACTCATGTGTCTCAGCCGCACGATACCCTCAAAAATTCAGGCAATCCATCGCCGGATTCCCGTCTGCCCTTCAGGCTCCCGGAATTTTGCATTTCGCCTGTTCCCACCTGTTTTTCAGACTGCACGGTGAATGCCGTGTCACAGAAGGGGCACCGCATAATACGCGGTCCGCCTTGCTGCATGCTGCGCGCCTCCATCCCGCGAATACGAGGGAAGGCGCATGACCGGTGCCGCCAGGCAAAATCCCTCACTTTTCTGTTGCATTTTGGAACAGATTCTCTATACTTGATGTCATAAATTGAGACAGGACGGCAGCGATTCCGCGTTTCAAATGTGAGCACAGGCTGAGGGGCGCCGCGTTTTTCATGGTGAGCACCACAATTTCGGCCGTACCGGGCAAAAAAAGCGGCGAATGCCCGCGCTTCGAGCTTTATTTGGGAAACCCGGCAGTTTTTTTCGTTCAGGCACGGAAGTTGCATAAAGAGGTTTGGTTATATCTGTTTGCCTGCATACAAAGTTGACAGGCAGACAGTAGTGGTGCATTAGAACAAAGTTCAGGAGGCATGTATGAAAGGAAAACGGATTGTTCAGGCGGTCATGATTCTCGCAGTGCTGCTCATGACAGCTGGACAGGTATTTGGCCAGGCGGCTTTCAAGCCCAAAGCGGAGTACACCATGCAGGTCAACGTCGGCCCCGCCTATGACTGGGGTGTCGGCGCGCAGAAGTGGGCGGATCTCGTAAAAGAAAAGACGGGCGGAAAGATTATCATAAAGCCCTATTTCGGATCCTCACTGCTGGCGGGCAAGCAGACCAACTGGTATCAGGCGGTTGCGGACGGAAGCATTGATTTTGTTGTCGAATCAACAATCAACGCTTCAAGCGTTATCAAGTCCTTGAACCTTTTCAGTCTGCCATTCTTTATTGGCTCCTATGATAATGTCGATAAAATCGAATCCGGAAAAGCCGGACAGATGATTATCAACGAGTTCGAAAAAGGCGGCATCAAATTCCTGGCATGGGGAGAAAACGGTTTCCGCCAGGTGACCAACAGCAAGCGCCCCATCAAGACACCGCAGGATATGGCGGGATTGAAATTCCGTGTTGTCGGCTCCCCGATTTTCATCGATATTTTCAAACAGCTTGGCGCCGATGCGGTCAGCATGAACTGGGCTGATGCGGTTACCGCGTTCCAGCAGGGTGTTGTCGACGGGCAGGAAAACCCGAAATCGGTTCTGACAGTTGTCAAGATCTGGGAATATCATAAATACATGACCAACTGGTATTACGCGATTGACCCCCTTATCTTCGGTGTCAACGCGGATCTTTGGAAAAAATTCCCGGCAGATATCCAGAAGGCTATTCTTGACGCTGCGGTTGAAGCTGGCGAATATGAGAAGGCTCTCGCCCGCGCTTATCTCGATGGTACCAAATCCCTCGACATCCTGAAGAATAAATTCAAAGTCGCAGAAGCCCCGATTGAACCCTTCGGATTGGCTGTGTCAAAAGGCATGGTTATCACTGACCTTACCAAAGAGCAGATGCAGGCATTCAAGGACGCGACTAAACCCGTGTACGACAAGTGGATTCCAACCATTGGCAAGACAATTTACGAAGCAGCCATTGAGGACATGAAAAAATAAGAGTTGATTCTGCAGAGGCGGGGCTGGCAAAGATCAGCCCCGTTCTCTTTGCATCAGTGTTCATCACATCATCCGTGAGGGGAAAATGGTTTCCTCGCACGGTTCTTGTTACCTGGAGGCTGTCGGATGGCTGATAAAAAGAAACTGCATCTTGATGAACTGCTTGCCGCTTTTTTTCTTGGTATTATGGCGGTGCTGACGTTCATTAATGTTCTGAATCGCTACATATTCAAATCGAGTTTCGCGTTTACCGAAGAAATAACGGTCAGTCTTTTTGTCTGGATTACGCTCCTCGGAATTGCCATCGCATTCAGAAGAGGTTCCAATCTCAAAATGACCAATCTCTATGATTCTTTGAAACCAGGCATGAAAAAGGCGGTTCTGCTGGTGTCGGGGATCATTGGGCTCATAATTTTCGGTTTCTTGATTTACAACTCTGTCCGGGAAATCTACAAGAACGTGACGTTTTATCACACAACATCAGAAGCGCTTGGCATCCCGACATGGATTTACAGCATGGGGACGCCGGTTTTTTCGCTCTTTGTCATTAAAGAGCTCGTGGCGAGCACCTTTAAAAGCATAAAAGAACTGAATAGCGAAACCAGCACAACCAGGGAGGAACAACAATAATGGCAGCCCTGTTAGTATTCGGCGTTTTCATTGTCCTGGTTATTTTCGGCACTCCAATTGGCCTTGCGCTGGGAGCCGCGGGAATAGGCGCGATTACCAACTTCAATCTTGGTATTGCGATGATTTCAAGAAATTTTGAAGCCAATATTTCGAAATTTCCCCTGATAGCGATTCCTTTCTTCATCTTAGCCGGCATCCTCATGGAAAAATCGCGAATTGTTGAAGGAATTTCGAAATTCATTATTTTGCTTGTTGGAAAGCGAACCGGCGGTCTTGCGATTGCCGGAGTTATTACCTGTATTTTCTGGGGCGCTGTTTCAGGTTCAGGCCCGGCAACCGCGGCAGCCTTGGGGTTGGTGTTCATTACGCCGATGATCAAGCAAGGCTACAATAAATATTTTGCGGCAAGCACGATTGCGGCAGGCGCGGGGCTCTCGATAATAATTCCTCCCAGCATTTCGTTCATCGTGTACGGAAACCTGACCAATGTTTCAGTCGGTGCGCTGTTTCTTGGCGGCGTCATCCCTGGCATTATTGTCGGTCTCTTTTTAATTGGCGTTGTGTATATACAATCCAAAAAATATAATTTCCGCGGAACCGAAGAAACGGGCACCGGGAAAGAAATTCTGAAAGCTTTTCTGAGTTCCATCTGGGCGCTGCTCGCACCGGTTATCATTCTCGGATCCATCTACGCCGGTATCGCGACACCGACAGAGTCGGCAATAATGGGTGTCTTTTATGCGCTTTTTGTCGGAATTTTCGTTTATCGAACAATCGATTTCAGGGTAATAATAGAGGCGTTGGCCGACACTGCGGTTTCATCGGCGGTTGTCATGTTTGTCGTTTCGATGGCAGGCATTTTTTCATGGGCAGCATCCACGCTCGGTGTCATAGATGCCGCCGCGAATCTTGTTTCAAGCCTGACCAAAAACCCCCTTGTATTTGTATTGCTCACGAATGTCGTTATGCTAATCGCTGGTATGTTCCTCGACGCGATATCCATTACCTATGTCTTCATGCCGATAATTCTGCCGGCGCTTCTGGCTTTGCACATCGATCCGCTCTATTTCGGCGTTATCTTTACTATCGCGCTCGCTATCGGTCAGATTACTCCGCCGGTTGCAGTCAATCTGTATGTGACAGCCAACCTGATTAAGAGCAATATCAACAACCAGATGGTGAAATATGTCATCCCCATGGTGCTTGCAGCGGTTCTGGCGCTTCTTTTCCTGACCTTTTTCCCGCAGATATCGCTCTGGCTGCCAGTCGCATCCAAGCTGTATACGCCGCTGTTTTAACCTTGGGGCTATCAGCCAGAATAGCGGAAATTATAATAATCGAATAAAAAAAGGCTGCGTTCATGCAGCCTTTTTTATGCTCAGAATGGTATCAGAGCGAGTATTGTTTCATTTTGCGGTATAACGTGTTTCGGCTGATTCCAAGCATTTTGGCGCAGTAAGAAATATTACCTTCAGCCTCTCTGAGAGCTTTGCGGATTTGTTCTTTTTCAATGCTTTCGAGATCTCTGATTTCAGGCTGGACACTTTGTTCGATCGGCGAGGGCGGGTCTGAATCTTTTTGTGCTTGCTGAAGACTGTTGACGATATAATTCGGCAAATCTGCCAGTGTTATGCGATTCGACCTCGAAACGATAATTGCCCGTTCAATGACATTTTCGAGCTCGCGTACATTGCCTGGCCATTGATATTGTCTGAACACTTGAAACACTTCCGCATCAATCTCGGGAATGGTCCGGCCATGCTGAGCAGCGTTTTTTCTGACAAAGCTTTCGACCAGAATAGGAATATCCTCAAGCCGTTCCCGGAGGCTTGGCGTATGGATGCACAGCACGTTCAGCCGGTAATAAAGATCTTCGCGGAAATTGTTATTTCGAATTTCTGTCAGCAAGTTTTTATTGGTCGCTGCGATAACCCGGGTGTCAACGGTTATATTTTTCGTGCCGCCGATTCTGGTAAACGTGTGGTCCTGCAAAACCCGCAAAAGCTTTGACTGCATATCCAGGGGCATTTCAGCGATTTCATCCAGAAATATAGTACCGCCGTTGGCTTGTTCAAACTTGCCGGGGAAACCTTCTTTTTTTGCCCCCGTGAAAGAGCCGGACTCATAGCCGAACAGCTCGCTTTCAATCAGCGAACGGGGAAGGCTCGCGCAATTGACAATGACCAAAGGGCCCGAGCTTCTCATCGAAGCTTGATGAATTGCATGCGCAAACATCTCCTTGCCGGTACCGCTTTCGCCCTCAATCAGGACGTTTGCATTGCTTTGCGCCGCGATGCGTGAAAGATTGACAGCTTCCATGAATGCCGGTTCCTTCCCGATGATATCCTTGAAGCTGAAGCGTGCTTTGGCGCCGGTAATTCGCGCGATCATGGTGTGCGATGTCTCATAGAGCCTGAACGTGTCGATGACGCCGATCATCCGCGAATTTCTGTCGCGAAGGACAATAGCGGATTTCATGAAATGGAGTTTCCCCCGCGACGGGCTGTGAATGATAAATTCTTTTTCAAGATAACCCTGGCCGTTTTCGAGGACATCAAGGATGACCGGACGAAAATCAACAATCTCCGTGACATGCTTCCCAACCACCAAAGTGGATGAAAGATCCAGCAGGTTTGCACCCATCTGGTTGAGGTAAAGCACATATCCCTCGCTGTCGAGAATCAGAATGCCATCGGAAATTGAATCGACAATAGTCTTCAAAATCGGCTGGGCAGCAAAATCCAGAAGGTTGACTTTGGCAGCTTTCGCCTCCCGAATATCGATGTCGACAATATGTGATGTTGAAGTCCATTGAATCATCGCAGCGCCTCACTCTGTAACAGGTTAGTACATCATAGTGTAACATATTTGAACAGTCAACGAAAAAGTTTTGCTCCAGGATTGAGCATTCCTGCGAAGTCTACGGCAAAAGAGCTGAGCTCTTTGGCATGGGAACCGCCTGATACAAGGATTTTGCGGGGCAAGGCCGCTGCATTCGCTCAGAATAGCCGTGTTTGCTACTATTCACCGTGCACACAGGCCGTGTCTGGGAAATTTCGAATTTTTTCTCAACAGGCACGCATATTGCATAGATAAGGCGGGAGGTAGGTATGCCATATCAGAAAAAAGAATTTCCCAACCGCTTCACGGCTCTGCAGAAGGACGCGATGCAAAATCTTCTCAGAACCATGATCCGGATACGAACTTTTGAATCCAGGGTAGAAGAGCTCTTCCTCAATAAAAAGATTCCTGGATTTGTCCATTTGTATATCGGCGAAGAAGCCATAGCGACCGGTGTGATGGCCAATCTTCGAAAAGACGATTGGATAACGTCGACACATCGAGGCCATGGCCATGCCATCGCCAAAGGCGCGCAGACAGACCGCATGATGGCTGAACTTTTCGGCAGAAAAACTGGCTACTGCAAAGGCAAAGGCGGTTCCATGCATATCGCTGATTTTTCAGTGGGAATGCTGGGAGCGAACGGCGTCGTCGGCGGAGGCTTCAACATTGCCGTTGGGGCGGGAATATCATCGCTGATCAAGAAAACCGATCAGGTTGCAGTCTGCTTTTTCGGTGACGGCGCATCCAACCGGGGGACCTTCCATGAGGCGCTCAACCTTGCAGCAGTCTGGAAACTCCCCGTGCTGTTTGTGAATGAAAACAACCAGTATGCTTCCACGACACCGACCTCATTCGCCACATCGGCGGAGAGAATCGCGGACCGCGCCAAGGGCTATGGCATCGAAGGCTATACCGTTGACGGGAACAATGTCATCGAGGTGTATAACGCGGCATCAGCTTTGATTGAAGCGGCGAGAAAGGGCAAAGGCCCGGCTCTCCTGGAATGCCTGACCTACCGGATCAAGGGTCACTACGTCGGCGATCCCGAAAAATACCGCACAAAAGAAGAAGTGCAGAAGCATTTTGTCGAAAACAATCCCATAACCCGCTACATCAATTACCTGAAAGATAAAAACCTCATTACCGACGCTGAAATTGATGCGATTCAGGCAGAGGCGTCCAGTGAAATAGCGGCGGCTGAGCGATTTGCCGAAGAAAGCCCCTTCCCTGAACCTGAAGACGCGTTGGATGACCTGTTTTCATTTTCACCCCAGGAATTTCCGGAGGCAGTCCGATGAGAACCATCAGTTTTTCACAAGCAACACTTGAGGCCATGCAGGAGGAGATGCGCCGAGATCCAACGGTCTTTGTGTACGGCGAAGACATTGTCAGGCAGGGCGGCATTTTCGGTCAGTTTAAAGGCTTGCCTGAGGAATTCGGGGATCGAATCAGAGATGTGCCGATCAGCGAAACCGCCATTGTCGGCGCAGCTCTTGGCGCCGCGCTGACCGGTACGCGACCGGTCGCGGATATGCATTTTGCGGATTTTATCGGGGTCGCCTTTGATGAAATCGCCAACCAAATTGCGAAAAACCGATATATGTTCGGCGGGCAGGCCAATATCCCCCTTGTCATTCGGGCTCCCGATGGTATCAGCAAGCAGGCTGCCGCACAGCACAGCCAAAGCGTCGAAGGCTGGGTGCAGAATATTCCAGGCCTGATTGTGGTTGCTCCTTCGAGCCCCGCCACCGCGAAAGGCCTTCTCAAATCAGCAATCCGGCAAAATGACCCTGTCATCTTTTTTGAACATAAAGTCCTGTATCCGCAAAAAGGTCCGGTGCCCGACGGAGAATATTTCACGCCCATCGGTAAGGCCGAAATCCGCAAGCCTGGCACCGATGTCACCCTGGTCACCTATTCCATCATGGTGCAGAAATCGGAAGAAGTCGCCATGGAGCTGGAAAAAGAAGGTATTTCAGTCGAAATCATCGACCTGCTGACCTTGAAACCTTTCGATACGGCCACCATTCTTGAGTCCGTCAAGAAAACCCATCGCTGTGTCGTCGCGCATGAGGCGGTTGTTTCGGGCGGTTTGGGCGCTGAGATTGCCGCACGCATTCAGGAAAAGGCATTTTTCCATCTGGATGCTCCTGTACTGCGGGTCGGCGCGAAGGATAGACCCATTCCTTTCAGCCCCGTGCTTGAAAATTACATAGCCGCCCAGAAGGATGATATAAGAAAAGCCATCTACGCGGTGCTGTATCGGGAGGGTTAAGCCATGGCTACAGAAATTCTGATGCCGCAGTTGGGGCTGACCATGACCGAAGGCCTCATCATGGAATGGAAAAAACGCGAGGGAGAAAAGGTCAGCCGGGGCGAAGTTCTTTTTTCGGTCGAAAATGACAAGGCTACGATCGATGTAAGCGCCCAGGCCGACGGCGTCCTGGCGCGGATTCTGGGGCCCGAAATGGTCACTGTCCCTGTCGGCAGTGCGGTCGGTATAATTGCCGGAGAAAACGAAGCGGTACCTGCTCCCGCCGCAGCCCCTGGGGCTAAAAAGCCAGAAACCACTGTCACTGCGACAACCGAGGCCATTCCTGCAAGCGGGCAATTGAAGCCTCAAGCTGAACTGAAGCCCAATACCCAGCCCGGGCCGCAACCTGAGCAGGCAAAGCCAGCTCTTGCGCAAGCGGCTGATGATACCGGCTATATTCGCTCCTCGCCCTACGCTCGCGTTTTGGCTGACGCGGAGGGGATCAATCTCGGAACAATCAGAGGCACTGGCCCGGAAGGCGCAATCATTGCCCGCGATATTCCGCTGGACAGCCGTCCTCGAGAACAAATGCAGCAGCTGGATCGGATGCCGCCCATCGCGCAGACCCCGATTGTCCAGCAAGCCGGATTTGTCGATATCAACCTGACAAGAATTCAGTCAGTCGCCGCTGAACGCATGGCCCAAAGCTGGGCGACCATTCCTCAATTCACCCTCTATGATGAAGCAGACGCGGCCGCGGTACAGGCGCTCGCCGAACGATTTAAAAGCGAGCAGAAGCCGGTGTCGCTGACCGTAATTCTCGCAAAACTTCTTGCCCATACAGCCGTAAAGTATCCGCTGATCAACGCGGTATGGCTTGGAGGCGGCAAAGTGCGCACATTCCGTGATGTCATGGTGAATATCGCCATGGACACCCCCGAAGGATTGGTAGTGCCGGTTCTGCCGCATTGCGTAACCAGGGGTTTCGGTGAATTGGGCCGGGTGATGAAGGACCTTTCGGAACGCGCCAAAAACCGAAGCCTGACACCAGCTGATTATGAAGGCGGTACCATAACTCTTTCCAACCTGGGAATGTTCGGTATCAAACGATTCAGAGCCATTATCAATCCGCCTCAGACAGCCATTTTGGCGGTTGGAGCGATCAGCCCACGGCTTGTTCCGTCCGGGTCAGGATATGTGTCCAGGAATTATATCGAATTCAGTCTCACAGCCGATCATCGGGTCGTTGACGGCGCTTACGCAGCGCGTGCTTTGGCGCATCTGCGAAATCTCATTGAAAACCCGCTCTTCTTACTCGACTGAACAGGAAGTTTGAATGTTTCGAAGGCCGCCTTGCGCGGCCTTTTTCATAGATACTTTGCCCCTCTTATCTCTCAGTTTTTCCTACAGAGAGCGGGACTGATTTCGGGATTTCCGCTTTGATGGACAAGTCATCCATGCGGTATATCTGGACTTCGTTTTTCAGACAGAGCTTGCGGAAAGCTACCGGCGACATGCTGTAGTGTTCCTTGAAACGATGATAAAAATAACTCAACGAATCAAACCCTGATTCTTCGCATATCTCGATGATCGGTTTATTGGATGAAGCCAGGAGTTTCGCAGAATATTCAAGGCGAATATCATTCACGAGCTGAGAAGGTGTCTTGCGGAGATATCGTTTGCAGGTTCTGGACAAATGCTCAGGGCTTTTTCCGGAAAGCGCATAGAGCGCGGGCAGACCTTTTAAAAAATTTTCTTTTTTCAGCATTTCAAGGCTGAGCCAGCGGAGCCANTGAGGGATCTTGCCTGCTATCTTGAACTGCGATTTAGGGAAGAAATACCGGGTCAGAATTTCAAANAGNGTAATTCGAAACGACATGTCAGAGGTTTCTTTCATGATTTTCTTGCAGATAATCAGCTGTTCCAGTTCATGGATAAGGGCGGTGCTGTCATCNTAGTTCAGTGCAGCACAAGGCGGCATTTTNGAACTCAGCAAACGTTCTTTCTGAAAGCCTTCACCCAGAAAATCAAAAAGCCTCGAGATGACCGGCTCAGGAATGAGAATATTGATGATCCGGAAATCATCGGAACATTCGTCATAATAATGTTCATCCTCAGGACGAATAAAGCACATGCTGCCAACTGAAATCGCATGGCTCATTCCATTGACATGATGTGTCGAATAACCTCGGTCCACCAGGAATATTTCGTAATAATCGTGACAATGAAAAACTTTCAGCTGCTGCTTGTCGCTGATATATGATGCGTATCCTCGTTCGGGAGCGTCGAGGAAGGGAGCCGAGTGCAGTTTTATCGCTTTCATTGAATGTGCCTATCTGAGATATAGTATAGCATGAAATATCAATATAAAGCAAAAATTATATCATTTCAGAACAAGATGGTTTTCAGGTTCCATCCTACACTTCAATCATGACGATCGAGTTATACCGAAACAGGAGTCTGCTGTGAATCACTGGAAAGTAAAAAACCCGAGAAAAGACTTAAGCTTTGAGATTGCGTTTACCAATGCCTTTCGCGAGGCAACTGAAAAATACTCTCATCCAGCCCAAATAGAGCTGGCGTGTCTTCAGGCGCAGTACCCAGCCATTTTCATGCCGATTGAGGAAGACGATGTTATCGCCGGCAGAATCCAATTCGGGTTGATTGGCTATGGCATCCAGGGACAGACTGGCGGCACCGGCTATTATATCGATGAGCCGCGCGTTACCGAAGCGCTTGAATTTCAAGCTGGGAATGCAAAATACCGCGAAGATTTACATGATCTGCTGACATTCTGGAAAGCCAGAAACACGTATGAAATTGTCTTCAGGAATACACCTCCCGATATTGCTTCCATTATTCCTACCGAGCAATGGAAAACCCAGCCCGTTCCGGCTTCTCCCATCATAAGAATGGCAGGAGCCTTTATCGATTTTGATAAGCTGACGAAGATTGGAATTCCGGGGCTCGAGCAGGAAATCCGGGCGGAACTGTCGCGGACAGATAAAACGGGCAATGACCCTGTTCTCTATGAATGTATGCTGGGCAGTCTTGAAGTCCTTAAAAATTGCTGCAGACACTATATTCCCGAAGCTGAAGAAAAAGCAAAGAACGCTGTCACTGAAGCAAGAAAGCAAGAGATGACCGCTCTCGCGGCGGCCTTGAGAAATATTATCGATCATCCGCCGCAGACCATGCTGGAAGCCCTTCAGCTGTGCTGGCTCTACGCTATGATGTGTCCGCTGATCGAATTTGGGCGAATGGATGTCTATATCGGCGACTTTTACGTGCGGGACCTGGACAGCAGGCGCATCGATGATGCGCAGGCATTGAGAATGGTGCAGTCCTATTTCCGCTTGATTGACAGCCTGGACTGTGAAACAGACGGCCGTGTGATTGTCGGAGGATACGGACGCAGGAATCCGGAAAACGCGGACAGATTTTGTCTCGTTGCCTTGGAAGCCTGCCGCACTGTTAGGGAAATCCTGCCGCAGTTCACGCTCAGATTCAATGCTCAGACGCCGAAAAATGTCTGGGACAGCGCAATGCGGTGCATTGGCGAAGGCCGCACCTATCCGCTTTTGCAGAATGATGATGTGCTGGTCCCGGGTCTCATGAAAGCCTTTAATGTTGATAGGGCAAGGGCGGAGACATATATGCCGCTTGGCTGCGGTGAAATAGAATTTGACCATTACAGCTTCGGTTCCCCCAATGGTTCCATTGGCTCGCTGAAAATTCTGGAATTGGCGATCCATGGCGGATTCGATCCAGTATCCAAACGATACCTTTCCATGAAAACACCAGGTCTGGCAGATTGTGCGACATACGATGAATTTATCGAAATCTATAAACAGCATCTGAACCGTTTCATAGAGGCACAGGCGCGATACGAAGTGTATCTGTACAAAGCCATCGGCGAAATTCATCCCTTCATGATGGTCACCATGCTCTATGATGGATGCATAGAAAAGGGCAAAGGAATATTTAATGGCGGCTGCGCCTATCTTGCCGGCACTGTCGAATTCTATGGCAATGTGAACGCAGCCAACAGTCTTGCTTCGATTAAGCGCCTTATTTATGAAACCAGGGCTCTTTCGCCGAAGCAAATGATTGCAGCGCTCGACGCCAATTTTGTCGGGTTTGAAAAAGAACGGAAAATGATGATGGATGTTCCGAAATATGGCAACGACATAGCGTATGTGGACAACATCATGCTGGAACTGCACAACTATATTTGTGAAAAGGTCAAGGAACAGGCGCCGAAAGTAGGTCTTGCCAGCTACCTCGCTGTCAATATCAACAACGCGCAGAATACAACATTGGGGCGATGGGTTGGAGCAACCCCTGATGGACGAAAATCCGGTATGCCAATGTCAAACGCNAATAATCCGGCNCCGGGAACTGATAAAAACGGCCTTACCGCAATGCTGAATTCGATTGTCAAACTCCCGCATGACAANCATGCGGGCATGGTGCAGAATATCCGCTTTACCAGGGACACCTGGAACAATNCCAAGACACGTCTGATTATTGAAGACTATTTCAAACGAGGCGGAGCTCACGCGATGATAACCGTGATTGGAAAAGATGAACTGAAAAACGCGATGGAGCATCCGGAAGATTACAAGGATCTGATTGTGCGAATCGGCGGGCTGAGCGCTCGATTCGTTCTCTTGAAAAAGGATGTCCAACAGGAGATTTATGATCGCGTCAGCTACTGATGTGAAA
>JGI12104J13512_1002231_pt1 | contig 12591 bp, 11 predicted proteins | sample TerdegcTABiofilm_FD_13512 | JGI IMG/M metagenome (IMG submission 13512)
TCCTGGTTAATAAAAAAATGCAAGTTGTATACACGTCAGGGAAGGAATGTCCCCTTATTAAACGCCGGTAACAGCACCCGGCGAAGCGAGGGTAACCCCATGACTTGATACCGGTTTCACTGAATATATACAGATTTGTTTATTGTCTTGAAATATTCTGACTCCTGACTCCTGAATTCTGAATACCGTAATAGTATAATATGTAATCAAACAGTCTTGTTCACAAGCATCTTTTTATAACTTCCCTGGCCGACACCGCCATCGACCTTATAAGTAAGTCCTTCCTCCGGATTAATGGCACTCAACATCAACCTGTTTAACGTTAGCGCCCGCCTGGTCATAATCGCGTTAATCTTGTTGACCTCACGCAGCAAATCAGCCTTTGAACGCATTTTCTTTAAAAGCGTGGTCAGCGTTTCCTTCGTTTTACCGCTGGTATGCCGGAGGACATCAGCAAGCGTGCTGCCGGCTGAAAGCCCCAGTTCAATGTCCAGCGCCGCCTGAATTTGGCGGCGCTCTTCCTCTGCTGCTGTCAGGCCGGTGACCAGGTTGTTAACCCTCTTGACGGCCTTTTCAATGGCTTCCACATCGTTGTCCCTCAAGGCGGCCATCTGTTCCTCACACGCCGAATAGAGGCCGGCCATGATACCGTCCTCTCGGACAAGGCAGTCAATCAGGAGGTCCAGGAAACTACCCGGCCGGTTATCCAATATTATCACCGCCTGATGTCTATGTTTAACTTCTCTTCCAGGATACCGTCGGCAATTTTACCGGCGTCAGGCTTATACGCCCCTTCCTGAACGAGCTTCTTAATTGATGCGACCAAATCCTCCCGCACATCGGGAATCTCTTTAAGCGCTGCCCGGTAAGTCTGGACCTGGCGCGCTTCCGCTGAGATATCCAGGATGTCGGCGCGTGCCGCCTTACTCCCGTCACAGTTTTTATGAGCATTGGCTTTTTCTTGCTTTTGCAACTGCGCGGCATACGCTTTCGCAGCGTCGAAGCCGTTAGTGCCTTTAATTATCACCGGCTCCACCTTCTTTCCGGCAATCTTTAATCCTATTAAGAATATCGGCATCCGGCCTCAAAAACTTTACATCATATTGATAATTTCCTGGGCAATTTGCGGGAGAGGGGTGACGCGGTCGGCGGCCCCGGCCTCCACTGCCGCGCGGGGCATACCATAAACCACGCAACTGCTTTCCGCTTCGGCAATGGTCCGGCCTTTGCAATTTTTAATCTCTTTCATACCCAGAGCACCGTCCCGGCCCATACCGGTCATCAGCACCCCCATTGTTGAATCGCCGAACACGTGCGCCGCCGCAGTCATCACTTTGTCTACTGAAGGACGGAAGCCCCCCGGAGGCACCGGCGCGCTTCCCCTGTCCAGAACCACGGTAACACTGCTGTTTCTGTCACGAAACGTCAAATCGAACCCGGCCGGCGCCACCAGCACGCGGCCGCTCTTCAGCACATCGCCGTCTTCGGCGTGGCGCACCTCCAAATGGCTCTTCCTGTCGAGGTGTTCGGCCAGTGGTTTGGAAAAACCGGCCGGGATGTGCTGCACGACAACCACCGGCGCGGGAAAATCGCGCGGCAAGGCAGGTATCACCTGCTGCAGCGCGGCCGGGCCGCCTGTGGAGCAGCCGATTACCACAATACGGGTTCGGCCGGCTGAGCTTGATATGGAAGAAACAGCCGTCCTTTGCCCCGCTGCCGGAACAATGCCGCGCCCGGGGCGTCCGGGCGCCGGAGCAGGGCCGGTTCCACCGGCCGGCCTTGCCGGATGCGTTATTTTCATAGGCCGGCGGGTAAAACGGGAAATGGGAACAGCGGCAACCACCTTAATTTTATCCGCCAGTTCTTCCACCATCGGGTTAAGCCGGGACGGGCCCTGCGGTTTTGTAACAAAATCCAGCGCGCCGGCGGCCAGCGCCTCAATAGTCGCTCTGGTGCCAAAAGCAGTGAGCGTGCTGCACATAATCACCGGCAGAGGGCATTCACGCATAATCCGGCGCAGCGCGGCGATCCCGTCAAGCACCGGCATCTCTACATCAAGAGTAACAACATCAGGCTTTAGCGCCAATATTTTATCCAGCGCGTCCTGTCCGTTTACAGCCGTTCCAATCACCTGGATATCCTGGTAATTGCCGATCATCTTACCGATCAGCTGGCGCATCAGGGCGGAGTCGTCAACTACCAAAACCCTAACTGGCGGCATACACTGCCTCCTCAACACCAATCTCTTTTACCAGGCTCCTGACATCCACAATTAAGGCCACCTGGCCGTCACCGAGGATAGTGGCGCCGGAAAGACAAGGCACTTTACCCAGGTAGTCGCCCAAGGACTTTATCACAATCTCCAGCTCGCCCAACAACTTGTCGACAATCACTCCGACCTTTTTCTCTCCGATACCCAGCACCACAACGAAAAGGCGGTCCATTTCCGCGTTACTTTCCCGCTCAAAAATATCGGAAAGTCTGACCAACGGCAGGACACGGCCTCTGACCAGGATAACTTCGCTATGCTTGACTTTCTTTATTTCCTCAGCCCTGACGCTTATTGTCTCCACAACATTGGTAAGCGGGAAGGCGAATTGTTCGTTGCCCAATTCAACCATCAAGGCCCGGATAATGGCAAGTGTGAGAGGAAGTTTGATGGTAAAAGTGGTTCCGGCTCCAGGCACACTTGTCACATCAACAATACCGTTGATTTGCTCAATGTGATTGCGGACTATATCCATACCCACGCCACGCCCGGAAAGATCACTGACTTCAGTAACAGTGGAGAAACCAGGCATAAAGATCAGGTTCAGCGCTTCCGGATCAGACATTCTTTGGGCCACTTCACTATCCACAAGTCCTTTTTCCACAGCCTTGGCGCGGAGCCGGGCCGGGTCCATCCCTCTCCCGTCGTCCTGTACGGTAATGATAATGTGGTTTTCCATGTAAGAAGCCTTCAGCTTCAAAACCCCGGCTCTAGGTTTACCCAGCCTGACCCTGTCCTCCGCCCCTTCAATCCCGTGGTCGAGGGCGTTCCTGATCAAGTGAATGAGGGGATCGCCGATAATTTCGATAACATTCCGGTCAAGCTCGGTTTCATGGCCTTCAACTATAAAGTTTACCTCTTTGTTCAGCTTTTGGGCCAGATCGCGGACCATTCTGGGAAAGCGGTTGAATACCTGCGCCACCGGGAGCATCCTGGCTTTCATGATCTGCTCCTGCAGGTCGCCGGCAACCTGACCCAGATGACTGGAAATCTCATTCATCGTTTCAACCATGTCCCCGGACCCGGAGCCGAAACGTCCTTCAAAAATTTCTGCAAAACGGTTCAACCTGGTGCGATCGATAACTAGTTCTCCGACAAGATTCATCAGGGTATCCAGCTTTTGGACATCCACCCGGACAGTCTGGACAGTTTTTACTTCATTATGCTCGGCCCGCACCGTCTGCCCGGTCTTTTCTCCCTGTGCTCCCGGCGCCGATTGCTCCTGGAAATCCGGGCCGGCTGCCAGCTTAATATGGCTTACCTCAACTTTTGCCACTTCCGAAACAGTCATTAACAGGTTTCTAATCCGGTCAGGGTCTTCACAGGTCAACAAAACAACCCGGAATCCGGTATCAAATTTGCCTTCCTGAATATCTTCCGCGGGCGGCTCACTTTTAATTACTTCACCCATCTGCTGGAGGGTTTCAAAAACCAGAAATGCGCGGACAGATTTCATCTGGCAGCCGGGATCAAGCTCAATAGCCACCCAGTAAGCCTGAAAACCTTTGGCTTCGGCTTCCCGGATCACATCTTCGTCAACTTCCTCCAGAGTACCGGCGGCATTTGCAGCCGGCGGTTTTGACGGTTTCCGGCCTACTTCCGGCGTTTCATCCGGTGAGTAGACAGAACCGGCTTCCTGGAATTGTCTCAGCCTCGCCACTACCTGTTCGATGTCCACGGACACATCTTTACCGATAATCTCGTCCCGCAGGGTTTGCAGGGTATCAAAAGCCATAAACAACGTATCTACCAGCGGCCCGGAAACAGGAAGAAGTCCCTTGCGCATATGGTCGAAAAGATTTTCTATCTCATGAGTCAGGGAGGCCATTTTTTCGTAGCCCATAACGGCGGATGACCCTTTTATGGTGTGGGCGGCGCGGAAAATCTCCTGGAGCGCCTCTTGACTCCCTCCTTCACGTTCCAGCACCAATATATTTTCGTTAAGAACCTGAATTTTTTCCTCCAGTTCGTCCAGGAAAACACTAATTTCCTCGTCCGAAAACATTTATTCCACCCCTATGCTGTTTCTATTTCAAACCTCTGTAGTTCATTCTGTTCATGTTCATATAGTATTTTTTCCAGGTTGAGGAGGATCACCAGCCTGCTGTCCAGAATGGCAATACCTCTCAAGTAGGCCGCGTCAATTCCGTGAATCATCGGCGGGGGCGGTTCAATACTTTCTAATGGCACCCGAAGCACTTCAGAAACCCCGTCAACAATCATGCCGATAGTGTTACCTCCCACGTCCACGATGATAATTCTGCTGGAACTGGTTCTCTCGGCCAGCGGCAGGTTAAACCTTTTACATAGATCGATCACCGGGATGATTTTACCGCGCAGGTTGATTACTCCCTCAACAAAGTGAGGAGTGCGCGGCACCCTGGTGATTGCCTCCATCCTGATTATTTCATAAACTGCATCAATGTTAATCCCGTAAGTCTGCTCCGTTAGTTGAAAAATTACCATCTGGTTTTCCCTGCTGTCAATTTGTTTTTCACCTTTAGCCATTCGCACATGCCCCTTCCTCTATATCATTATTCTACTGAACCTGATCATTGAAAGGCGGTTTAACCGGCACCGGTTCAGCCGTCTCATATTTACTCCTTAACACCACAATATCGACCCGCCGGTTTTTCTGGCGGTTATCCACAGAATCGTTCGGTTCCCGCGGGCGGAATTCCCCGTAGCCAGTCGCGGAAAGCCTTTGCGGCGGAAAGTTCAGTTCGTGAATCAATTCCTGCACTACGCTGGTGGACCTGGCCACCGACAATTCCCAGTTTGAAGGAAATTCCCTGGTATTAATGGGAAGGTCGTCAGTATGTCCTTCAACTCTGATAAATTGCGTAGTTTTCAGCAAAATTTGTCCCACCTTGACTATCAGATTTCTGGCGGTGGGCGTAAGCCGGGCTGAACCCAGGGGAAAAAGAGCCACCTCCTGAAAGCTCAAAACTACTCCCCGCTCTTCGATGTTTACCATTACCTTGCCATTCAACCCGTTTTGATCAATATAAGCCTGCAACTCATTCTTAATCCGCTCCAGTTCGTTTGTTTCAGCCAGCTCTTTCTCGAGGTCCTCGCCGGAAAGACCGGGCACCAGGGAAGCGCCGGGGTTGGTCAGCACCGACTGACCGCCTCCCATCGCCCTAGCCAGCGAGACAGCTATTGCCTGAAACTTCTTGGAGTTGATACTGCTGAGGGCGTACATTACGACAAAAAAGATCATCAGCAGGGTGATCAGGTCGGAGTATGTCAGCAACCACCTTTCCATACCGGCTTTACCGGAATGTTGTTCAGACTGATTCTTCCTCATCTATAACTACTCTTCCTCTCCTGATTCTACTGTCCCCTTACCGCTCTTCGGCTTCAGAAACGCAGTCAGCCTTTCCCGGATCAGCACGGGGTTGTAGCCTGCCTGGATGCACATGATTCCCTCCAGCATCATCTCGCGCATCATGACTTCTTTATTGCTGAGGTTTTTTAGCTTTTCGGAGATGGGAATCCATAGAAGATTTGCAGAACCGACGCCGTAAAGTGTGGCGATAAAAGCGAGGGCGATGGAGGGTCCCAGCATATCAGGCGACTCCAGGTTACTGAGGACGTGTACCAGCCCCATCACCGTCCCGATGATACCCATGGTGGGTGCATACCCCCCGGCAGCCTGGAAAATGCTCGCGCCGGTTTGGTGGCGCTCCTTAATGGCATATATTTCGGTTTCCATTATCCTGCGGATCAGTTCCGGGTCAGCGCCATCCACCACCAACTGAATTCCTTTGCGCATAAATCTGTCGTTCAGTTTGGGCAGTTCGTTTTCAAGATGCAGAAGACCTTCCCGGCGCACCTTGTCAGCCAGAGATACCAACTGCTCAATCAAGGTTACTTCGTCTGTCAATTTTTGAAACATGCTAATTTTAAATAATTTTGGAACAGTCATAATTTCTTTCCGTGAAAAAGAAATAATCGTCGCGCCGATAGTCCCACCAAAAACAATCATGGCCGCGGTAGGCTTGAACAATGACATGACATACCCGCCGTCAAGAACAAAAGCTATTATAAGAGACAATATACCCAATACAATGCCGGTAATTGTAGTAATCTCCACGCTATAACATCCTCTCTTCCAAAAATGCTATAATTTAACTTAGATACATTACTTCGACATATACGACATTATTCCTCCATATATGGATTAATTTTCTTATAATGAATTTTCTTATAAAATAAACCAAAATTATAAATACTCAGTAGTCAGTAGTCAGTAGTCAGAATGAGAGAACGGTTTATCGTCTCGAAGTATTCTGAATTCTGACTACTGAATGCTTGAATAGTAACAATACAATAAGGGGCTGTCTCAAAAGGTCAATGGCAAAATACTAAATCCAAAAATGATTCAAAAAGAGATCCCGTATCACTATCAAAGTGGTACGGGATTGCTATTTAAATCATTATTTTTGGTCCATTGTGGGGGCAAAAATTTTTAAAATTTACTTTTGAGACAGCCCCTTACTTGGGTAGCAAGTGCCGCGTCAGCGGCATGTATGTCTATTTAGCTGTTACTTTTACAATATCCAATACAGTATCATCATTATAGATCTAAACCGTACACTGATCGCCGGAATTTGATTCGTTTTGCTATATCGATGGCGGCATAGTGGAGACAAACCCCCAGGTAACTCTTTTCACACATTTTTATTCTTAATTTTAAAACAACGCCCCACTCCGTTGAGCAGGGCTTTGAATCAAATCCAATAATACTTCTGACACAAAACAGTAACATTTAAATGTTACTATAAGCTATATAATTATTGAAAGAAGGTGTTTCGTTGAATTTAAACAAATGGCGCGTTGTAGCTATTGTATTGGTCATGGTTATCGCTACCGGGGTTGTCGCAGGTTGCTTTAAGCAAAAGCAGGCTGACCAAAATCCTCCCCCCGCAAGCGGAGGGGGTGGCAGCGGATATGGTACCCAAAACAGTCCTCCGGGCGGGTATGGTCCCCGGAATGGTCCTCCGAATGGTTACCCTAACGGTGAAGGTCCTGGAAGGCCAGGTCCTAACCTCGCTCGAGAAAAGGAAGGCTGAGATTGCCCAGGCGGTCGCAGACGGTAAGATGACACAGGAACAAGCTGATCAAATGCTTCAGAGGGCAGACAAGAGAACCGTCCCCTTGTCTCCCCCGACCCCTTGTTAATAAGTCTTCGCTGCTTCAAGCCCGGCCAGCACTCTCAGCCCGCCTGCGGCCAGGGCTTCCATTTCTTGCTCCCCCGGATAAACGCGGACAGGGGCAATAAACCGAACCCTTTCCTCGATCCACCCCACCAGCATATTGCTGTAGGCAATACCGCCCGTTATGACGACGGCGTCGACATCGCCTTTCAGGGCGGCGCCGCAAGCGCCTATTTCCTTGGCTACCTGATACGCCATCGCCTCATAGATCAATCTCGCCTCATTGTCGCCCCGCTTAATCCGGCTTTCTACCTCCAGCGCGTCGTTTGTCCCCAGGTAAGCGGCAAGCCCGCCTTTCCCGACTATTTTTTTCATCATTTCTTCCCTGGTATAACGGCCGCTGTAACACATTTCCACCAGTTTTCCCACGGGCAGGCCACCGCTCCTCTCGGGGGTAAACGGTCCGTCACCCGCCAGCGCGTCATTCACATCGACAACCCGGCCACGCGAGTGGGCGCCGACTGATATCCCACCCCCCAGGTGAGCGACGATAAGGTTTACTTCTGAATAATCCCTTCCCATGTCCTCCGCCGCCCGCCTGGCCACGGCCTTCTGGTTGAGCGCGTGGAACAGGCTCTCCCGGGGGTTTTCCGGCATTCCCGAAATGCGCGAGACAGGTTCTTTTTCATCAATGCACACCGGGTCCACGATATACGCGGGGATACCCAGTTCACTCGCGATAGAGTGAGCAATCAGGCCGCCGAGGTTCGAAGCGTGCGATCCCCGTTTTTCCGCTTGCAAATCTTCAATCATCGCTTGATTTACCAGGTAGGTGCCCCCCGGAACCGGTCTAAGCAAGCCGCCCCTGCCAACCACAGCGTCAAGTTCCCCGGGCTTTATGCCTGATTTCACAATAGCTTCCATGACAAGCTGCCGCCTGTATTCAAACTGCCCGGCGATCCCCATGATTCTTTCCAGGTCTTCGCTGCCGTGTCTCAACGTCTCTGAATACACTGGTTCGTTGTCCCGAAAAACCGCAAGTTTGGTTGAAGTTGAACCAGGGTTGATAATCAACAGCAGGAAACTTTTCATATCCGCGCAACTCTCCTTAAGGGCTTACAGTAAATTTACTTATTTTTTTTACCGGTATTGGCCATGAGCACCCCAATAGCCACCGAAACAAGTTTGGCCTCGGAAGAATCGGCCCTCGAAGTCAAGATCACCGGGGCGCTGGCGCCCACGATCAAGCCGGTTATCTTTGCCCCGCCCAGGAATACCAGCGCTTTATAAAGAACATTGGCCGCATCGATATTGTCCAGTACGAGGATGTCAGCCTGGCCGGCAACAGGGCTTTTCACACCCTTGGCCCGGGCGGATTCTTTGGATAATGCCAAATCCAGAGCCAGCGGCCCGTCAACGATACAGTCCTTGATTTGGCCTCTTTCAGCCATTTTGGAAAGCATACCCGCATCCACGGAACTGGTCATGTCAGGGTTTACCAGTTCCATATGGGCGATGATCGCCACTTTAGGGTTTTTGATATTCAGCGACTTGGCGACAGACACGGCGTTTTTGACCATATCAACCTTTTGGGCAAATGTGGGCTTAATATTCATCCCGGCATCCGTCATCAACATCAACCTGTCGTAACCTGGTGATTCGAACACAGCCACATGGCTTAACACTTTCCCGGTGCGGAGACCGATGTTTTTGTCCAAGACCGCCCTTAATACAGTCGGTGACTGGACGGCGCCCTTCATCACCATATCGGCTTCTCCATTGTGGACCATTTGAACGGCCTTTCTGACCGCGTCATCAATCTCCGGTTCGTTGATCACTTCAAAGTTACTGATGTCAATGCCTCTTTCGCCGGCTATTCGGGCAATTTCATCAGCGTCACCAACCAGCACGGCATTGGCAATACCGTTTTCCTGACATTCTCTGGCGGCCTCCACTACTTCCCCGTCCTGTGCCACAGCTATGGCAACCTTTTTCGGAGGGCATTTTTTAGCTTCTTCAAGTATGTCGGTAAAAGTTTTCACCCACAATCACCTCTCATCTTTGGTTAGAAATAATCATTTATTCAGCAGCTTACCAACTCATATTTTTTTGTTCCCAGCCCGATTTCTTCAGCGTAATCAAGTTGGCGGCGCCAGTTTATGCCGGGGTACAAGGCGCGGAACTTGTCCTGCACGTCTCCCTTGCCGGCCAGTCGGCTGCCCGGAAGGACATTTTCCCGGTTGACCAAATCGGCACAGGCCTGATCAAGGGCAACCGGGTCGCTCGAGGCCAGGATGCCGATATCTCCCACCAGGGGAGGGTTGCTAAAACCATAACAGTCACATTCGGGGGTTACATTGTTAACAAAAGTAATAAACCCGTATTTACCGTTTTTATTTTTCAGTGCGCCTTCAGCGTACTCCACTATTTTCTCCTGCGCCAGATCCGGCTTGGTCCGCCAGTCAATTTCAATAGCACCGGCCGGGCAGGTCACGGTACATTCACCACAGCCGATACACTTGCCGGGATCAATAAAAGACACTTTTTGCCGGACTGAGATTGCTCCCGCCGGGCACCACCGGCCGCATTTCTCACAGCCCTTGCACTTGTCCGCGCTTATGACGGGGAGAACGTCGGAGTGCATCATCAATTTACCGCTCCTGGAGCCCAGCCCCATCCCGAGATTTTTTAAAACACCGCCGAACCCGGTTAACTCATGGCCTTTAAAATGAGTAACCGCGATCAGAGCGTCGGCGTGGTAGGCAGCCGCGCCGATTTTCACTTCTTTAAAGTGTTTCCGGTTGATTTCCACATTCACGTACTCTTTTCCCGTCAGCCCGTCGGCGATGACCAGCGGGGCGTCCATCACCGCATAGGCGAAACCGTTCTCGACCGCTGTTTGCAGGTGGTCGACGGCGTTCGAGCGGCTGCCTTTGTAGAGCGTATTGGCATCCGTAAGAAATGGTTTGCCGCCGAGCTCCTTCACCTTGTCCACAATCCGGCGTACAAACTGAGGGCGGACATAACCGGTGTTGCCCCGCTCGCCGAAATGCAGTTTTATAGCGACCAGATTTTCGGGCGCGATGATTTCCCGGAAGCCGGCCCTGACGAATAATTTTTCCACCTTATCCAGTAGGCTTTGGTTGTGTCCCACCCGCATGTCAGTGAAGTATACTTTCGCGTTCACCAGCAAATCCCCCGCATAGTTTAGATTTGCTTTATGATTTCTATTGTTTCTTTTGTTATTCCTGCCTGTAAATAAAAACTATTCATTAAAAAACTATCCGGTATTTCGACGGTATATACGGTACCGCGGCCTTCGATTGTATCAGGGGTAAAGATAGCCGGATAAATATAAATCACATTAACCACTCCTTTTTTGAGTTTTATGCCTTAAGGCCGGGGATTTATTTCAATCCCGCAGCCTTGTTGGTGTTCCTGCCCGGGTCTTTGACCACGTTTGCTCTACAACGGTTTTACTCATCGCTTTTCAAAAACCAGACCGCCTGCCGGGTCCGCGCTCACCAGGATTTGATCGCCCTCGGCGCCTTTTCCTTCCAGGATATACACCGACAGCGGGTTTTCCAGCCGCTTCTGGATCGCGCGTTTGAGCGGCCGCGCGCCGTACACCGGGTCAAAGCCCTCCCGGGCAAGGAGTGCTTTGGCCTCCGCCGCCACTTCCAGGGATATGCCCAGTTTAGCCAGCCGCTGTTTTAACAAAGCCAGTTGGATATCAACGATTTTAGCAATCTCATCCTTGCCGAGGTTGTTAAAGACAACCACCTCGTCGATACGGTTCAAAAACTCGGGGCGGAAGCTGGCCTTGAGTTCTTCCATCACTCGCGCTTCCAGTTCGGCCCGGTTGCCCCCGTTCAATTCCCTGAACCAGTGGCCGCCCAGGTTGGAGGTCATGATCACCACGGTGTTTCTGAAATCGACAGTCCGCCCGTGCCCGTCAGTCAGCCTGCCGTCATCCAGCAACTGGAGCAGGATATTGAACACGTCCGGGTGCGCCTTCTCAATTTCGTCGAAAAGAATCACCGCGTATGGGCGGCGGCGCACGGCTTCCGTCAACTGGCCGCCTTCGTCATAGCCGACGTAACCTGGAGGCGCCCCAATCAGGCGCGACACGGTATGTTTCTCCATGTATTCGCTCATGTCGTAGCGCAGCATGGCCCGCTCGTCGTTAAACAACAGGTGGGCCAGGGATCTGGCCAGTTCGGTCTTGCCCACTCCCGTCGGGCCGAGAAAGATAAACGATCCCATCGGCCGGTTCGGGTCGGAAACTCCCGCCCTGGCCCGGCGAATGGCGTCGGATACCGCCTGCACCGCGCGGTCCTGACCGACCACCCGCTTCCGGATGTATTCCTCCATCTGCAAAAGTTTCTGCACTTCGCCTTCCAGCATACGGGAAACCGGGATGCCGGTCCACTTGGCTACTACTTCGGCGATGTCTTCCTCATCCACTTCTTCTTTCAGCATCTTATGTGCTTTCTGCAAATCTGCCAGCTTCTCATTTTTTTGCTGCAGGCGCTTGTTCAGTTCAGGCATTACCCCATAGCGCAATTCAGCCACCTTGCCCAGGTTGCCGTCCCGCTCGGCGGCCTGTTCAGTCAGTTTGGTTTCCTCGATCTGCCCCTTGATCTCCCGGATGTCCTGGATCAGTTCTTTTTCCTTGCGCCAGTGATCCTTCAATTCTTCCATCTTGCTCTTCAGGCCCCGGAGTTCATCCTCCATCCGGGCCAGCCGCTCCAGGCTGCCTTTATCCTGCTCTTTGGAAAGGGCCTGCTTCTCTACTTCCAGTTGTCTGATCCGCCGGTCGATCTCGTCAATCTCAGTAGGCATGCTATCTATTTCAATGCGCAGCCGGGAAGCCGCCTCATCGATCAGGTCGATGGCCTTGTCCGGCAGAAAACGTTCGGTGATGTAGCGGTGAGACAACGTCGCGGCGGCAACCAGAGCGGCGTCCTTCACCCGCACCCCGTGGTGCACCTCGTACTTTTCTTTTAAACCGCGCAAAATGGCGATGGTGTCCTCCACACCGGGCTCACCGACATAGACCTGCTGGAACCGGCGCTCCAGGGCGGCGTCTTTTTCAATATGCTTGCGGTACTCGTCGAGGGTGGTGGCGCCCACACAGCGCAGTTCGCCCCTGGCCAG
>JGI12104J13512_1002236_pt1 | contig 12568 bp, 13 predicted proteins | sample TerdegcTABiofilm_FD_13512 | JGI IMG/M metagenome (IMG submission 13512)
ATGGTGTCGTCAACACTTTTAGCGGCTATACTTACAGGAATTTATTTATGGTACTGTTTTATTTCAATTCTTACCGGAGCATTGATTCTTGGAGTGTTAGAGGGAGCGTTACTGCCTGTACTTCTCAAGATAACAGCAGCCACTACAGAAAGCTTGGCATTGAAGCCCTGGTTAAACGCATTATACTTCCTGCCTTCAGGTATCTTTATGATGTTTTTTTATCTATTGGCGAAGAATCGCAATTATGTGATCTTTGATCTAGATAAGGATTGATCCATTGCTAAAAAGTGATAGATTGTTAATGATTTCTACCGTACTGTTCGAAGCATGGTTTATTTCTATGATTAATCAGCAAATATATCTTGCCGGTGACATTAATGACTTAAAGGTTTTTCTGCCAATTATAAACTTGGTCGTTTTAGCATTGAGCGTTCTAGTCATCATATCTATTTAGCCCCCCAAAAAGGTTGGACAGGTCTCTTAATCTGTTATTCTAATTTGGGGAGGCAAAGTTAACGCAGCGAAAAAAGTATTCACCAGAATTCAAGCAACAGATCATCAAAGAAGTCAGTGAAGTGGGTAATGGCTCAATAGTAGCCCGTAAGCACTGTATAAATCAAAACATCGTGAACAGATGGGTCAGGCAATCGAGGCTCAACCACAATTGAAGATAAAGTAAACATAGCTCACAAATGGATATCCGCAGGCTATCAAGCCTCGTTTGTATTACGGGTGATTGGGATCAGCAGATCCACCTATTATTACTATTACAGGCTGAAGTACGAACCAGGGTCACGCAAACCTGGGAGTGGCCGTAAGGATTCTCAATACTCCTGTAACAGAGATAACGAACCCGTATGCAGCGAACAGATCAAAGAGTGGCTCTGCGAGTTGATCTCCGGCGAAGGAGATGTCTACGGTTACAAGAAGCTCACCTACGCCCTGCGTAGAAACTATAACCTCATAATCAACAAGAAAAAGGTATACCGCCTGTGCAAGGAACTAAACATCTTACGGCCGCAACGAAAGCTAAAGAACAAGCAGCCCAGGCGATTGGCGAGAAACCGCGTGATCACAGCATCCAATCAATTATGGGAAACAGATTTGAAGTATGGCTATATCGCTGGAGAAGATCGTTTTTTCTACGTTATGCCAGTCATTGATGTGTTCGATCGTTCCATAATCGATTATCATATTGGGCTGTCCTGTGAAGCCGGCGATGCCGTTAGAATACTGAAAAGCTCCCTTTTTAAGAGGCAGCTGTACGAGACAACCAAGCCGGTGATACGCACGGACAACGGGCCGCAGTACAGCAGCAACCTGTTTGAAACAACCTGTCTGGAGCTCAAGATGGAGCACGAACGGATACCTTTTAAGACACCCAATAAAAATGCTCATATTGAATCATTTAACTGCATTCTTGAGGAGGAATGCCTATCACGATATGAATTCAGTTCTTACGCCGAAGCCTATGAAGCTGTGGTTGATTTCCGGCCGACCCCGCAGAGATAGGCAAAAACCTCTTCGCAGGCCAATGTCAGTTTGAGGGCTTCGGTCGTGTCCAAACCGAAGGCCTTCGCCGACTCCTCGGCAAAGGAGGTCACCAGTCGCAAAAAACGGGGGTCAAGTCGGGTTTTTAGCGAAACTTGGGTAATCCCATCTTTCATTATCTAACCTCATTTCGGTTAAAGATAACACTAACCGGCCGTTGCCGCCGCTTCCCTGATCCCATGCACTGCGGAAGCGATATCCCCGCTGTCAAAAATCGCCGAACCGGCCACCAGCACATTAGCGCCGGCCCGTACCACGGCAGCGGCCGTATCCCGGTTTATCCCGCCGTCCACCTGGATCTCAGCCTTCAAGCCCTGTTCGCCGAGCATACGCTTGACTGCCTTGATTTTGGGCACCACTTCCGGGATAAAAGCCTGTCCGCCAAAGCCGGGGTTGACAGTCATCAACAGGACCAGGTCCGCCAGGGGAAGAATATATTCCACAGTGCCGGGCGGCGTGGCCGGGTTTAAAGCCACACCGGCCCGGACGCCTTTTTCCTTGATCATGGAGAGGGTTCTGTGCAGATGCCGCGCAGCCTCCACATGCACCGTGATCAGATCGGCGCCGGCGGCGATAAAATGCTCAATGTAAAGTTCAGGGTTCTCAATCATCAGGTGGACGTCAAAACACATGCGGCTTTGCGGCCTGAGCGCCTTCACCACCAGCGGGCCGATGGTAATATTGGGGACAAAATGACCGTCCATGACATCAATATGCAGGTACTCCGCCCCGGCCTCCTCCACTTGCCGAACATCATCAAGGAGCGCCGCGAAATTCGCGGATAATATAGAAGGGGCCAGTTTGACCATTAATACCGCCTCCTGTTCCTTAATTCCAGCAAAAATTCAATGTACTGCCTGTAGCGTGACTTTTCAATTTTGCCTGATTCCACCGCTTCCTTGACAGCGCAGCCGGGTTCCTTGTCGTGCAGGCAGCCGCCGTAGTAACAGTTCCGGCTGTACTCCTCCATTTCCGGAAAGTAGCCGGCTAAATCCTCCAGCCTTAAATCGGGCAGGACCAGGCTGGAAAAACCAGGTGTGTCCGCTACCAATCCACCTTCAGGCAAAGAGATCAATTCCACATGGCGGGTGGTATGTCTGCCCCGCTTTAATTTTTCGCTGATAACTCCGGTTTTGAGCCTAAGCCCCGGCAGGATGGCGTTTAACACCGTTGACTTGCCGACTCCGGAAGGGCCGGCAAACACCGACACTTTTCCCCGCAACGCCTCCCGCAACCTGTCCAGCCCCTTCCCCGTCACCGCGCTGGTTAATACTACCGGGTATACATTCTGGTAGTGTGATATAAGTTCAAACCTGTTATCTTTCATCAAATCAATTTTATTGAAGCAAATCAGCGGTTCGATCCTGTTCATGGCAACTGTGATCAGAAAGCGGTCAAGCAAGCCGGGATTAGGTTCAGGGTCACGCACGGAAAAAATAATTACTGCCTGATCCACGTTGGCTACCGGCGGCCTGAGCAACACCGAGCGGCGGGGCAAAATATTACTAATCACACCGGCCCGTCCGTGCCTTGGCACCAGTTCCACCCGGTCACCCACCAGCACCTGCTGTTTTTCATAGCGAAAGCGGCCACGTAACGAGCATTCCCATTCACTGCGGCCGTCGTGAACATAATAATAGCCGCTGTAGGCTTTCATCACAATGCCCCGCACAAGGTTTTCCCCGCCGCTATTCAAAAACCTGTTCACCTTCCAATTCTTTATCTATATATACCTGAACAAGTGCTTTCCCATAATAGGAAACCTCTTTAAAAACCACTTTTTCATTACGGTAGGTACCCGTGAAGGCTACACTGGTTCCTTTCGCATCCTTTACCACAATTCTCAACTCGTGCTCTTTCTTATCATCCGGGAATTCGGCCTTCACCGTGGCGGTGCGCCTGGCCGGTCCGGGCCCGTCGCTCACTGTCACCTGTACCTTGGAGCCTTCCTCGACCTCCGTGCCCTTGGCCGGGCTCTGGGCCGTCACTTGCCCGGAGAAGAAATCATTGCTTTTAACTTTGCCAATATTTTCATCAAGTTTTAAATTTAATTTTTCTAATTCAGTTTTTGCTTTTTCCACCGTCAGGCCGGTCAGGTCGGGCACCTGGCGCGTCACGGGCTGCTTGCCCTTGCTGACATACAAGACTACCGCGCTTCCCTTTGCCAGTTCTACGCCGGGTTTGGGCTCTTGATCCATTACGACTCCCTGCAGGTAGTCATTGCTGTACCTTTCCTGAACCGGATCGGCAACGTTCAAATCATTCTGGTTTATTATTATTCTTGCATCACTGAGCTTGTACCCGATGACTTGGGGCACGGTACGCCGTTCCGCTCCTTTGCTGACATACAGGACCACGCCGCGGGTTACTTTTATCTTGGTATCCGCTTGAGGATCCTGGGAAATGACCCTGCCCGCCGGTACGCTGGGATGGGTGATCCAGGTACCCTTAACGTCATTTATGCCCTGCTCCGACAAAATAGCCTTCGCATCCTCAAAAGTATTTCCTACAACGGAAGGCACTTTCACTTCCGGCACATTTATGTAAAACTGAAAAGCAGCGGCGCCCGCAGCAAGCAGCCCCAAAATAACCAGTGCCGCCCAGAGCCATCCGGAGCGCCTCTTTTTTCCGCGCCTTTCTCCCTCCCATTCCCTCTCAGCCGGTTGGATATCCCCGGCAGCCCTGTGAACGGTGGGAATCACCCTGGTGGCAAATTCATCAACGGAATCAGGCCGTGTCATTTCTATCGGCCCGGCTCCCGATATTTTTTCAAGTTCCAGAGACATTTGTCTCGCTGTCTCATAACGGCCGGACGGACTCTTCGCCATGGCCCGGGCGATGACTTTTTCCAAACTCAACGGTATTGCGGGGTTTATAATGGAAGGACGGGGGGGTTCGTCTTGGATATGTTTCAAAGCGACGCTGACCGGGGTATCTCCCTGATAAGGCAACGATCCTGTCGCCATTTCATACAATACAACACCCAGGGAATAGATATCGGAGCGCGGTCCGGTAGTTTCTCCACGCGCCTGCTCGGGGGAAAGGTAATGGACCGAACCCATGATGGCATCGGTCTGGGTAAGAGTAGCGGCGGTGGCCCCCCTGGCGATCCCGAAATCGGTAAGTTTGGCCCGCCCGTCCCTGGTAATCAGGACGTTTTGTGGTTTGACATCACGGTGGACAATGTTGTTTTCATGAGCATGTTCCAGTGCGTCGCTGATTTGCCGGGCAATTTGGGCAGACTTGACGGGAGTCAAAGGGCCGTGCGACCTGATCAGGTTTTTTAAGTTGTCGCCTTCCACATATTCCATAACCAGGTAGTCAACCGCGTCAACCCGCCCGACATCATAAATACTGACAATATTCGGGTGTGAGAGGCTGGCCACAGCCTGAGCCTCCCTGCGAAACCGTTTTACGAAGTCTTCGTCACTGGTGAATTCGGGGCGGAGCACTTTTATGGTAACCAGCCTGTTCAAAATGGTATCCCGGCCTTTATAGACAATAGCCATACCCCCGCCGCCTAATTGCTCCAAGATTTCATACCGGTTCCCCAAAAGCTTCCCGATCAATTTTTTTCACCTCAAAATAATAATTTCCTAGTACTACTAAGGGGTCAGTATTCAGTAGTCAGTAGTCAGCAGTTAGAATGAGAGAATGCTAATCTCAATACCCTTTCGCCAGAGCCGTCGCCAGGATCCTGCCCGCAACCGGGGCTGCGACAGACCCGCCGGATCCGGCGTTTTCCAGAACCACCGAGATAGCCAGCCTAGGCTGGTCCGCGGGCGCGAAACCGATAAACCAGGCGTGAGTCTGACCGTGCGGGTTTTGGGCGGAACCGGTTTTACCGGCCACCTGCGTACCGGAAACAGCAGCGGCCGTCGCCGTACCGTAACGCACCGCGCCGATCATCCCTTCTTTGATAATTCCCGATATGTCCGGGGTGGTTGCCGTAAGCCAGGCGCGGTACACCGCGGACCGGACAGTTTCACCCGCAGAATCCTTCACCGAATCGACCAGATAGGGCTGCATAATCACACCCTGGTTGGCTATCGCCGCCGCCGCCAGAGCCATATGCAGCGGGCTTACCAGCACTTCGCCCTGGCCGATGGCGCTGCTGGCCAGTTCCGTCTGAGTCATATCACCCGGAGCGGCCAGCGTTCCCGGACGCACTGTGATTCCCAGATCGGGGTCTTGATCCAGCCCAAAGGCCTTAAAGGTGCGGTAAAAGCTGTCGGCGCCCAGACCGAGACCCAACTGGGCAAAAGTAGTGTTACATGACACGGCAAGAGCTTTTTTCAAGTCCACTTCGCCATGAACGGCCACGTCGGCCAACTTATACCCGTTCACCATCAGGTAGCCCGGGCAGTTAAAAGTGCTGCCGGCAAGACCGGGCTTGGCAGCCAGCGCTCCCGCCGCGGTAATAATTTTGAAAGTTGAACCGGGCGGGTAAGCGCCCTGCGCCGCCCGGTTGAGCAGAGGCGAGTCCGCCGCCTGCACCAGACGCGGCCAGTTTTCTTCCAGGTGATTGGGGTCGTAACCGGGATTTGAAGCCACTACCCGCAAGGCCCCGGTCCGGGTATCAACGAGGACAACCGCACCACGCCGGCTGCCGAGCAACTGCTCCGCAAGCCCCTGCAGGGTAGAATCAATGGTGAGATTCAGGTCTCCGCCCTTTTGCTCTTTACCCAGGAGCTTGTTAAAGAAGTTCCTGATACGGTCGGCCCCTTCCATTCCCAGAAGATAGGTGTCATATGTGGATTCAAGGCCCGCTCGTCCGTACCGGCCGGATACATACCCGATAATATGAGCCGCGACGTCCCCCAAGGGATAAACCCGCCGGCCCCGACTGCCGTCAAACTCCGTCTTGGCCAGGATAATGCCCCTGGCATCGTAGATATTCCCCCGCCTCACTTGAGCCTCCATCTCCTGCAGGCGGCGGTTATAAGGGTTCGCAGCCAGGGCCGGATCTCTGACCACCTGCAAATAGGACAGGTAGGCTATAAGAACTAATAATAAGCCCAGCAGCAAGAAACCGAGTTTAAGAATATTTTGCTTCATGGATTGCTTTCTTCCTCGTGGGAAATATTCAACAACAGCCCTAGTAAGATGAAGTTTGCCACCAGCGAACTACCGCCATAACTCATATAGGGGAGCGTAATGCCGGTCAACGGCAGCAGTTTGGTTACCCCGGCGATAATGATAAACGTCTGCAGCCCCAGTAGGGCGGTCAGCCCGGAAGCCGCCAAAGCGGCAAATTCATCTGTTGTTTTCAAGGCGATCCTGATCCCCCGGTAAACAAAGATCATAAACAGGACGATAATCCCCGCGCCGCCGGCCAGGCCCATTTCTTCACAAATAGCGGAAAAGATCAAATCAGTATGCACGGCCGGGATATAACCCGGGTATCCCGACCCAAGACCGCTCCCGAGCACACCGCCCGAGTCGATGGCAAAAAGAGACTGGATTACCTGGTACCCCGTGGTTTCGATATAAGGCCACGGGTTTATCCATATTTCAACTCTGGCGCGTACATGATCGAACAGGTAGAAACTGGCCGCCGCGCCCGCCATAAACAGCGCCAGGCCAAAAAGAACATAAAAGATACGGGAAGTCGCCACATATACCATGGTCAGAAAGGTGCAGAAATAAATCAGGGCCGCGCCGAGGTCTTTCTGGAACACCAGCAATAAAAGGGAAATCCCCCACATGGTCAGCAGCGGACCCCACTCTTGCGGTCCCGGCAAAGCCAGCCCGCCCAGGTGCCTGGTCCCGGCAGTTAAAATGGCCCTGTTTTCCGCCAGGTAACTGGCCAGGAAAAGCACCACCAGGATCTTTACAAATTCGGACGGTTGAAAATGAAATAAGCCGAGGTCCAGCCAACTCTTCGCCCCGCCCTGCTCATGGCCGAAAAAAACAGGTAAAAGCAGGGCAATCAAGCCGGCAAGCGCGTAAATATATTTATAGTCACCCAAAAACCGGAAATCCACGAGCAGCCGGGTGATCAAAACCAGCGCTACAAGTCCAATCAGCAGCCAGACAAACTGGCGCGCGCCGCAAGCCGGATCCAGTCGGAACAGGAATATCAGCCCGGTGGTGGAAAGCAAGGCGGTTAACGGGAGCAAAAAACAGTCACCGCGGTACCCCGTGTAATGCCAGTACATACTGACCAGGAGGTAGGCGGCAATGGCCGCGAGGCCGGCTACAACAGCATGACGCTCCGGAGTACCCGCCGCTCCCAGGTACAGCGCAAGCGCCCCCACCATGGTGTAAACACCGGTAAGAAACAGCAGCTTCCATTCAACCTGCCGGCCTTTCATCACACTCATCTTATTCCCCCGAAATTTAAGTCAAAACTGAGCCAGGATAATAGTAATATTGTCCGCGCCTCCAGACTGAAGCGCCTTGCTGAGCAAGACGTGTACAGCGTTGTCAATGTCAAGAGAAGAATTGACGACATCCAGCAGATCTTCCTGGCGAAGATAACGGGTTAAGCCGTCCGTGCAAAGCAGAAGGAGATCATTTGCTATAATTCTGTAACGGTAAAGGTCCACCTCCACCGACTGTTCTGTGCCGAGCGCTCTGGTCAGCACATTACGCTGGGGGTGCTGTAATGCCTGTTCTTCACTAATTCCGCCGCTTTTCAGCAGTTCCTGAACCAGTGAATGGTCTTGAGTCAATTGACGAATACCGCCGTTGCGAAACAAGTAAGCCCGGCTGTCACCCACGTGGGCGGTAATCAGGTCGCCTTTACGCCTCAAACAAGCGGTTATAGTTGTTCCCATGCCCTTAAGCTCTTTGTTTTGACCGGACAGTTCGAAAATCGAGACGTTTGCCAGTCTGACGGAATCGAGCAGGGCTTTCTCAGGGGATTCGCCTTTTTTCAGCAAGCGGGCCAGTTCTTGCTCCAACGTCTTGAGAGCCAGGCCGCTGGCAACTTCACCCCCCCGGTGTCCGCCCATCCCGTCCGCAACCGCCAGTAATCCTATATCCGGCGATACAAGCAGGCTGTCCTCATTAACCCTCCTTGATAAGCCCGTATCAGTGATCTGCGCCCACCTCATACCCCCACCTCACAAACTGAAAAATAACGCCCCCGATTCTTATTTTGTCTCCATTTGCCAAGACAATCGGCTGATTTACCCTGGTTTCATTTAATAAAGTGCCGTTGGTGCTTTTCAAATCTTCTAGCCAGTACTGTCCATCCTCAAAGTATATGCGCGCGTGCCGGACAGATGCAAATGAGCCGCTAATGATAATATCGTTACGGTTACCTCTGCCTATCAGCGTTTCCCTGTCGAAGCTGAACGTATCGCCCGGCTTTAGTTCAGAAACAGAACTTTCGACAACCACCAGTTCAACATTACCGGTTGCCTCAAGAAAACGGGGTTCTTTTCTGTGCCGGTCAGGCCGGTTTTTTATAATATGTTCTGCTGATACTCCTCTCAAGTCGGCGCTCATCCATTTAACCAACTTGAAAATAGAAATAATCAACAACAATAGAAAAATATACCTCAAAGCCATTAACAGGATGGTAAACATAGCTAATCCACCCTCAAAGTGCAGACTGTAGTGCCCAAGGCTATTTCATCCCCTGATTCAAGTACTTTTGCCACGATTCTCAATCCATTCACCCATGTTCCGTTAGTGCTGCCAAGATCGGTGATGATATACTGACCCCCGCTCCATTCAAGCCGCGCATGGCGGCGGGAAACACTGGAATCGTTCAGGACGATATCACACCCGGAGTGCCGCCCGATCACCTGTGAAACTGTACCCAGATTAATAATTCTCCCCTTATCTGGACCGGCTTGAACTTGAAACCGGGCATAAGCGGCAGGCGTTCTATCTACTGCGGCAACATCCTTGGCCAGGCGAAAAAGCTGGGTATGCCCAAGCGCTTCATCTTCCTCCTCCGGCTGTTCATCTTCCGGAAGCGCCTCGCTAAAACCGGATTCAATCCTCATCACCCCTTTTTCCCTGACCTCATCCCTGGTGAAATCCACAACCGGAGGACCGGCCAGAGTATATCTCTTTTCCTCTGCCTTTTGCTTTACGTATTCCTGCAGTTCCTTGGACAACATGGCAGCTATCGATGCGATATTATCGTAATCAGTTGAATTAAGGTGAACAGTGTACTTGTTGGGCACGTAAATTTTATTGATACTGACCCGCCTGCGGTCCCTCATCTCCCTGGCCAGTCTTTTCGCTATTTCGGCAGGCTGGATACGCCCCTTGAACTTATCTTTAAAAAAGCCTTCAATGTACTTTTCCAGACTGCCTTCCAGACTGGAGAAAACACCCAAGAAGCTCACCTCCTGACTCGCGGGTTAAAACTATTAATTCAGGTTTTTTGCCTTAACTGCCCGCAAGCGGCATCAATATCCCCTCCAAGACTCCGGCGGACAGTTACGGATATACCCATTTTTTCAAGGACGTTTTTAAATATGACTACCTGCCGCCTGGCTGGCGGCTTGACACCCCGCTCCGGTACCGGGTTGGCTGAGATCAAATTAACGTGACAGAGCATACCTGAGAGCAGCCCACCAAGTTCGGCGGCCAACCCACGGCCGTCGTTTACCCCGGCTATAAGCGCGTATTCAAAAGTAATCCGCCGGCCCGTTTTTGCCGCGTAATCCCGGCAGGCTCCCAGTAAAACGCGAAGCGGGTACTTTTTATTGATCGGTATCAGCACATTCCGCAGGGAGTCGTTTGGCGCATGCAGCGACACCGCCAGGGTAACCGCCAGTTTTTCCCCGGCCAACTCCCTGATCCGGGGCGCCAGGCCGCAAGTAGAAATAGTAATATGACGTTGACCGATATTAAGGCCATAAGGAGCAGTGACATTTTTTATAAATGTAAGGGTGGCTTCGTAATTATCCAACGGCTCGCCGGAACCCATAATCACCACGTGGCTGACCCTTTCCCCGCTGTCCATTTGCATACCGAGGACTTGCCCGTAAATCTCACCGGAACTCAGGTTCCTGATAAACCCCCCCAGGCTTGAGGCACAGAGCCGGCAACCCATCCGGCAGCCGGCCTGGGTGGAGACACAAGCAGAATTGCCATAGCTGTGTTTCATCAAAACACTTTCAACTGCCTGACCGTCACCCAGTTTAAAAAGATATTTTACTGTGTCTCCACCCCGCGAGACTTGTCTCTTCAAGACTTCAACGCGACCAATCCCGGCCACAGCCGCCAGCCGGTTTTGCAAATCCCGCGGCAAGTTGGTCATTTCTTTAAAAGATCCGGCGCCTTTTTGAAAGACCCACTCCGCTATTTGCCTGGCCCGGTACGGTTCAGCGCCCATTTCCCGCGTCAAGCCGGCCAGGTCAGTCAGGGTGAGGTCTCTTAAATCAATTTTAATAAAACTATTCTCCATCATTTTGCCTTATCCCTTTTTTCTCATCCGGGATATAAAAAAGCCGTCCATACCATGCCGGTGAGGCAGTATCTCTAAATAACCCATGTTCATCGTCCCTTGATCATTTAAACTATCAGGCAGAAACGCGGTTAAATCTTCCAGCGCAAAGTCCGGGTGACGGGAAAGAAAATTTTCAACCTGACCCAAATTTTCTTCGCGGGTAATCGTGCAGGTGCTGTATACCAGCACCCCACCATTCTTCAGACACCGGGCGGCGCTTGCTAAAATCCCGGCCTGCAGCCGGACAATGGCCGTTTCTTGGCCCGGTTCTTTACGCCAGCGGGCATCGGGCCGGCGTCTCAGGACGCCCAGCCCGGTGCAGGGAGCGTCCACCAGGATAAAGTCCGCCCACTCGTACAGCTGCTTCGGCAGTTTCTCCGCATCCGCCGCCAGTCCCTTAACATTACTAATCCCGAGACGGTCGCAATTTTCTTTAATCAGCTCGAGCTTGTACGGGTGGATATCCACCGCCAGGATCTCACCTTTGTTTTCCATCAGTTCCGCCAGGTGGGTGGTCTTACCGCCGGGCGCGCCACAGGCATCCAGCACACGAGCTCCGGGCCGGGGCATTAAGGCCCTTCCGGCCAGCATGGAACTTTCATCCTGTACCTGAAACAGCCCTTCCTGAAAGGTCTTCATCGAACTAAAAGATAAGAAACCCTCAATGTTAAGCCCCTCGGGAGCATAGGCGGTTTCGTATACAGTCAGGCCTTCTTCTCTCAATCTGGCCGCGAGTCCGGCTCGCGTCAGCTTCAGGGTATTGGTCCGGACCGTGTTCGGCGCAGGCTCATTATTGGCCCGGCAAAGGGAGATCGTTTCCTCCGGGCCGAATCGCGCAAGCCAGCGTTCCACCAGCCATGCCGGGTGGGAATAACGCAACGAGATGTGGGCAACAGGGTCATCCGCCAGTTCGGGAAACTTTATTTCTTTAATATGCCGCGACACGTTACGGAGCACTCCGTTGACAAACTTTACCGAGCCGGGATGTCCATGCCTGCGCGCCATCTCCGCCCCTTCATTGCAAGCGGCGGAAGGCGGTACCCGGCTCAAAAACATAAGCTGGTACACACCGAGGCGCAGGATATTGCGCAGCATTACAGTCTGGGATCGCAGCGGTTTATTGACAAATTGCGCCAGCACCCAGTCAAGCGTGTTGAGCGTTCGTAACGTTCCGTATGTTAATTCAGTCGCAAAAGCCCGGTCGAGTTTACCGGGCCGGTATCTTTCCAAAACCTTGTTTAAGGCCAGATTGGCATACGCGCCGTCTTTCTCAACTAAATTTAGCGCCTGCAGCGCCATTTCTCTGGCCGAAATTTGAGGCAACTTTATTCATCCTTTCCGGAAACGGCATATTCTTGACATTTACAATAACTCAGCAAGGCGTGGTGCTTACCTAAAGGGCGATTTTGAGGATGGCAATGGCGAGAGCTACTTTTTGATATTTAGAGTTTCTGTAGTATCGCCATTGCAAATCATACCTATTGTTATACAGCCGCCCTCGGAATAGCGAGGGAACTGTTTGAGTGAGCGAAGCGAGCGAGTTTGACCGAGCCCGAGGGCGAAGGAGCTCATACGATTTTAAAGGGCGAACATGAG
>JGI12104J13512_1002247_pt1 | contig 12537 bp, 10 predicted proteins | sample TerdegcTABiofilm_FD_13512 | JGI IMG/M metagenome (IMG submission 13512)
GCGGAACACCCATATTAATGGTCATCGGTATAGGACCTTTTTTATAGAATACGCTGGCAACCATATCAGTGTGTGAACCGGGTGAGATTTGGAATGTCGAATAATTAGGCCATCTGAAGTGCATCCTGTTGTAACTTATATGAGTACCTCCCCAGAAATACTTACCAGTCACAAGCGTATTTCCACCACCAAGAGTCCTGCCAGGGTCACTGGGAGTGTGCTTTATCATAGGGACTACAGTACGTACATCGATATTCTTGTCAATGACAACTTCCTGACAAGGGGCATCTTTTACTTCTCTGGGAGGAAGAGGCCTTCTAATGGCATCTACTATTTTAAATTTAAAAGTTCTTTCGTTACCTGCATCAAAAAGATCAGCGATCAAATCGCCACAACCGAAAAGGTTTGTAAAAAGACGTCCATTAGGATATTCCTTAACATTGTGGAAAAGAAGTGGCAATCCGCCATCAAATAGTTTCTGAATCCCCGTAAGCTCCAATTCGGGATGAATTTCTACATTGCTTTCAAGGAGCTTTCCCTTTTTTCTGAGGAAATCAATTGTTCCTCTTAGACTTTCCAAATGGTTATTTTTCATCATTACCCTCCTAATTTTTATAGAGGCTGCAGCCTCAAAATGGTATCCAAAACATGCTCATGCATCAGCCTTGAGGTTTTTTCTTCATCCCGTTTTTTTATGCAATCCAGAATTTTTTTATGGAAACTAAGAATGGCCTTGTGATCTTCCAGGCTCAGACTTATTCTGCTAAACTCATCCTGAGAGACTAAAGCTATTGCATCGACGATCAAGCTACCCATCCTATTACCGGATGCATGTGCAACCGCTTGATGAAAATCTATTTTTACCACTACAGGAATCTTTTCGACTTGAAGTGCGTTCTGTCTAGTTGTTATTGTTTGTTCAATCATTTTAATATCAGCTTTTGTTCTATGTTTTGCTGCCAATCCAGCAAGTCCTGGTTCAACAATCAGCCTCAACTGTAATATTTCTTCGAAGGAAATATGTTCCATCAAAATGATGTCGTATAAATTTTTTGCGAATGATTGGATTCCCTTACCTAACACGTAGGCCCCCCCAAGCACACCTGATTTAATAATTATGAATCCAAGCTCCTCAAGGGTACGCAATGCCTCCCGTAAAGATCCTCTGCTGACATTGAATGTCTCCATGAGTACTTTTTCTGAAGGCAATTTGTCTCCAGGTTTGTAAGTACCTTCTATAATGCTTTTCTTAATTTGCCGGAGAACATCATCTGAAACTCTTCCTCTTTTAACTTCCTCAAACATTATTGTTTATCCTTTTCTTGTTAATCAAGTAAATTGTCAAATTGTTAAATAATTTAATGAATGAATAATAAGATACTAAAAAAAATAATCTGTCAAGAAAAAAATTAATTTTTTAATTTTTTAATTAGCAACTCTCTATCTTTCTATGAAATTGCTAATTATTAGTCCATGAATCTCTTGTTGTTTTTTCTTGCGATTGCCATTGTATTGTATTAATTAATTTGCGCGCCAATTGATTTTGCTTCAATAAGTCCGTATTGGAGGCATATCATAATAGTGTATAAAATTAATATTTAAAGACCAATGATAAGCAACTCGTTGATCTTTGTGTATAAGGAGCGCATTAGCTGATGACTGAATTTAAAAAAACAAAATGAGATAAGGAGGACAAAGAACTATGAAAAGACTCAAATTTGCATTCGCCTGTTCGGCATATGATCGATTGCAACCTTTGATTAATGGGACAGTCGTTCCAGAAGGATTGGACTTCAATTTTATCCCTTTAGAGGTGGAAGAAATTTTCTGGCGTCAACTTCGCCATCAGGAATTTGACGGTTCAGAGATGTCTTTCTCGTCCTACATAATGGCATGCTCGCGCGGCGACAATCGGTTTATAGCCATTCCAGTGTTTACATCACGATTCTTCCGCCACTCTTGCGTTTACATCAATATGAATAATAACATTCGAAGTCCTGAAGATCTTAAGGGCAAGATAGTGGGTGTTCCTGAGTATCAAATGACTGCTGCGTTATGGCTTAGGGGGATATTTCAGCACGAATACGGTGTCCACCCGCGTGATGTACATTGGCGAAGTGGGGGTGAAGAAACTCCAGGACGTGTGGAAAAGTTGAAGCTCCAATTGCCATCTGACATTGATTATCAGGCAATACCATCGAATCAAACCCTCTCTCAGATGCTTGACAATGGTGAGATTGATGCTTTGTTCACAGCCCGAACACCTTCGTGCTTTACAAAAGGATCCCCTAATGTCGGACGCCTCTTTGAAAATTATGTCGAAGTTGAAAAAACCTACTATCGCAAAACTGGCATATTCCCCATAATGCATGCGGTAGTAATTAAAAGGTCCATTTACGAAGAAAACCCTTGGGTTGCCATGTCGCTGTATAAGGCCCTGAAGGCGTCCAAAGATATCACCCTTCACAACCTGCACCACACCTTCGCTCTTCACGCCACGTTGCCATGGCTTGTTTGGAACGTCGAAGAGACGCGACAAATTATGGGGGACGATTGGTGGCCGTATGGTATTGAAGGGAACAGAAAGACAATTGAGGCCCTTTGTGAGTATTCTTTTGAACAGGGCTTATCAGCAAAAAAAATGTCGATTGAGGAACTTTTTGCTGTTGAAACCTTTGATGAGTTCAAGATATAAAAGCACGTTTTGAGTGAGTTTTTTTGTGTGAGTAATTTTAACGACTACCACAAAGTATAACCATAACTCTGTGAATCCATGGTTTTATATGCGGTAAGTCACGTAACCTCTTTTTTTGTTTGTTCAATACAGTTGTTTTTGAAAACCCTTTCATGAATAAGAGCTTATCAATGGTGAGAATAGGAGAAAAACAAACAACGCATAAAAATAGGCTGCTGCAAATAAAAAAACGATAACAATTATCGAATCGGGGGTTATAGATTATGAAAAGATCTCTTAGTAAAGAAAAAACAATACCACGCATTCGATATCAACCTCGTGATATCAATGATCCAGCCGAGTTCGCGGAATCGATTAGGTCTCGTCGTGGAGGGCCTCTGCTCAATCTTGACCTCATGTTGATGCACAGCCCACCTCTCGCGAAGGGTTGGAATGAGTTCCTGAGGGAGGTGAGAAGTGGGCTAAGCTTGTCGCCAAAGCTGCGTGAACTGGCAATATGCACCGTTGCAGTTTTGACTGGCGCGGAGTATGAGTTCTACCACCATAAGACGGAGTTCATGAAGGCAGGAGGCACAGTTGCCCAAGTCGAAGAACTCCGCAACTTCGAACTTGCAATCAACGATGCGAATCTCTTTAGCACAATCGAACGTGCAGTACTCAAACTTACCTTTGAGATGACTTGCGAGGTACAGGTGAGCGACAGCTCATTTGCTGCAGTGAGGTCAGCACTGATTAGTGATAGGGAGATTGTAGAACTAGTGGCCGTAATTGCAGCGTACAACATGGTGTCTCGGTTTCTAATTGCATTGGAGGTAGAACCTGAACGGGCAAAATCATAAGAATCTTCGTAATAACGCTAAAGTTGAAAACACCGCTTTTGGCAGGCTACTAAATGATCTAAAAAAGAAATGGATACAAGAGGATAACCAACCCTAATATTGAAGCACTTGAAAATATAGGAATCGCTTGCAGGGAGGGGAAACATATTTTAACAGGCAATCGGCATCTTCTTGACCGGCTTTCGAATCTTCCTTTTCTGTCAAACAAGTCGAGGGCTTTATTTAAGAAGGTTAGAAACCAGATTCCTCAGACGAAGTCCATTATGGAAAAAATCACGCACCATGTCCTGATTGTTGCAGAAGCAAACTACCAGGTAGCCGGTTTGGGAACAACTACAAGAGCAATTCGAGTTCCAATGGACTTTTTTGACGATACAGAGATTATACAAAGGACCATCCTTCTAACAGAGAATCTGATGGATACCGAATTTTATCAAATAGTAGGCAGGGTCTACGCAACGCTAACGGCAAGACACCTGCGCACGGTTGCGAAGTTGATGAAATGCCTGAAGTTGACATCGAAGAACACACGGGCTATTATCTAAAACGCTTATGGAACACAAAAGGTTAGCCCTGTTTGATATCAACAAAACCATCTACAATGGATATCTGATTTTTCCTCTGGCTGACTATTTCCTCAAAAACAATGTTATCAGTAAACATATAGTTGACAGCCTCTATCATGACCTGCATTTGTATCGATCACAACAGGTCGATTACGAAACAACCATCGAGAATTTCAATCTACACTTGGCTCACGGTTTGAAACACCAAGACCCTGATTCAATCCGTGGCATCACGGAGAGCTTTCTTAATAATGAGGAGGTCAGTAATTTTCCCCCTTCGCAGAACCGCTCATCAAATTACTGAAGAAAACATACGTATCTATCTTGTCACCGGAGAGGTTCAATGTGTTGGGAAAGTGGTTGCAGAGTATTTCTCCGTACACGTATCTGTCTCTACGGAAATGGATGTTGTGGATGGTGTATACAGCGGAACCATTCGCACATCCCTTGCAAAGAAGGAAGGGAAAAGAGACGCCATTCAACACATCATTAAAGCCCATCCCTATAAAGGCTCCCTGGCTTTCGGCGATTCAGGGGGAGACATCGAGATGTTCAATGCAGTAGCCAACGCCTTCTGAATCAATGTAACAGAAGGTCTTCAGGAAGCTGCCATCTCCAGAGGATGGCACATTATTACACCAATGACCATACTTGATTCGGTGAAGCAACTAATGTAACGTTTTCAGGATAAGAAACCTGTCATGAAGGTTTAGTGCCCTAACGGTCACACGTTGCAATCTAAACACCCACGCTCTCCGGTTAAGGCGATAGGCTTGTCCTGAAGAGCCGGGTTGACCTGCTGCTCCACGGAGGCGAAAAAGGCATCCATGTCAACGCAGAGGATAATCTTGGACATGGATGAGTATACACTGCTTGGCGGTGAGTGGGCAAGATGTTGGGAGGAAAGGCGGACCAGACGGCCCGCCTGATACTGATGATTACTTCTTTTTTGCTTTTGCTGCCTTCTTGGCAGGAGCCTTCTTTGCTTTTGCCGGAGCCGTTTTACCGGTAGCCGCTACCTTTAACGCTGCACCCGCAGAGAACCTGGGAACCTTCTTAGCAGCAATTTTGATCTCTTTGCCGGTCTGGGGGTTTCTTCCCTTTCTGGCCTTCCGGGATGCGACGGAGAATGTTCCGAACCCGATAAGGGTCACCTTGCCGCCCTTTCTCAGAGCATCTGCAATAGAACCGGTAACCACAGCCAGCGCCCGTCCTGCTGCTGCCTTGGAAACCTTGATTTCTGCTGCTACCTTCTCTACGATTTCTACTTTTGTCATTCTAATACCTCCTTGGGTATATGTTGATATATCTATGATTATCAGGCACAGAAGCTGTGCCTGTTGCGTGATCCCCCGCAGAATCGAGCATCTCAATGAATTATTCGCTCAATTCCCATAGAAATCAAGCTTTTTCTGTAGTTTATACTAAATATATTTGATTTTACGGCTCGTTGCGAGGCGGAACGAACTTAAGGCCCACCTATTCCAAGAGAAAGTTAATACTCTTTTAACATAGCAGGCAATGGACAAATTACTGCACTATTTAACGGACTTGATCATCGGAACTACTTTTTTCCTTATCTTTATGAGCACCCCGGCCCCGGGGGCTGCAGCTGCTGGACAGTCAGGTCGATATCCCGAACCGTGGAAGAATGTACTTCTGCAGAACAAACCAGGCAGCGACAATTCCCAGTAACAACCATATATTTTCCATAGTACTACCTCCAGTTCACCCATAAATATAATCACAAAAAGACAAGCTGTCCTGGTAAGGCTTTTTGCTATCGTTGCAGACGTAAAAAGTCTTTCTTCGTCGGTATCATAACGCCCTTAATTTGCCAGCTCAATTCTGATGATTTAATCAACGGCACCCTACCTGAAAGGCCTCCATCAGTCATTGCGCTTTCTTACTTTCCATTCTTCTTGTTAAATTTTATCAACCCGGCGTTCGTCCTATCTTGGTCCACGGCCCAGGGGCCGTCCAGGTACAATTGAATACCTCCCGTGAAAAAAGAGAGGAAATGACAGGTTCGAGAAACAGGTTAATGGCAAAAACAACGTCTTCTATGCTATCAGGAGCGTCTGCAAGCATGGCCTTCTCGACAAATCCACGCCACTGGCTCTTTTTGACGGAGTCTTTTGCGAAAGAAGATTTAAAGAAAGTCATGGCAGATGGTATTGGAGTATTTCTACGCTCGAAAGTTTTTGCAATTGCCTCAGCCAGAATCTTTCCGTTGAAGCCAAATGTGTGGGCAAGCTTCCATATATCGTAGAAGTCCTTCATCCTGCTGTTCAAAATACCGAGCCTTACCATGGCCTGGAATTTTTCTGCGATGGTGCTCTCCATGGTGTACCCCTGCAGCACAGGTGGTGAAAAGTCGAAAAGCGTAGGATACGTAATCTTGTGTGGACCAGGAACAACAAAATCGCCGAATCCTATATCGATCTGTAAGGAAACCCGCACATTTCCGAGACCACCGCGGACACGGACCCTCACGCCTTCATATTCGGCATCCTCCGTGATCCGTGCAGCTTTTACAGAATTCTCATGAAAAGACATACCGTCTTCTTCGACATCCATGAGACAGACATCTTTTATAACGGCAACTATCGTTTCTATGTCGTTATCAATCCTCCCCAGAAGATCGATATCCATGGTTGGACGTGACGTCGATGTGCTCCATGCAGAAAACATCAGTGCCCCCTTCAGGACAAACCTATCTGCATGTGGGCTTCTGGAAAGCCGGTATATAAACCGCTCGATTGCGAAGTGCTGAAGGAGTTCGTTAAATGTCCGGGAAGATTCCTTGGCCTTATTGAGAAGACGTTGATGCACCGAGGCGGCGGTGTTTTTGATCTTAGTCGCCACTAAAGAAGTGCCTCCAGGTAGGGGCGAATGACCTGTTTTATCCGGCAGATCTCAGCATAATGAACAATATCTTGTATTTTTACTTGCTTCCGCTCGCGGTAAAGGCGAATCGCCTCCACGGCCGTGTCCAGGCCAACCCTGTTGCGGAATTTGAAGCAATCGGCAAGGGTCTTTTCAGGAGCGTAAACGTTCACCATGACACCATCGAGTTCGTGGCGTTCCACGCCCTCTGTGTATGCACTTCCCGTAAAACGGTACGTTTTGATTGGCGGGTAGCCCAGTCGCGGTTCCTCTGCTCCCTGTGGAAGTGCAATATGCACCTCATGCGGTATCTGGGTAGTGATTCCATGAAAGGCCAGGGCAGATATTAGGCAGACTACGCCTTTCGGTACCCTGGTTGTGACGGTTACCAGATCGGGATTGCCCAGAGGGGGGTTGCTTGTAAGACGATATACACCACGACTCAGTATCTCCAGCATACCAGAGTCACGCATTGCATAGAGTGTAGCCGGGTGGATCCCTTCACGCAGAGCCTGGGTTGTATGGAGAATTCCGCCATGACTATCGAAGACAGCACGGGCTCTATCATAACGAGAGGTACGGGAGTTTATTTTCTTGGACATATTGATAAAATTACCTTTATTTATATTTTTTTATAGGTATTATTATCAATTTTTGTCACCACGTCAAGAACCATTTTTCACTGATCAATGACTGAAAGTGATGCCTATGTTCGCAATGGCTGCTGAAAAAGAAAGGAACATGTTTGAAATTATGCCTTTATAGTATGAAAATCAGTGGCCCCTGATCGATTCAGATATCGTAGATGGGTTGCTTTGAACCATGATCAAAAAAACAGCATCATGGGTCTTGACCTGTATGATTTGACGTAATTACCAATATTTCCTGTTTCATTATTCTCTCATCCTCAACATCTCTTGTTTCGTCGTCACCATAACCCCCCTTATCTGTCTGCTCATCTCCGATGACCTGATAAATGGCACCCTTCCCGCAAGTCCGGCTTTCATTACAGTTTGGTTGTATTCACTCTGTTTCTTGTAGATTTTCGTCAGCCCGATATTTGTCCTGTCCGGGTTAACAGCCCAGGCCCTTAGCTCCTCGTAGAGGGCTTCTTTCCTTTTTAGAAAACCTTGCTCTTCCTGGTACATCTCGTTGCTTCTTTCCCGTGCTATTGATTGCCGGGAACTCTGAAACCCTATGATTCGTGCTGCTGTTTCTCCCGTTGAGGGTTTGTATGGCTTTACACCCTTGTCCCAGATAGTACGACTCTTTTCCGTGGTCACACCTGTTTTCGATTCCCGTATACCCCGGAGTATATTCGCCGCAGCTGTGGGCAGTGTTTTCTCCAGCGCCCTTACAGTCTGTCCGGTGCCCACGAAATGACTGGCTTTCGCAATGTCCTCGGCAACCCCTCCTATTGCTCCGGTCAGGCCCAACAGTCCTGTCGGAATTCCGAGCCCTATCCCGAGCGATCCTGAAATATCGACACCGGCCAGGCCAAATATCCCTCTCCGTCCTAAAACCTCCGCATGCTCCCCTAAGTATTTCCTCGTCTTGTCCCACACAAACTTGTCCACCCCTGTGGTGATGCCCAGCATTCGGAGCATGCCATTGATAAGCCACAGGAATTCATCTTTGAAGGGCCACGCTGCCCCACCGGAGATAACCAGCGGTGCTGCCAGTGCCCAGGTAAATCCAACAATGTTGTGCTTCTTCGCGCCGAGATCATAGAGGAGCTGCACGTAGTTGTGGCCAAAGTTGCCGTAGACATACATGGCCTGCCCTATCCGTGCACTCGCCGAGGTCCCCTGAGCCCACTCCGGCATGTTTGACTTTCCGTAGGCTGCGTGCGCCTTGTCGGTGGCCTCGATCGCCGCACTGTACGAGGCCTCCACGAGTTCCTCACCCTTCAGTCCTTCCCGCTCAAAGCGCTGTTTTGCCACAGTGTAGGCCGCCAGCATCGTCGTGCCCCTGTTCCACTGTTCGGTCTTGCTGAACATGAACATGGCCACTTTCATCATCCGGTCCCACGAGCGTTCAAGACCGCCCTGCATGGCGCCCAGTGCATCCCGGGTGAGCTGCGGTGCGTCGTATCCTTCCCGTGTGATGCGCTCTGCTATTCGCTGCTCCTCGGCGTCCAAGGTCCTGCCCATCATGTGCTTCGCATAAGAACGGCCCGCACTCGCGATCTCTTTTTGTATTTTCACTATGCTCACCTTCCCGCCACCGGCATACTGGTGGATGGATGCGGGAGCTGATGTCACCATGGCCGTCAGGTTGACAAAGGCGGACCGGGGGTTGAACCCTAAGAATTTCAAGGTCGCAACTGCTTTTGCATACGCCATAACCCTGTCGGCGGTATCGCTGTTTCTCAGGTTCTCCTCGATGTACCGCTTCGCGGTGTCGTATGCCTTCTGCTCGGCTGCCGGGTCGATCTGCTGGAGCAATTCGGTCGCTTTCCGGGAAACCTCTCCCTTTGCCATGCCCCCGGCCACACCTGAGGTGTAGCGCAGGTATGCCTCGATGGGGTCCTCGATGTACCCCTTGACCACCCTCCCCTTTGGAACACGGTGTATCTTGGTGGATTCGATACCCCGCTCGCGGATCATGTTGACGGCCTGCTCGATCAGATCTTCATTGAACTTCGCCAGCAGATCGGCACTTGTCGTGCTCTTCATGCCGGTCACTGCGTAGTCGATGGACTTCTGGACGTCGATCGTCCTGATGTTCAGGTAGACCGATTCCGGCAGCCTCTGGGATTCCCTTACCGTTATCTCCTCATACCCTTCCCGCTCCAATTCCTTTGACCGCAGCTCGCTCCAGTATGTGCTCCCCTGTTCGCGAATGTAGTGGCGGTCCCCGAATTCATCCTCCTTGTACGCGGTAATGACCAAGGACCCGGTCTTTCTCAACCGCGGGAAGTAATACCCCCGCCACTGGTCCATGACCTGCAACGCCCCCATGATGGTCTGCCTCAGCTCTGCCTTGTAATCCTTGTGGGCCTTCCGGAAGAACTGCTTGTGATCGTTCCACCAGTCTTCGGCTGTCTGTCCGGTGAACGCTTCCTTCGAGAAATGGATGGCCTGAACCTCCACGCCCCCGGCACGGCTGTGCCCCATGATGTAATTGATCCCTTCGTGGTAAGGCAGTCCGGCCCGCTCCTGTCGTTCCTTCCCCGAAGCGGTCCAGAAACCGTCGAATTCTTTCGTGGGCCTCACGGTAAAAACATGGAAGTTCTTTTTCCCTTCCTCGTCAAGGGCGAACGGGTCCTCTTCGTATCCCTGCTCTTCGAGTTTTTTGAGCAGTTCCTTCATGGGCGACTGCCGGGCGTCCAGCATCTTGTCGAAGGCTGACCTGATCATAAGCGCAACACGTTTGACGTCCTCCGACACCGTCATGGTTCTGATGCGGTCTGCGAAGGTCCACTCCTTCTCACGAACCCACTCCGTGTCAGCCATGATGAGGATGCGTGAGAGGTCCTCGTACCCTTTCCGGTCAGTTTTTCGCAGCCTGGCCACCGCCTCTGACACGGTTGTTCCTTCCCCCGAGTCGTTGAAGTCATAGAAAAGCTCATGATACGTCTCCTGGCGGTGGTGGGCCATGACATTGAAGAGCTGCTTCAGCACCGGATGCTCATACCACAGAGGATTCTTCAGTACCCGTTCGAGGAAGTGGGCATGGGGAAGGTTCTCCGGCATGTATGACATGATAGTTGCCGTCGCAGCCTTGGCATGATCCCGAATCCAGCCCTTGATCTCTGATGGTGAGGCTTTCGGCTCGGGCGGTGCCAATTTCTCAATCTGGCGCAGGAGGTCGTCAACGGCTATACTGCCCGTTGCAGATCCTTCCATCTCTTTCTTGAAGTACATCCCGGTCGTAGCCTTCGGCGCGACCCCGGAATAGCTTCGTGCCCGGTCAATCAAATGCAGGATGTCGGCGTCTGTCCATGTCAGGTTCGGAGCAATCCTTCTGAGCGCTGCCCGGATGAGTCCGACGATCCTCGTCCACACCGGGGTGGCTTCCCGTGTTTCCGCCATGTGGGCGATGAACTCATTGACGGCTATCCTCCGATCGTTCTTGTCGTTTAGATCAAGGGGGAGCCTCAATGTCCCCATTTTCTGTCCGTATCCTTTGACAATGCGATCCATAAGAGGAGTTCCCTGATATGCTTTTGCGATCTGCTGCCAGATGAGATCCACGTCCTCGTTCTGAAGAATACCTGTGATCCCCCGGTGCCCGACAGCTTCATGAATGAGGGTAACGAGTGCACCTCGTGCGTTCGGGATGGAGTCGGCGATGATATAGGTGGTGTCAGTCTCCTGGTCGTAGGCCCCGAAGATGGTGTCTCCTTCCTGCACGTAGCGCATGAACCGCGCTGGCAGGTCACGGGCTGTCTTGATAACCTCTACTTTTCCTATGTTCTTCCACTGCTTCATAGGCAATGCAAGGAACTGTTTCACCTGGTCCACCGTGAACCGTGGCGATTTTGGCGGCCTGATGTCAAAGGAAAGGTGCTTTAAGTCAGCCACGGTGGTCAGCTTGAAAAACGTCGGGTTTGCATCGGGATTAACCATACCTCGCTGCTGCATGCTTAATCCAGCATCAATGATGTCGAGGACCTGGAGACCTGCTGCCTTCCCAAAATTGGAAATATTTCGCGCTTCCCCTTCGAGAAACGCTCGCTTGGGGGCATAGACGATCATGTTCGAGGCGTTCCTCCGCTCTGCTTCCTGGAGCAGCATGCGCTGGATCTCTCCCCGGATGGGCGTCAGCCTCTCTATCGTAATGGTACTGATTAATTTATTCCTGACATCAAAAAAGCCGACGGTGATATCCGGGTTATCCTCTTTGATACCGGCCTGGTTGAATACTTTTATCGCCGAAGCAGGGCTTGACGCGGCCAGTCTCGCGGTCTTCTGTTCGCTGTACCGACGCTCAACAACAGGGAGCGTTTCCGTCTGCTTGCGTTTTGGCATTCTGGCGGTCTTATCCGGGATTGTGAAAGCCCCGTACTGCATCGCAGCATACTGCACTGGCGTGACGGCCATGATCCCGTGGACCATTACCCCCGACCCCTGGGCCAATCGAAACAGCCTTACCCCTATCCCTTTGTCCTCTTCTGACAGATCGGCAACGCCCGACGGGTGGTTGTGGATGAACCACAAGCCGGTCACTCCCTCGGTGTTGAGGGCCTGTCCGACTGCAACAATAGGCTGCACGATCGATGAGCTTGTCCCGCCCCTGCTCACACGGTGGACGCTGTGGACAGTACCGTCGTCTTTCATGAGGATTGCTGCGAATGTTTCCTGGGGATCGTCGAGAAGGTTGCGGGCTATGTCAGCAACATCATCGCTGTTTTCGATCTTTCTTGTTCCAGCGCGATAGCTGCCAATTCTTTCCGTGACAACTTCCTGTTTACGCGGTAGGGCGTTGGGTTTTCGACGTGGAGGTCGTCCGGATTGAGCGGTGCCGGTATTGAATAATGCACCCTGTTCTTTTGCTTTCTCGCCATACTCAAGCTTACGTTCTGCTATGCTGGTTGTCAAGG
>JGI12104J13512_1002254_pt1 | contig 12519 bp, 7 predicted proteins | sample TerdegcTABiofilm_FD_13512 | JGI IMG/M metagenome (IMG submission 13512)
ATTGACCCCGTAACGATTCATCCCCGTGAAGGGAAGGTGCGGCAACGGTAGGGAAATCCTCAAGCGATGTCATCCCCGCGAAGGGATTGTGTTGCAACGGTATTGACCCCGTAACGATTCATCCCCGCGAAGGGATTGTGTTGCAACGGTATTGACCCCGTAACGATTCATCCCCGTGAAGGGAAGGTGCGGCAACGGTAGGGAAATCCTCAAGCGATGTCATCCCCGCGAAGGGATTGTGTTACAACGGTATTGACCCCGTAACGATTCATCCCCGTGAAGGGAAGGTGCGGCAACGGTAGGGAAATCCTCAAGCGATGTCATCCCCGCGAAGGGATTGTGTTGCAACGGTATTGACCCCGTAACGATTCATCCCCGCGAAGGGATTGTGTTGCAACGGTATTGACCCCGTAACGATTCATCCCCGTGAAGGGAAGGTGCGGCAACGGTAGGGAAATCCTCAAGCGATGTCATCCCCGCGAAGGCGGGGATCCATTTATTGAGAGAATGGATGTGCGTTCCCCAATGAGGTCGAGGACAAGTTTCAAGGAAATGACGCCTACTAACAAATAGTTTTTCAGAAGCCTGTTTAAAAATAAATTTTACGGGAGGGTGTAATGGAAAAGAAATGGCAGATATGTGCAATAATCATCGCGGTGCTTATCATTATCGCGCTATACTGGACGCGTTTCCAAGTCGTCCCCGCAAACTACGCATACGCACCGGCGTTCTATAAAATCAACCGGCTCTCGGGCGATGTGACCCTTGTGGTGGGCAAGGAATTTGTAGCCGTGGAGAAGGCGGATGAGCGCGCACCCAGACCGGCCGCGCCTGCACCGGCTCCATCGCCTGCGCCGGCACCGGCAAAGTAGGGCCGTCATTCATCCGGGCGGATCCATATCCGGAACACTACACCAGTGTGATCGACGAGGATAATTGATGTCGGACAGGGGAGGCTTCAGCCTCCCCTGTCACTTTATGCCGGCAGTACCTTGCGGAGAAACCGTCCCGTAAATGATTCTTCAGCCCGCGCCACCTCTTCGGGTGTTCCGGAGGCGACGACCCGTCCGCCCCCTGGCCCTCCCTCAGGACCCAGATCAATCACGTGGTCAGCCGATTTTATGACGTCCAGGTTGTGTTCGATCACGACCACTGTGTTTCCCATGTCCACCAGTCTCAGGAGAACATCGAGAAGCTTCCGGACATCTGCGAAGTGAAGCCCGATGGTGGGTTCGTCCAGAATATAAAGGGTGTTGCCCTTCAAACGCTTGCCCAGTTCCCTTGCCAGCTTGATTCTCTGAGCCTCTCCCCCCGAAAGGGTCGTGGCCGGCTGGCCCAGGCGGATATAGCCGAGCCCCACGTCATTGAGAAGAAGGAGCCGGGATCTTATCGCCGGTATGTTCTCGAAAAAAGGCAGCGCCTGGCTCACGGTCATGTCCAGGACATCGGCGATGCTTTTTCCCTTGTAAAGAATGTCCAGGGTATCGCGGTTGAAACGCCTGCCGTGACAGACATCGCAAGTTACATAGACATCGGGGAGAAAATGCATCTCTATCCGGATGAGACCGTCTCCCTTGCAGGCCTCGCATCGTCCACCTTTGACGTTGAAGCTGAAGCGGCCAGAGCGGTATCCCCTGATCCTCGAATCGGGAAGCTGCGTGAAAAGATCTCGCACGGCATTGAAAACACCGGTATAAGTGGCGGGGTTGGAGCGCGGGGTCCGTCCGATTGGCTGCTGATCCATAATGATCACCCGTTCTATACCGCCCAGATCTCTCACCTTCCGTACCCGGCCGGCCCGGCCGCGGTAGCGGTAAAGTCTCCTTGCAAGAACCTTGAACAGGGTCTCTATGACCATGGTGCTCTTGCCCGAACCAGACACCCCGGTCACACAGGTGAAGGCGCCCGTCGGAATACGGATGTCGATATTCTGCAAATTATTCTCCGAGGCGCCCTCCAGAATTATATGCCGTCCTGACGCCGGCCGGCGCCTTGAGGGCAGCGGTATTGTGAGCCGGCCGGACAGATATCCTCCCGTCAGCGAATCCGGAACGCTGCATATTTCATCCGGAGTCCCCTGGAATATGATCTCTCCTCCGCCAGGCCCGGCCCCCGGTCCCATATCTATCACGACATCGGAGGACTTCATCATCTCCGCGTCGTGCTCGACCACAAGTACCGTATTTCCCATGTCGCGGAGTCGCTTCAGTGTAGCGATGAGGCGCCCGTTGTCCCGGGGATGAAGGCCCACGGTTGGTTCATCCAGAACATAGAGCACTCCGACCAGACCCGATCCGATTTGCGTGGCCAGCCTGATGCGCTGCCACTCTCCTCCTGAAAGCGTGTTCGATGAGCGCTCGAGACTCAGATAATCCATGCCCACATCGAGAAGGAACCGCAGTCTCTCCCTGATCTCCTTCAGGATACTCTGCGAGATCAGTCTTTCCTGCTGTGAAAGAACCAGGGTATCAAAAAAAGCCATGGACTCTGTGGTCGACATGCGGCAAACATCCGAGATGCTCCTGCCGCCGACGGTGACCGCCAGGCTTTCTTTTTTCAGCCGGGCGCCCCGGCAGGACGGGCATTCCGTGACGTTCATGTATCGGGCGAGCTCGGCGCGGGCATCGCCGGAGTTTGTCTCCCTGAAGCGCCTGTCCAGGTTCCTGATCACTCCCTCAAAGGGCCTGCTGTAAAAATACCTGCGGCCGTCGCGGTCGAAGTAGAACTGTATCTCCTCATCTCCGGACCCGTAGAGGAGGACGCGGCGGACTTCCTCCGAAAGCTGATGGAACGGGGCGTTGACATCAAAGCCGTAGTGCTTTGAAAGAGACTCCAGAACCTGGTAAAAATGAAGCGAGTTTCTTTTTTCCCATGGAACGATCGCCCCCTCTCTGATAGAAAGCGAGGCATCGGGAACCACAAGATCTTCATCGAAGTACATGCGGGTGCCGAGCCCGCCGCAGTCCGGACAGGCTCCGTAAGGACTGTTGAAAGAAAAGAGCCTTGGCTCAAGTTCAGAAAAGCTGATACCACACCGCGGACAGGCGTAACGCTCGCTGAAGACCCGCTCGTCACCGTTCGCCTCTATTTTAACGAGGCCCTGGGAGAGCCCCAGAGCGATCTCCAGGGAATCTCGCAGTCGCTTGCCGATGCCTTCCCTGACAATCAGGCGGTCCACGACTGCGTCGATCGAATGCCGCTTCTTCCTGTCGAGGACGATCTCGTCGGCAAGGTCACGAACTTCACCGTCAACGCTGACTCTGACAAAGCCGTCCTTCCGCAGTTTTCTCAGCTCCTTCTGAAACTCCCCCTTCTTGCCCATTACGATTGGAGCCAGGATCGTCACCTTCGTGGAAGCCGGTAATTCGAGTATGTGATCCACCATCGCCTCGACAGTCTGGGGCCGAATCTCTCTACCGCATTCGTGGCAGTGGGGGATACCGATTTTCGCGTAAAGAAGCCTGAGGTAATCGTAGATCTCCGTGACGGTCCCCACGGTTGATCGAGGGTTCTGACTCGGCGGTCTCTGCTCGATTGCTATGGCGGGAGAAAGTCCATCGATGGATTCGACCTGCGGCTTGTCCATCTGACCGATGAACTGGCGGGCATAGGTTGAGAGCGATTCAACGTACCTTCTCTGGCCCTCGGCGAAAATCGTATCAAAGGCCAGCGAGGATTTACCGGAGCCGCTGACACCAGTTATCACTACAAACTTATCTCTTGGAATATCGATGTCGATGTGCTTGAGGTTGTGCTGAGACGCACCCCGGATTTTTATATAGTCCATTTCATCTCATCGCTTACAGCCTGATCTCGACATAGGATTTCTTTCTCAGCTCCTGTATCCAGTCCTGGAGCTTTTTCTCCATTTTCTCGTTTGTTATCTCTTCCTTGATCTCTTCCCGGACGGCCGTGAGCGGCTTGACGCCCTTCCCTCTGCGGTCCGTTATCCTGAGAATGTGAAATCCGACAGACGATTCAATCACAGGGCTAAGCTCGTTTTCCTTCAGCTTGAAAGCCGCCTCGTCCACGACGGGGATAAGCGTTCCCTTCTCCACAAATCCCAGATCGCCTCCCGTCTGCGCCGCCGGTCCCTGAGAGTAACGCGCGGCCATCAAACCGAAGGATTCCCCTTTTTTCAGTTTGCCAAGAATCTCTTCAGCCTGCCCCCTGAGCCTGTCGCGGGTTTCTTCATCTGCATCACGGGGAAGCATCAGCAGAATCTGCTGGAGCCTTACGGCTTCCCTCCCTTCATAAATCTGCCTGTGCCTGCTGTAATAATCTCCGATCTCCTCATCGGTCACTGAAATCTTGGCCCTTACTTCCCTCGCCGCCAGCCTCATCTTCATGAGGTGGCCTTTCACCTCCTCCTTGTACGCCTCGAGAGAAGAACCCTCCTTGAGAAGCGCGGCCTTCAGATCGTCAAGTTTCATTCCCCGTCGCGCCATGATATCGTTGATCGAGGCCATCACATCCTCTTCCTTGACGATAATGCCCGCTTTTTTAGCCTCCTGTTCGACAAGCATGTCATCTACCATTCGATTCATTATGATCGTGCGGGCCTCGGCCGTTATCCTCGCGATGTCTTCCTTCCGGGCGGACTGGGCAATCCGCTCCACGTAGGCGCTCACCGTTTTGTTAAGCTCGTAAAGCGTGATGACGTCATTGTTCACCACGGCGACAATCCGGTCCTCAACCTGGGCCTGCCCGTAGCCCGCGGCGCCCGTCCATATCAGAACTGCAAGAATGACCATCGTTATTTTCTTCATCATCTCTACCGACCTTTCACTGTTGAGCCTGTTCACTTCTTTGCCGTCGCATCCTTCCGCTCACTCTCCCTGAACAGAACGGACTCGTTGATCTTCACAACGGCAGCGGACCTCAGACTTTTCAACCACTCACCGTAGGCACGCTCCTCTTTTTCTCTCCTCAGCCCGGCCCTGACCTTTTCCCTCGCTTTGGCCGACAGAATCCCGGCGCCCTTCTCTTTTTCCAGGACTTTGATAATATGGAATCCGTATGGCGTTTCCAGAATGCCGCTTATCTTCTCCGGAGGCAGGGAAAAGGCTGCACGGTCCATTGCCTCGGGAAGCACACCGCGGGAAAAGAAACCCATGTCTCCCCCTTTCTCGGCTTCAGGACCTGTCGACACATCTCTCGCGACCGAGGCAAAATCTTCGCCTCTTTTCAGCCGTTCCAGAACCGCCTCCGCCTTCTCTCGATCCGGAAGAAGAATCTGGCTTATGCGGACCCTCTCTTGCGACAGACCCTCCTTCGCGTGACTCCTGATATAGGCATCAACTTCTTCGTCCGTCACTGAGACACGGTAATTCACTTCCCGGTTGATGAGCTTCTCGAGAAGCAGCCGCTTTCTCAGATCCTCTTTCCAGGACCTGTAGCGGTCTCCCTTACCCTTGAAGAGTTCCCTGAACTGATCTTCCGGATAATCCCTTTTGATATCCTCTATCCGTTTCGCCAACTCCTCGTCTTTCACGGCTATGCCCAGTTTACCGGCATGGTTCATCATGACCTTCTCATCTATGAGTTCATTCAGGACATCGGCCTTTAGAAGTCTCTCTCGTTTCTCATCCAGGGACTTCGCTGCCCTGAGGAGGGATTTTTTAACTTCCAGTTTCTCATTGAATTCGGCGAGCGATATTCCCTCTCCGTCTACGGTCGCAACGTTTTCACCCTTAATAGTGTCAAACCACTGGCACCCGCCGACCGCCACAAGAATGATGGCCGCCGCAATCGTAACGGAGCCGATGATATAAATGTTCCCCTTCAACTTCTTGACATCCATGAATCAGACACCGGGCGGTATTACGTGAATAGTGAATGGTAAATACTATTTTGTCATTCCGTGCAAGCGAAGCGCGACAATGAATCGCGTCTTTTCAATAATCTCTGGATCCCCGCCTTCGCGGGGATGACATCGCTTAAGGCTTTCTCTCCGTTGCCACACGCTACCTTCACGGAGATGACATCGTTAAAGGCTTAATACTGTTGCGACGCCGTCACTTCGCGGGGATGACATCGCTTAAGGCTTTCTCTCCGTTGCCATACGCTACCTTCACGGAGATGACATATTGTATTAAAATTCCGAGCCTTTCATTCAGTTGCCAGCCATCGAATATTTTCCTGTCATGCCCGCGAAGGCGGGCATCCAGTCATTTCACTTGAACCCTTGAGCCCCTTTTTTTTTCAATTCATCAATTCCTTGAGCAATCCCTTCGTAACACCTATGACCTCCGCAGGAGCCAGACCGAAGGCGGGAACGCAAAGCTTAAAATCCGGTGTAAACCGAGTTCCCTCTTTATTCCGGCGGACCAGCCGGACAATCTTTCCGGGATCCAGATCGCTGCTATTCAAAAAGGAGACCGTCAGATTCTTGCCGTCATAATCGATCCGTTTCGCCATCACCTGCACGGCAAGATTGCGGATGCGGATAACGTCCAGAAGATTTTCGGCCTGCGGGGGAACGAATCCGTAACAGTCGGCAAGTTCCTCCCTCAGTCCCGCAAGTTCTTCCTCCGTCGATGCCATCGATATGCGCTTGTAAGTCACGAGCCGCCTGTTCATGTCTGAGATATAGTCTTCGGGGAGATAGGCGGACAGGCCGAGATGAATCTCCGGCCGCACCTTTTCTTCCTCCTGCGGTTTTTCGCCTCTCATTTCCCTGATGGTGTTTTCAATGAGCTCCAGATACATCTCATAGCCCACGGCGGCAACGTGCCCGGACTGGGAAACACCCAGGATGTTCCCCGAACCGCGGATCTCAAGGTCATGAGAGGCGATGCTGAAGCCGGAGCCGGGTTCCGTGAGCTCACGAATCACCTGAAGGCGCTTCCTTGTTTCCGGCGAAAGCAAAGCGCCCTGCGGGATAAGGAGATAGGCGATCGCCTCTTCCTTAGACCTTCCCACCCGCCCCCGGAGCTGATAGAGCTGCGACAGGCCGAAACGGTCCGCACGATTTATGATAATGGTATTGGCCGTCGGAATGTCTATGCCGGATCCTATTATCGTCGTGCAGACCAGGACATCGTATTCCCTCCTGACGAACTTCACCATGACCTCTTCCAGTTCCGCGGCCTTCATCCGGCCATGTGCCACGGCCATCCTGGCCTCCGGAACCAGACGTTCCAGTAACCGGGCCATTCTGTAAATGGACTGGATTCTATCATGAACAAAAAAAACCTGCCCATGTCTCCCCATTTCTTCCCGTATCGCACTCTGAACTGACTCCTCATCCATCTCGAGGACGTGGGTCCGGATAGAACGCCGATCCCGGGGAGGCGTGTTGATCACGGAAAGGTCGCGGATACCAACCAGGGAAAGCTGGAGCGTCCTGGGAATCGGCGTCGCCGTGAGTGTGAGTACGTCCACGAGCGTTCTCAGGTGCTTGAGCTTCTCTTTGTGGCTCACGCCGAAGCGCTGTTCTTCATCTATCACGACAAGTCCAAGATCCCTGAACGCAACGTCCTTCTGAAGAAGGCGGTGGGTCCCGATTACGATATCTATCGATCCCTTCCGGAGCTCCTCTACGATCTTCTTCTGCTCATTCTTAGCCCTGAAACGGTTCAGCACCTCGACCCTAACCGGGTATTTTTCCAGTCTCTGCGAAAAGGTCTGGAAGTGCTGTTCCGCCAGAAGCGTCGTGGGAACGAGGACCGCCACCTGTTTACCGTCCATGACCGCCCTGAAGGCGGCGCGAATCGCCACTTCCGTTTTTCCGAATCCGGCGTCTCCGCATATCAGCCTGTCCATTGGCCTGGTACCGGCCATGTCGAAGTTGACGTCTTCGATGGCCCGCATCTGGTCGGGGGTCTCCTCGTATTCAAAGGAAGATGAAAACTCGTCATAATAGGCATCGGGCGGCGTGAAGGCGCGGCGTTCCATGGACTCTCTCGCGGCATACAGAGAGACCAGCTCACCGGCGATCTTCTCCACCGAGCGCTTTACCCGCTTCTTGGTATTATCCCATGAGGTACCCCCGAGTTTGTCCACGCGAGGAGGCCGTCCGTCCGGACCTATGTATCTCTGAATCCGGTCCATCCGGTCGACTGGAATGTAGAGCCTGTCTCCCTCCGAATATTCAAGAAAGAGGAAATCATTTTCCATGCCCCCTACCGCCAGCTTCTGGAGACCACGGTAAACACCAATTCCGTGATCCTCGTGGACCACGAAGTCGCCCTCCTTGAGTTCCCCGAAGGACCTGAGGAAATAACCCTCCCGGGCGGGCCTCGCCCTTACGGTCCTCGCCTTCTTCCCGAAAATCTCCTCATCACTGATGACTACCCACTTGAGAAGCGGAAAATGAAATCCGCTCGATATACGCCCTTCTCTGAGGACGATCTCTCCTCTGCCGCTGTGGCGAAGAAGCCGGGCGAGAAAATCGCCGTTCTCCCGTTCCGCCTGCAGGGAATAGGTTTCCATGAGATGGGCCATCTTCTTAATGTTCGCCTCCCCGCTGCAGAGAAGTCCCACCAGATTCCCGGATTCGCGCCAGCCTTCGATCTTCTCCATCAGGTCCCTGAGGGGCCTTTCATCTTTCCTGAAACGCTCCCGCTCCTCTTTCAATCCCGAAGGGGTCTCCATCTGAAAACGGATCGTCCGCGAGGAGTCCTCATCCTTTCTCTCGATCTCAAGATCATCAAGATAGATTTTCCGAAACTGCTCAAGCCCACGATTCAGCTCCTCCTTCGAGAGAAGATATGATTCCTCCTCGAGATAAAATCTCCCCTCGCTTTTCGCCTTCAGAAGCGAACGTGAAAGGTCGTTCGCCGCTCTCTCCACTTCCAGCTCAAGCGACATGGCATTTTCAAGAAGAAGAATTCCATCGTCGGGCACGTAGGAGAGCAGATGCTCCATGGGCGGTCCGAAGAGGGGGAGGAACCGGGGATCTACGGTCTGCCCGAATCCGTTCTCGAGCGCCTCTATGAGACTGTCCCTCGCTACCCGTGAGAGATCTATTTCATTAGCCCTGTCTCTAAGGTTCTTCGCTGCTTCCTTCCGCCGATCGGGTGTGAGGATAAGTTCCCTGGCCGGGGAAAGTACAAACTCGACCACCTCCCCGCCGGAACGCTGCGAGTCGGGATCGAACGGCCTGATGGATTCAACTTCATCCCCGACAAAGACCATACGGTGCGGCGATGACTCCACCGGCGAAAAGATATCCATGACGTGTCCCCTGACGCTGTACTCGCCCTTTTCCTCCACTAGTGCCGTCCGCCGATATCCTCCCTCGTCGAGTTTTCGAATCATATCCTCGCGCTCCAGAAAATCGCCGATCGAGATTTTGCATATATAATCCCGGACTGCGTCGCCCGAGACCATCCTCTGGAGAAGCGCGCTCATGGGCAAAACGACGAGGGACGGTTTTTTCAGGATGAGACGCGCAAGAATCTCTATCCGCCGCTCTCCCGTGTCTCCCTGAGACGAGAACACATCCGACCCGATGACATCCCAGGGGGGGAAAAGAAAGACCTCACCGGCTTCAATGAAAAGACCGGCATCACGGCACAGATTCGCCGCCGCGTTCATCGTGGGCGCAACCGCCACCACGGTCTTACGGAAAGCCCGGTGGATAATAGCGGCAAGAAGGCCCTTCGCCGATCCGCGCAGACCACAAATCCTGACCTTCTCCGCGCCGAGACCGACCCGTCTGATCACCTCGCTAAAAGCGGGATCAGCCAGAATCGTTCTATCTTCAGCTATCTCTATCATTCAAATCCAACATATTCCCGGCATAAGGCAGTGCACGGTTAACAGTAATGGTAAACGGTGAATGGAAATTCGTATCCTCTTATCTTCGTATCTTCTCAACTTCTATATCTTTATCATCCTGCTCAACGCACCGCGGGCACGCTCCGCTACCGCATCGGGCACTCGGACTACGTGCTTCATTTCTTTTATTGATGCAAGAATGTCCTCCAGGGTGATTGTCTTCATGGTCTCGCATATGAGTTTGTCGGACGCTAGAATGAAGGTCTTGCCGGGATTCTCTTTCCTAAGGGTATAAAGAATTCCCGATTCCGTTCCTATGACCAACTTCTCCGCATCCGTCTCGCGGGCATAGCGGGTGATCCCCGCCGTGCTCCCCACGAAATCAGCGAGATCAATTACATCCGCCCTGCACTCGGGATGGACGGCCAGTTTCGCTCCTGGATGGCGATTCATCACATCCCTAACCTCATCCGCCCCCAGGAAATGATGAACGGGACAATAGCCGTTCCAGGAAATCACCTCCTTTTTCGTGAACCGCGCCGTGTAGCGAGCCAGATTGCCGTCCGGAACCATCAGGACCTTTTCGCTCTCAAGAGAATTCACTACCCTCACCGCGTTCGCCGAAGTGCAGCAGATATCGCTCATAGCCTTGATCTCGGCCGACGAGTTCACATAGGTCACGACGGGGACCCCTGGATTTTCGGCTTTCGCTTCTTCCAGCTGACCGGGCGTGATCATATCCGCGAGCGGGCATCCTGCCTCAAGCCTCGGGAGGAGAACCGTCTTGTCTGGAGATAAAATGGAAGCACTCTCCGCCATGAAATGAACACCTGCAAAGACCAGGACTGAAGCATCGGTCTTTGCCGCTTCAATGCTGAGCGCGAGAGAATCGCCGAGAAAGTCGGCAATTTCCTGGATCTCATCCCGCTGATAATAATGGGCGAGGAGAACCGCTCTTTTCCCCCGTAGTTCTTTCCTTATTTCCCTCTGAAGTTCTGAATTTTTCATATCAGTGAACCTTTCACATACACTTTCATCCCCACAAAAGGCGTCCCTGGGGCATCTAACAATTGAATGTTTTAGATTATATTACGGACCGCCATAATTCAAGCCCAATTCCCTTTTTATTGACAAGCCTGGAACTTTGCGATAATTTCACCCCGCTTCCTTGAACTTCAAACAAGAAACCAGAAAGTGTATTGTAATGATCTCCGTAGAAGAAGCCCTTCACACAATTCTGGAATCCATAAGACCTCTTCCCCTGGAGAAGGTGGGCATCCTCAAGTCGCTGGGGCGGGTTCTGGGCGAAGACATCGTCTCCGAGCGAAACATCCCCCCCGGTGACAACTCTGCCATGGACGGCTACGCGCTACGCGCCGCCGACACGCTCTTCGCATCCCGCAAGAATCCCGTGACGCTCCTTGTGATCGAGGACATCCCCGCGGGACATATGCCAAAAAAGAAAATAAAGGCCGGTCAGGCCTCTCGCATAATGACGGGCGCTCTCATCCCCGAAGGAGCCGATGCCGTCCTCAGGGTTGAAGATACTGAGACCGACGGAAAGAGCGTGAGGATATTCACCTCCATCAACGCGGGAAACGATATCCGCATGGCCGGTGAGGATGTTAAGAAAGGCGAGCTGGTTATCCCGAGAGGCGGCATACTCCGAGCAGCCGAGATCGGGATGCTTTCCTCTCTAAGTCGTTCCTTCGTATATGTTTTCCAGCAGCCCGTGGCCGCAATCCTCGCCACGGGCGACGAACTTGTTGAGGTGGACCAACCGGTCGAGCCGGGAAAGATCGTCAACAGCAACAGCTATGCACTGGCGGCTCAGGTCTTGGAATGCGGAGCCATCCCCATGCAGCTGGGCATCGCGAGAGACAACCGTGAAGACCTGGTGGAAAAATTCCGGGCGGCACTTCGAGCGGATATTATTATCTCCTCGGGCGGCGTGTCCGTGGGTGACTACGATCTTGTCAAGGACGTAATGAAGGAAATGGGAAGCAGCATGCACTTCTGGAAAGTAGCAATGAGACCGGGGAGACCCCTCGCCTACGGAACCCTGGGCGGCAAGCCCATCTTCGGTCTTCCAGGAAATCCGGTATCATCAATGGTCTCATTCGAGCAGTTCGTGCGACCCGCGCTTCTCAAGATGATGGGGCAAAGCAGCCTCTTCCGCCGATCAGTAAGGGCCGTCCTGGCGGAGAACATATCGAAGAAAAGCGGCGTGCGTGCATTCCTGCGGGCAAGGGTTTCTTCCGAAAAAGGTCAGTACGTGGCAACCACGACCGGCGAGCAGGGCTCCGGAATATTAAAATCCATGGTCCGGGCGAACGGCCTGATCATACTGCCGGAAGAAATGACGAGCGCTAAGAAAGGCGATACCGTAACAGTGCAAATCCTCGATAACTCTCTCGAAACTACGACCAACCCGGAATACCTTTGATAGCATACTCCAGACTAAATATCCGATAATCAATTGACACAACAGGCCGAATCCTGTATTCATACTTCCTACGGAAGTGCGCAGGTCACTGGTGGGCCTCCCGGACTTCAAATCCGGTGTGGGGCGCTAAAACCGTCCCGGGTGGGTTCGATTCCCATGCACTTCCGCCATACTTACCTAGAAAATAGAAAAAATAGGGAAAAAAATAGGGGTCAGCCCTTGACACGAGACATCTCCTCTTCTATTTTCCTGATTGTGTTCTCCAACTTTCCGTCTTTCTGCATGCTCTTCTTGAGCCGTGTCCCAATCTTTGTGACAGCAGAATAACTAATTCCAAAATAGCGCCC
>JGI12104J13512_1002255_pt1 | contig 12518 bp, 8 predicted proteins | sample TerdegcTABiofilm_FD_13512 | JGI IMG/M metagenome (IMG submission 13512)
GCTATCCGTTTCATCGTTTCGGCTATTTCGGCATAGCCCTCCCGCTCGGCCTGGCGGGCCATGGCGATGTAGATGCCCACCTCCATGCACTCGCCCTTGAACTGCATCTCTAAATCCCCTTCAAAACCGGAGCCTTTTGCCACGCCGATTTTGTTCCAGTCCACAAGATCAGGGCCAGAAGTGGTCATCAGTTCGAATTTTTCCTTGGGAGCTTCACAGTTAGGACATTTTTCCGGTGGTGTTTCCCCTTTGTGGACATACCCGCAAACAATGCAACGCCATCTTTTCACAGTCTTAACCTCCCCGTTTATTGTAATTTTGTTTAATACCTTATTAGGCAATCATTCTTCAGTTTTATCACCATGTCTTTCCAAACATTCCGGGCAGATTCCATAATAATAAAGTGTGAATTCCTCCACCAGATAGCCGTTTACATTAAATGGTGTCTGTATTTCCACAGTACCGGCCTCCAAATCATGCACAGACTCGCAAATCCGGCATAAAAAATGGCCGTGGGGAAGAGGGTTGGGGTCAAAATGTCTTTTATCCGCCTTGATTCTTACCTCCTGCAATTCTCCCGCCCTGGCCAGCACTTCAAGAGTATTATATACCGTGGCGAGAGACAGCGATGGGTACTGGGGTTTTAACTGATTATAGATTTCCTCCGCTGACGGGTGCTTAGTATTGCCTTCAAGAAAATTTAAAATAGCCAGCCTTTGGGGAGTCAATTTCAGCCCCAGTTTTTTTAATTTGTTTATCATCATTATAAATTAACATCTCCTATTAAATTGTAATAATTATAAATTAATAATTTTACTTTGTCAACACCTTCAGCTAAAATTATTATCAAAAAATTATTATTTATAAAAGGCGAATTTTCAGCGTTTTTGAATTTGACGTTGCCCCGGCATGCATGTAGTATTTATACTATACCGGTAAGTATCCAGCAATCTTATAATTTCATAATTTCCTATACTGAAAATAGAATTTACCCGGGCAGGGTATTGTCCCTGTTCACTCCGGTGCTCCGCGTAAGATGTGCACCAAAGCTCGCGTCGGGCGAAATTGGTCCGCCTTCAACTCGCCGTCCTGGCTCGCTGAAGGCTGGCGCGAACGTCCTGTCCGCGCCCCCAATTCCGCTCTCTCGCTTCGCCAGGTGCTGTTACCGGCGCTACGCAAGTCGTTCACCCGGGACAACTACCCTTCCCCCATCTTATTTTCATCCTTATATGCTGGTGCCGCACAAGCGGCATGGGAGTCTAAAATAAAAAGAGTTGACTTAATGTGGCAGCAACAACAGGAACGGAAACCCTATCTAAACCGGCCCGCCCCGTCCGCAACCGCTTTGACCGCTCCGAATGGGCAGGCGCTTTTGGCGACCTTGGAACACTGATTCCTTACGTAATGGGATACATAACCGTAATGAATATGGACCCACTGGGCGTGCTGTTTATGTTCGGCATATTAATGATCGGATCGGGGCTTTATTACCGGACCCCCATACCGGTTCAACCCATGAAAGCCATCGGCGGAGCTGCCATTGCCCAGGCAACTGCAATTACTCCGGGCATGGTCTGGGGTTCGGGGATCTTTACAGGTCTCTTTTGGTTAACGCTTGGTCTGACCGGCGCCCTGGACATCATCTCAAGATTAGCCGTCAAACCGGTAATCAGAGGAATCGTTCTGGGCCTGGGTTTTTTGTTTATGATGGAAGGCATCCGCATGATGCGCTCGGACTTCATGGTAGCTGTAATTGCCATGGCAATTGCTTTCATCCTGCTAACCAGCAAACGTCTTCCTGTCATGTTCGCCTTAATCGTTTTCGGGGTTACAGTCGCCCTGGTGAAAGATCCGGGTCTGGCCAAAGAGCTGGCCGGTATCAAAATTAGCTTCCGGCTGCCGGAACTGGTCATAGGACAAGTTACCTGGACTGACTTCATAAAAGGCACGCTGATCTTGGGTATTCCCCAGGTACCGCTGACGCTGGGCAACTCGGTAATCGCTATTACAGCAGAAAACAACAGGTTATTTGCAGAAAAACCTGTGACAGAAAAGAAGATAGCCACTTCCATGGGTATATTGAATTTAATTTCCCCGCTGTTTGGCGGGATCCCCATGTGCCACGGTGCCGGCGGCATGGCCGGACATGTACGCTTCGGCGCCCGTACCGGCGGCGCGCTAGTCATTCTTGGCACGCTTTTACTGGTCATCGCTCTATTCCTCAGCAATTCGGTCCTGTTGATCTTAAAAATATTTCCAACGAGTGTGCTGGGCGTGCTATTATTCTTTGCCGGCCTGGAACTGGCTGTTTCGTCCCAAGATGTCGGGAGAGAGAAAAATGATTATTACACCTTTCTGGTAACCGCCGGCTTTTCTCTCTGGAATATAGGGGCGGGTTTCGTAGCCGGCCTGGTCATGCAGGAGCTGTTAAAAAGAAGGATTTTCAAGGTTTAAAAAATTTTATAGACAAGCTTATAAAATAGTGCTAACATGGAGAAAAAATTAAAGCTATACAGGAGCCCTCATATGTGGGACTGATGAGGGAACCGGGTGCAAATCCCGGACGGTCCGGCCACTGTGAGTGGGGAGCGGCTTCCCAATATGCCACTGGGTTTCAGGTCCCTGGGAAGGCGGGAAGCAGGCCATGAACCACAAGTCAGGATACCTCCCTGGATAGTTTTTACTTGCGGCCTTCCGAGGAAAGGCTAGCGGTAGCAGGTGAGCTGTTTGTCATATTGTTTGTTATATTATAGAAAGCTCATCCGTTTGATCATTACCCTGGCTTTTCCACAAAGCCAGGGTTTTAATTTTTTAATTTTCTTAAGGAGGAGATTCTGATGAAGAAACTGAGAACAATGGTAGCGCTATTGGTGCTGCTGAGCTTTATGTGTACCGCCGTCATAAGTTCAGGAATACCCTTGCAGCCATGTTACGGCAACACGCTTTCAGCTGCCGAGATGGCAGCAAGAGCAATTGATTTCATCAACACAAAATATAAAAGCGGGGAAAATATTGATGGTTACGCCGCTTACGTCTTAACTCTGGCTGGCGAAGACCTGGCAACAGATAAATGGACCGTTGACAACAAGTCCTTAAAAGAAAGAATTAAAATCCTGGCTAGCCTCCTGGGGGATAGCAACAGTTTAATTACCTACATAATCTCCACTCAAAACGACGACGACAGCTTCGGGCCGAATAAAAACAAGTTCCATACCACGGCGGCAACTCTGCAAGCTCTTGCAGCAGTCAAGGCGGATACCGTCGGCACCGTTGTATACGACCAGGTAAGAAATTCCATTGACCTTGCCATTTCTTACTTTAAAAGCGGCTACCAGAGTGGAAGCATGCCCTATGTGGCAAATGGTGGGGATTTTGACTACCGCTGTGTAGAGGCGCTTGTCGCTGCCGGCGAGAATATATCATCGGACAGCTGGACAAGAGAGGGCACTTCCTTAAAAGAAGAAGTAATCACTTCGGCTGATGCCGCAACCGCTGCTGCAGCGGCAAAATCGCCCGCTAAGGATGCCGTCGCCTCTCTGGCAAAGGAACTGACAGTGCTGCTCGCCGTTTACCCTGCCTCAGACAGCGTCAACAAACTGGCTGACGCGATCATAGCCTCAAAAGACGACTCCGTCTCCGGTCAGCTATACTTCGGCCAAAATATTTACGATGACGTCCTTGTGCTGACCGCCCTGGGCAAGGCAGGCAGGCTTGGCGATATTGACCAGAGCCAGGCTCTCGCCTACCTCAACACATTTAAAACTGACCATTACAACAGCTGGAGTATGCCCGCCGGAGCAGCGTGGAGAGGAGTATTTAGCCAGGAAGAACCCGACCTGACGGCGCAGGTGCTCACCGCGCTCAGCTACTTTAACGGTGCAAAAAACCCGGGTCACCCCGTTTATAATTTGATCCAGGAAGGCCTGGATTATCTGTCCGACATCCAGGATCCGGATACAGAGGCCATAACGGCCATGTGGGACAGCACGTTTGCCACGGCCGAAACTCTCATCGCCTTAAAATCACTTGGAAAAACCTATAACGAATACGCTGGCACCTCTTCACCCTGGATGAAAAGGTCCAAAACCAAGACCATCGCCCAGTGCCTGTTGGCACTCAGCAGGTGGGATGACAGCGCGGTTCTCCGTGACCAACTGGCCGACATGCTGGCAGGCAGGCAGAAGTATACCGAGCCGGGCAAAGGCTCCTTCGAAAACAGCGTCTACAGCGACATGTGGGCCTTTATCGGCATGGGTGAGGCCGGCAAGTTAGATAAACTCGATACTGCCGGTGCAAAAGACTATATCCTGTCCAAACAGGGCGCGGACGGCTCATGGGGAGAGATTTTTGAAAACGACTATTACCCCGACGTGCTATCCACCACCCAGGCCATCCGGGCACTTACCTACCTACCGGATGCATCCTGCCAGCAGGTCCAGGCTGCGATCAACGGCGGTCTGACCTACCTGAAAAAACTGCAGCAGGCAGACGGTGGTGTCTACTCGGCCTGGTACGACCCGGCGGTAGATAACTCTGAGCTTATCGTCACCCTGTACAGACTGAATAAAGACCCCTCTGCAAATGAATGGAAAAATTTAGAAGGATTGACACCTGTCGACTACCTTTTGAACAATACTATGAACGACGACGGCAGCTTTGGCACAGTTAAGAACGTGTTTGGATCGGCTGAGGCACTTTCTGCACTAATCCTGGTAAACGGATACGGCAATCCTGGAGGAGAAAACAACCAGCCTCCACCGGTCCAGAATAGCTACAGTGTCAACATCGCCGTGGTAGGGATGAACGGGGAACATCTCTATGAGCCGGGCATAGTGACCGTGAGCACGGATGGCCAGTGGGGGTGTACCGCCCTGGGCGCCCTGCACGCCACCGGCCTCAGTTACCATGCCGACCCCAATACCGGCTTTGTAAGCAACATTGAGGGACAGGCCAACAGCGGCATGAACGGCTGGATGTTCAAGGTAAACGGTGTTGTGCCGGCGGTATCGGGCAAAGACAAAAAGGTGAGCGAGGGGGACCAGATCATCTGGTGGTACAGCAAAGACATAAATTCCAGCGGCCCGGATTGGAGCAGCCTAACAAAAAGCACCAATGAAACCACCACCAGCACTAAAACCTTTGAAAACATGCCGCCAGGCTTGCAAACCACGAAGGGAGCTCTGGAAGCCCTGGAAAACCTGGGCAAACTGCTGGCTATTGGCACAGATGCGGTTAAACTGGACACCCTGGGCGAAAGGCCCGCAGTAGTTGTGGTAAAAACAGGAGAACTGCCAGATATGTCTGCATTCCTGGCCCTGCAAAAAAACCTTGCCAGTAATACAGTCGACCTGGCCATTAAAGCAGAAGCAACGAAGGACAATGTCATTGCTGACACCCTGGGCGAGACAGGGCTTTTTATCCCCAAGGATGCTTTAAGTAACGATCTGACAGTTAGTATAAAAAAACAGTCCGCAGGTTTTTCAGGCGGCAACACCGGCAGCAGGACACCGCCTGCCGGCTACTGGCAGGTTGCGCCTGTTTACAGCCTGGGACCGGATGGCATCCGCTTCGCCGTGCCGGCAACCCTTGTCCTGAAAGTAGCCGTGCCGCCCCTGGCCAGGCCGGAAAACTTGGTGCTGGCCCAATATGATCAGGCTGAGAAAAAGTGGTGTGCCATCCCGGCGGTGTTTGATGCCGGTAGCGGGTTAATCATGGCAAAAATCAGCCATTTTTCCGATTATACTGTGCTCGCCAGGCAGGAAAGAAAGTCATTTGACGATGTCAACCCGGCTGCCTGCGGCTGGGCCGTAGAGCCCGTTGAACTGTTGGCCGGAGCCGGTATAATAGAAGGGGTAGGTGGAAGGCTTTTCGAGCCGGACCGTCCCATCACCAGGGCCGAGTTAAGCAATATCCTGGTCAGGGCTCTGAACCTGCCGGCAGCTTGCCCTGATAATAGCTTCAAAGATGTAGCGGAAACAGAATGGTACGCCGGTTGTGTTGCCGCAGCCGCCTGCGCAGAACTGCTCAGAGGTTATGAAGACGGTTTTTTCCGCCCTGAGAAAGCAATCCCCAGGGAGGAAATGGCTGCTGTGCTGGCGCGGCTGCTCAATAAGGGTGACCAGCCGAATGCCGGGCTGCCTTTTACCGACGCCGGCGAAATCTCCCCCTGGGCAGCGGGCAGCCTGGCCGCGGTGGTATCCGAGGGCTTGCTCAAAGGTTATCCCGACGGCACCTGCAAGCCTCAGAATGCGGTGACCAGGGCTGAATGCGCAGCAATGGTTTACCGTGCGCTGACCAGTTACTGAAATAGTTGTCGGGGGCAGGTAGCCTGCCTGCCCCCGACACCGCATCTTGTAGCAATCAAAAAAAGTCTGCCGCTGAACAAGCTTCAGCCAAATTAACGGTGAGAATAGCGCCCATGAAAAACAGGATAGGGGGAACAATTTATTATAAAAAATCGTTAATGGCGGCTGGCCCGCGGCTTTTGCTGCTAGATGAGCCGACGCGGGGCCTTGATTACGGTCTCAAAGCCGGCCTGGGCAACCTGCTGAGGGAAATTGCGGGAGACGGGACAACAGTAGTCTTAGTAACTCATGATGTGGAATTTGCGGCGGAATACGCCAGCCGCGCAGTGTTGCTGTTTGACGGTAGGATCGCCGTCGACGGGCCTAAGCACGCTATGCTCGGCAATTCGTTGTTTTATGCGCCGCAAATAAGCAGATTATTCAGGGGTATCGACAGTGGTATGCTTACTTTCTGGGAGGCGGTGGAGAAGATGCGTCATTCTCCTATCCAGAATGCTTTCGCGGAAAAAAACCTGTAAAAATGCACCTTTCGAAAGGAAGTGACTTGTTGCTGGACTGGAGCCTGCTTTCAGCCACCATAGTATGCGCTACTATTCTTTTTTCATACTGGGCTTTTGAAAAAAGCCGCTCTTCTACGCGGGAAATTGCCGTTATAGCCGTGCTGGGAGCGATTGCGGCCCTGGGCAGGGTGTCGCTGGCGGCTTTACCGAATATTCAGCCTGTTACATTCCTGGTTATCGTTTCCGGTTATGTCTTCGGAGCGAGAGCCGGGTTTATGGTCGGCTCTACCGCCGCCCTGACATCAAATTTTTTTCTCGGGCATGGCCCGTGGACTCCCTGGCAAATGTTTGCCTGGGGACTGGCCGGTTTTTCTGCCGCCTGCTTCAGGGCGGCTTTCCCCTGTGCCGGGAAGTGGGCCATGGCCTTCTTTCAGTTTATCTGGGGCTACCTTTTCGGCTGCATTATGAATATCTGGACCTGGACGGCTTTCATCCAGCCCCTGAGCTGGCATACCTTTCTGGCCACCTGGGCCGCCAGCCTCTGGTTCGATACCTTCCACGCCGCAGGTAACGTGCTTTTCTACCTCTTTTTCGGCACCGGGGTAATTAAAGTTCTGCAAAGAGTTAAAAAGAAAATTGAAGTTAAAGCTGTAAATCAATTATAATTTTACCCGTAACAGTATTAAATACCTGCATAAATACGGCGTTCAATAGTACCCGGACTGTTTCTGGAGGCAGAGGAAAATGAATTTCTTGATAGGGCTGGCGGCAGGTGGCTTCGGAGGACTTGTCGGTCTTGGCGGCGGCGTGATCATGATCCCTCTGATGGTGAGCATCCTGAAGATGAGCCAGCATAAGGCCCACGGCACAAGTCTTGTGGCAGTCGTTTTCTCAGGGATATCAGGGGCTGTTACTTATGCCCTGCATGGCTCAGTTGACGTACTGGCCTCCCTGCTTTTAGCATCCACCGCCATCTTCACCTCCAGTGCGGGAGCGCGCTTTGCCAGCGCCCTTCCTGAATGGAAGCTCAAGAGGTCTTTCGGCGGTTTTTTAATGCTGATCACCCTGTTCCTGCTTTTGAAACCGTGCCTGTCTCAGGCTTCAGGACCCGCCGCAGGGTGGGTAAAAACAATCATCCTCTTATTGACAGGGGCCTTTACCGGCTTCCTCTCCGGAATGATGGGCGTCGGGGGAGGCACAATTATGGTACCGTCAATGGTACTGCTTGCCGGCTTCACCCAGCACACTGCGCAGGGCTGTTCCCTTCTCGCCATGATCCCTGTAGGAGGAGTCGGCGCTTTTACTCATTGGCGCCTGGGGAACGTCAGCACAGGCAACCTGACGGGGTTAATCCCGGGTATTCTCACAGGAGCTTATCTTGGCGGCTTCTTCGCCCATACCCTGCCCGAAGGGGTTTTGCGTATTATGTTCGCCGCTGTGCTGACCTGGACAGGGATAAGATATCTGAGGACACCCAAACCCCAACCTGAAAACCGCACCAGTATCTCCCTGCAAACCACAAAGATAAATTAACTGGAATAACCACCTTCCTTACCAGTTATGATAGTATTGCAAATAAAATGACTCTATCCCTGTGCCGCCTGTGCACACAAGTACCATCTATTACTTTCCATTCTTTCTATTTGTTATCTTATATCATCTGGAACAGGCACTTTAACATTTTTGTTAAAATCATAGCAAACTAAAATGTCCTGTGCCTCTGCCACACATTCATCTTTACCATTATGAATCCTGTGTTGAACGATAATACTTGTATTTTTTACTTCATCCACCCTTGAATAAACGGTTACATATCCAGGATAAAAAATCGGTTGATAATACCGGCAATTTATATAAGCCAGCACCGGGCCGATTTTTTTTTCGCCTGAGACTGCATCAGCCCGATTTTATACAAATACTTTACCCTTGCCTCCTGGACATAACCCATGATGGCAACATTGTTTACATGCCCGAAGAGGTCAATTTCAAACCAGTCTATATGGCGCTCTAATTTTGATGTGTACCCTTTTACTCAAATACCCCCGCATGGAAATTGTCTAAATTTTACTTTACTCAAGGTGAGTTCGCCTTATATATAATAACTTCCAGGTCGAATTTAGTAAATCCTCCAATGTTTCTAACAAGGGTAATTATGTTAGGAACAACCGGAATGAGCTTATTTTGAACTCGAAGTTCAACCCATATAGATTCTGCTCAGCCCGGCCCGTCTGGCCGCTTCAACTGCTTCCCGGAACTCCTTGCGGGTGATCCGCCTGCTCAGCTCCGGGTAACTTGAAGCCTTAAAGGCAGGGTAATACTGGTCCATGATATTAATAAAGGTATTTTTAGAAACCTCTCCGGCCAGAAACTCGAAGACTTTTTCTGAACTCGCCAGGTTGTCCGGCAGGACCAGGTGCCGCACCAGCAGGCCGCGGCAGGCAATGCCCCGTTCGTCCAGGACAAGGTCGCCCACCTGCCCGTACATTTTCTTCACCGCTTTTTTGACCACTGTGAAATACTCTGCCGCACCGGAGTATTTCCGGCCGGCATCGTCATCGGCAAACTTGATGTCGGGCATGTAAATATCCACAATTCCGTCAAGCAGGTCCAGAGTTTCCGGCGAGTCATATCCCCCGGTGTTGTAAACTACCGGCAGGTTAAGCCCTTTTTTTGCTGCCACGGTAAGAGCCTCCAGAAACTGCGGGACGAAGTGGCTCGGGGATACCAGGTTGATGTTGTGGCAGCCCCTCTTCTGCAGATCAAGCATCATTCCGGCCAGTTCCTCGGCAGACACCTCGTCACCTTCACCATAGTGGCTGATATCGCAGTTCTGACAGAATTTGCAGCTTAAATTGCAGTAAGTAAAAAAGATTGTTCCTGAGCCGTTTATTCCTACCAGTACATCCTCTTCACCGAAATGCGGCCCGTAGCTGCTCACCACCGCCAGCCTGCCGCCCCTGCATACGCCCTTCTCACCTTCCAGACGGTTGACGCGGCATTTCTGGGCACAAACGGTACAGTCTTCAAGCATGGCCACGGCCTTTTTTGCCCGCCCGGCCAGTTCGCCGGGGGGAAGTTTAAGATAGCTGCTCTTAAACATATAACCACCTTATCCATTTTTAAAATATTATTTCCTGGGGCAGGTGAAAGCTGCTGTTCGCGGCAAAAACCTGCCTTCACCACCCGCCCTCCCGGTACTGTCTCCGGAAATCCACAGTAACCAGTTACCTTTACAATAAATAAAATATCTTGAGCGGAAAAACCCTGGAAACTTTAAATTCCACAGCCCGGAAGCATGGTTAATATTTGTGACTGTTTAAAAGAATTGGGGGGTAACAACAAAAAATGAGTTCTGTCAATAACCGGGCAAATATTTTATGCACCTGCGTTACCACCGGCATGACACCGCCCGACAGCCTGTTCAAAACCCCGCTTATATCTTTACCTGGTACGGCTATTATCAATGAAGAATTGTGCACCGTGGGTAACGACCACGCTGTAATCACCTGGGTCACCCCGCAAGGAACCGCGGATTCCACTATACATATTGGAGAAGAACCAACCCGCTTAAATAAGAATACCTTCATTTCAAATACGGAATTTCACATGGTTGAAGTGTCTAACCTGCGGCCCTCCACGCGCTACTGGTACCGCGTGGAAAGCAACGGTGTCAAAGGTCCTCTCAACTCTTTTACAACACTGCCAAAACCAGAGGGGAAGTACCTGTTCAGCTATGCCCTTTTCAGTGATATACACATCTCTTGCGGAGATTCCAGGAGAGATATCAATGAGATTTATTTCGGCAAACTTGTTGAATATTCAGTTTCTCTTTTAATGCAGTGCATTCTTGACAGTAAGAGAAGGAACATTGATCTGGCCGTTATCACAGGCGACCTCACTGACTCCGCCAGCCAAGTTCAATATTCGTTATGGCATGATTACTTGCTGCCCTGCTTTGGTGAAATTCCCTGCCTCCCGTGCATCGGCAATCACGACAAGTACTTAAAAGATTCCGGCTTAAGCGAGCAAGGTTTCCTTAATTATTTAGCCAAACGGGAAAAAACTTATACAAGTATAACATTCAGGGATTATAATTTTCTGCTGCTTGACTCGTGCAAACAAGATGATAACTGGGGGTACATCGCTCCCGAGCAGATGCAGTGGATCGAGGATATGCTGGAAAAAAGCAGGGGGCGGCCCTCCTTCCTGTTTCTCCACCACCCCTGCAACGGCATCGACGTATGGTTCGGCTTGAAAAATTACCGGGAATTCCAGCGGATCATCAGGCAATTCCCCGACGTGCAGGCTGTTTTTTCAGGACACATCCACCGCAACAAAGTAACCACAAACCGGTTGAAGACCGGAAACCTCCCCTATGTGGAAGTCCCGGCAACCGTGCAGTTTCCCTGTTCCTACGCCGTAGTGCGGGTGTACGAAAACGGTTTTGAATACAATTCATATAAAGTGAGCAGGCTGGACTGGTCAGAAATGTCGCGGGAACGGGTTATTCTCAAAAACGGGGGCAAAGCTCTTTTTACCTGGTACAGTCTCGCAGGCATCGGTGATCGCAGTTTTTCTTATTTTAACGGCCGGCTAGAACGTCCCAGGCAATATGAATTATCAGTTACGGTGGACCGTAAAAGGGCTATGGAATTATATGACCGGGCCCAATCTCTTGACGGAGCCAGCCTCGCGCACGCAGCCCGCACCGGCAAAGTCAAAGTCATATTAGGCCGCCACGAATCGCTGTACCTGGCTACCCAATCACTCCGGCAAAAGTTTTCCCGTTACGGTATGCAGGTACGGGTCATCAAAGAGGGTAATTACGATATTCCCCAAGAGATTAAGTATCTTTATTTTTAGTCTACCTGTCGGAAATAATAACTTTGTAGATTTTACCCTCGCTATCCATCCAGTATCTTCTTGACAGCTGCTTTCATTATGGAGGATACCTCATCAATGGAATAACCTTCAAGCATCATTTTCTGAGGAAACTGGAAAAATTTTTGGCCCTGAAATTTAAAAAAGCACCTGTGATTAGTGATCTTTTCCTGAAGACTGATTTATAAGGGAAGTATCTATTAACTATCATGGAGAAACTAAAACTATTTTATAAAACCCTTGCGCCCGGACGCTAAAGGGCTTTTGTCCGCCCCGTTTCTGCATCCAGAAATAACGGGAGGGAAAAAAGCAGTGCTGGATTTAAATAAAGTTTCCCTGGAAGGTGTTCTTATTTAACTTAAAAACTCTGTAACAAAATACGGCAGGCAAGTTCTGTTTAATATTTCTACGCCGCAGAGGGAAAACCCGTCATAATAAAAAAAGCCATACTCATTAGAGTAAAGCTTTAGCCCTATATTAAAGAGGCCGACAAAAAATGATACCATTGGCGTGGGCAAATGGTTTATATCTTTATTTTCTCCAAATACTGTTCGCGGTACGGCTTTAAATCTTCCGCAATATCGCCAATGCCGTAATCCTTCAAAACCTCCGGCAGCGGGAAACCGGTTTCGCTATCCCACCCCCTGACTTCGTAATAGCGGGAAAGCAATTCTCCCTCGGGGAAAACAATACCCTTGTTCGGTCCAGCTGGCATGGGCTCTTTAGTGAAGCGTTCCGGGTTTTTATCTTCCAGCCTGCCTACAAGCAAACGGTTCCAGTAGGCACGCTCCAGGTGCACAATGCGCCCGCCTGTTTTAAGAAGTTCATCAGG
>JGI12104J13512_1002256_pt1 | contig 12518 bp, 7 predicted proteins | sample TerdegcTABiofilm_FD_13512 | JGI IMG/M metagenome (IMG submission 13512)
ATAACTGTAGCCCGGCAAATAGGCTCCATAAAACCAGCTCGAGCTGTAATGCTCGGCATTAACAAAGATAATGGATACTCTAATAGCATATAAGCTAAAGTTAATATGCGGGGCTTAGCCCCAGCCCGAGCTACTATAAAATAAGCCAGACGATATGCTAAATTAGTTTCAATAGCTGCTGTAGAGAGAATAAAAACTCCAAAAATCAACCAAACTGCAGAATCACTGAGACCAGATAGCGCAAACTTCATAGCATTAGCGCTTGTCATGCCACCTACTCCCCAGGTAACCAGGGTAACTAAAGTAATTAATAGGGGACCCGTAATATCAAATGTAACTGCCTCGGACGCCCATATCATGGCAATAAGTAAAAAGACTGCCAATGAAGCCTTGCCATATAAAGTAAGTCCGACAGGAGTTGGTAAGAGCATAATTACAGAAGCAAAAATTACCGCAAATAATAACCAAACTGGTTTTCTGGCACCAGCTAAAAGTGGTTTTTGCAAACCTGATTTCTCAGTAACTGAACTGATAGAATTCATTTATATTTTCACCTCATTATAATTATTGTTATTCTCTGAACTAACCGTTATAGATGTGTTTGCGGAAGGATCCAAAGATATTTTCATCTCAAAGGCTAAAAAACAAATAAAAAGCCCTTGCAAGATTCTACATAGTCATGTTAAATTTAATAGATGTTTGATAACGAGTGTGGAAAAGGGCTCAGCATTTTGCTGTTGGTGAGACCTTCTCCAACACTCATTTTTATTGTTTGAGGTGTATATTGTTAATTAGAGGATTGAGAAAAGGTGTCGGTTTGGAAAATCAAGCAATATTCTTATTGAATATCACAATTAGTTAAATCTTCTGATTTACCAGATTATTTTTTACGCAAATCAAGAAGCCTTTTGAATTTAATTCTACCGGCAGCCGAAGCTTCCTGAGCCAGGGTGCCGAATGGCAATAACTCTACATCATTGCACTTAATTCCCAGAACATTATTAACATCATTTAGTATTTTTTCTTTAAGTTCATCCGTAGAGCAGTCTTGCATAATTTCTGCCTGTAATTTAATGATGTCCTTGTTATTGACATTGTCCACAACCAAACGATATTCACTACCTAATTCACTATATTTACGAACTACCGGTTCCACTGATGTAGGATAGATTGCGCTGCCACGCACTTTAACCATGTCGTCGACGCGGGCATGTACGTTGGCCATTCGCCGGAAAGCCCGTCCACAAGAGCATGATTCAGGTATTATTTTCGTAAAGTCACCGATATTGTACCTTACAAGGGGTGATGATTCCTTAAATAATGTTGTCACCGTCAGCAATCCTTCTTTGCCATCGGGCAAGCTATTACCGGTTTCCGGCTCAGTAACTTCAAAATAATAAGCATCCTCATTAATATGAACACCATTCTTAAGCTCACATTCAAAGGTTGGCGCCCCGGTCTCCACACTACCCCAGTTGTCATATGCGGGAAGACCCCATCGTTCTTCAATCCGCTGCCGCATCGCCGGAGGTAAAGGTTCACCGGTGTGAATAAGTCTCTTCACTTGAAAATCCTTCTTTAAATCAAAGCCCATTTTTTCCGCAACATCAGCAAAATGAAGAGCAAAAGAAGGTGTCATCAACAAACATGTGGCTCCCCAATTTCGGGCTAATGTAACTTGCCGCTCAGTGTTTGTTACTGCCCCGCTGCCAAGCGGGATCACCATGGCCCCTAATTTCATAATCCCTTCAGTGGAAGTAAATCCAGGGATAAATAACGCGTAAGTCAAAGAGACCTGCACCCGATCCTCTGCGGTTATCCCTTGAGCATTTAGCCTCCTGGCCCATAGATTACCGAGTACGTCCCAATCATGCTTGCTTTGAAAAAATGGCTTCGGCATGCCCGTTGTTCCCGTGCTGCTTTGAATGCGACAAGCAGGCAAATCACCTTGAAAAGTGCCAAAAGGGGGATTTTCTTTTAGATCCTTTTCTATTTCCGCCTTATTAATCACAGGCAACTTGCCTATGTCTTCGATTCCCCGAATATCCTCAGGATATAATCCCATTTTTCCCCAAAGGCTCCGGTAAAAAGGAACATGCTCCCAGCAATGTTTAACTAATCTGCGTAAACCCTGGCTCTGGATCTCCCTGATTACCTCATAATTTGCCCGTTCGACAAGCTGACTCTCTGGTGGGGCGGAATATTGCAACTTTGTTAATAGGTGTTTATCCATATTTTAATCAATGGGTATAACCAAAATATTTTTAGCTATACCCATTTTCTTTCTCCCCTTTCATTTTGATATTATATTTCCCAATTCAAGTTAAAAGGTATTTAAGCCCTAAACATTTAATAAATATCTTTCGCTTTAGTCCATTTGGCAAGGCCATAGTCATTCCATTTAGCTATAACCTGCTCAAATGCCTCCCGGTCTGGAACAACTGGGATACTTGTAGGACGGCGGTTTTCGGATGCTATTTTTTTGGTAGCATCAATTACCATCTTCCCGCAATAAGTAAACTCAGTATATCCTGAAACCGGGTCTACATCTGTTCGACCGGAGCCTGCCGGGTTCAAAGGATAAACTCCAACTTTCGGTAAAAGAATTACGTCCTCAGCCGGGTCCATTCTAGTAGCTATGGCCCAGTCAACTTCCTCCGTATTGAAAATATCAATATCCTCATCAACAACCACAACGTAATTAGCAGCCGCAAATCCTTGTCCTGTGGAAATGGCCTGGAGACCAGCCTGCTTACCCCAGCCAGGATAGTGCTTATTAACTTGAACTATCACTTTATAGCCGCGAGATTTATGCGGCGCCCAGAATTCGCGAAAACCTACCACTGTTTTTTTTAATGTGTTGTAGTTATTGGCCTGAATAACAGGCATCCTAATCATTTCCCCCTCGTTATTGGGGTGGCCTAAAATACACGATTGGTAAATTGGCTCACGCCGATGGGTAATTGCTGTTACATGGAACTGGGGCAACATCATCGGTTCTTCATAGTAACCCATCCATTCAGCAAACGTGCCCTCAATTCTTGCATTTTCAGGTTGTATATCTAATTCTCCCTCTATAATAATTTCAGCAGTAGCCGGAACTAATAAATCTACAGTTTTCCCTTTGACCATTTCCACCGGTTCACCTCTAAGGCCGCCTGCAAATTCAAATTCATCATCGAGGAATGAACCCATCTTAGTTGTAGAACAAATATTAATCACCGGGTCCACTCCTAAAGCAATGGCTACCGGGATCGTTTTCATCCCCTTTGCACGAGCCCTTGCAACGTGAATTCCAATATCCTGAGTGGCGCAACACATGACGCCGGTAGTATTTTTGTCATGGATCATCACCCGGTACATACCAGTATTTTGTCTATAACCTGGGGAAATTGGATCCTTAGTAATAATATTGGTTAGTGTAATATAAGGACCGCCATCCAACGGACTCCATTTAAACACAGGAAGTTTGTACAGATCTATATCATCACCGGTAATCACAACCTCCTGGCAGGGAGCGGTTTTAACTATTGTGGGTTTCAGCCATTGGTTTTTATCCTCAAGAAGCTCTGCAATACGGTTCCGGATAGCTAAAAAGTTCTCTTTAAAAGTTTCCTTAGGCTCTAAACCTAAGCCCATACAATTACGTTCTAAAGTACCATGCGTATTCATGAGTACCGGTATGTCGTAACCTTTTATTTTGAAAAACAGCGCTGGTCCCTGGCGATCTGCTAGCTCCCACATCAAAGAAGATATTTCGTAACCACTTTCTAATTCCACAGAAGACCGTACTAATTCTCCTCTTTCCTCAAGTTTACTCATAAATTCACGTAAATCTTTATAAGCCATTTTTTAAAACCTCCTACGTTATGTTGTTATTTTTTTTACTATTTAGAATCTAAAGTGATCAGCTTAAAGTCATTCCCACCTCCTCTAAATCGTTAATTCAACCAAACGGCCGGTTGGTTTACGGCAATAAAAAATGCGCCGGTTACTCCTACCAGTCAAACATTAAAGCCAGTGGTACTTATTAAGGTCTGCTCTACTTTGTTCAACTTTACTGGTCGTGCCCCAACCAAACCTACTTCACCCCATCGACGCATTAGTTTATGCGGTAATCCAAGCTGGTCCATCACCCGTCCAACCAGGTGGTTAACCAAGTCGTCAATAGAATCCGGATGGTTGTAGAAAGCTGGCATAGGTGGAACCAGATATGCCCCCGCTCTGTTCACTGCAAGCATATTCTCAAGGTGAATAGCACTTAGTGGGGTTTCACGCGGGACCAAAATTATTTTCTTTCTTTCCTTTAGCATCACATCTGCTGCACGGATAATTAGGTTTTCAGCCAGACCATGGGCTATTGCCGACAATGTTTTCATGCTGCATGGTATCACAACCATGCCACTGCTTTGGAATGAACCACTGGCAATTGGTGCCCCTACATTACGCAGCTCATGGCAATAATGAGCTATTTTACGTACTGAGTCAACTGTATAATTTGTCTCCAACTCAATTGTTTTCTCTGCCCAGTTGCTTAATATAAGATGTGTTTCCACACCTGGACATTCGCGTAAAGCCTCAAGTAATCGAACACCATAAATTGCTCCGGTAGCACCCGTGATAGCAACAATAATTCGCTGAACATCCATGTCTTACGCCCTCCTATGTATTATCTTACAATCAGCCTTTCACATCAAAGCATTAAAGCGAGCATAGCTTTCATATTAAATTTATTAAAAAACAGGGGCGGTTTATCGCTCCCAAGCTAAGGGAGATACTTGAGAAACGATGTTATTAATCGCCCCTCATCTTTTGGTTAAAGAGTTATTTTGATTACAACCAACCGGCCGTTTGGTTGGTTGGTTAATTGTACAACAATAGAATAATAAGAACAAGTTTATTTTTCTTACCAGTCAAATATCGGTACCCAGTGGGAATAAATTAAGGTTAAACAGTTCAAAGGCACTGTCGTAGCATACACGGACAAAAGTCGAAGAGTAAGCGTCAAAACCAGCACCTGTACATTAAGAGAAATTTGGGATATTCTCATCTTGGAAGGTTGGGGCAATGCGGCAGTCAGCCGGCAATGCATATATAGAGAACGATAGCTTGCACCAACTTATAAAGACAACTCGACCATAAATAATTACCATTGGCTATAAGTATTTTACCGGTTGAGAAATCTATCTTGACTAATATATTCTTATTATTATACGATTCAATCAAACTACCGGCCGTTTGGTTGAATTAACAATTTAAGAAGGGTAGATGACTTAAGCTGAACACTTTAAATTCTAAATAGTAATAACTAAATGTGATATTCAAAAGAATACAGGCAAGCCTAAGTTATGTATTTCGGCTAGACATGTAATACTAGTAAGGCAATCCAAAAAAATAATAAGAGAAGATAATAGGTATTCGATATAATTTTTTAAAATAAATACTACTACAAGGAGTGGGGAGATTGCCATTGGATACAGAAAAAAATATGAATCAATCTACTTTAAGCCTAAATAAGCGGGATGAAATAATACGAGTCGCAGCTAAGCTTTTTCGAAGTTTAGGTTATATTGAAACTTCGATGAAAGATATTGCTGACAGAGTTAACATTTTAAAAGGTAGTTTGTACTATCATTTTAGCAGTAAAGAAGAATTGCTTAATGAGGTTGTAAATGAAGGAATTGACCGTCTTCTTGTTCTTGCTCAACAGGTATATAAACAATATGAACAAAGCCCTCGAGAAAGGTTAAAGCATTTGGTTGAAATTCATATATTACATTTAACAAGAAATAATGAGAACCTTGTGATTGCTACTAATCAAATTGACAAACTCAGCTTAGAACACCGAGAAAATTATATCTATAAGCGGAATCTTTATGAAAAGCTGCTGCGAGAAACTTTGGAGGAAGGAATTCGGGTTGATGAATTTCCTCCAGTTGACATTAAACTTACTGTTTTTGCGATATTAGGCACGTGTAATTGGATAATTCAATGGTACAAACATGATGGTCCTTATAGCGCAGAACATATAGCTGATTATTTCAGCAATCTTATTTGCGACCGTATGTTAGCTAAGTAAGTTAAAACCATGCGCCACAGTAAAATTGCGGCTATTCGGCAAGTTAAACGCGCCGGTTTTTTGCTCGTTTTGACTAACTAAATTTTAACTGTATCCAAAAGATAAGAGGAGTGCTAAGCATGGATGTTTTAGAGGTAATAAATACGGATGTCCTGATTATCGGCGGTGGCGGTGCGGGTTTGTGTGCCGCCATTTCATCCAAAAAAGAGGGCGCTGAAGTTTTACTGATTAGTAAGAGCCGTCCGGGACGCTCCAACAATACTGCTATCTCAGGAGGCTCCTTTGCTGCATCAACCGGGCTGTGGGATGAACGTGATACACCTGAACAGCATCTTACGGATACACTTGCAGCGGGCAGGTGGATTAACCGGACTAAAATGGTTCGCACCATGACTTCCGGCGCTCAAGAACAGGTGAAAAATTTACTAGGTTATGGTGTTCCACTACAAAAGAAGAACGATAAATTACGGATAATCTCGTTACCCGGCCATTCTACAGCCAGAAATGTAGTCACAGAGAATAGTTTTGGAACGGATTTTACGCTTCCACTGTTTAATTTCGCAAAAAATTTGGGTGTTAATTTTCTGGCTGGCGTATTCGTCGTCCGCCTTTGCCGCAGCGAACTGGGTGACATTGCTGGGGCATTGATTATAGATCCGGTCCGACAAGGACTTATTTTAATTCAGTCTAAAGCTATAGTACTTGCCACTGGCGGTGCTGGACAGATTTATTCCCAAACAAACAACGCTCCCGGCACAACAGGTGATGGCTGTGCCCTAGCCTACCGCCTAGGAGTCCCGCTTACAGATATGGAGTTTGTGCAGTACTACCCTACTTGTTTGCTCGAATCTTCCCTTGTAAAAAAAATGGTTATTTGTGAAATATTAGTTTATTGGGGAGGTGCCAGGCTACTCAATAGTCTGGGGGAAAGCATTACTCAGCGGCATAATTTAAAAGACAATTCGAAAATGACCAGGGATGCCTTGACCTTAGCTATTGCAAAAGAGATCAAAGAAGGCAGGGGGATTAATGGTGGTGTTTGGCTGGATCTTTCGACCATCCCGGCAGATAAAATTAAGCATTTTCAAAAATTCATTCCAAAAGGCATAACAGGTAAAGACCGCTTCCTTGTTGCCCCGGTTGCCCATTTTTTTATGGGAGGCATACTAATTAATGAGCGTGGGGAGACGGGAATCGAGGGGTTGTATTCAGCGGGAGAAGTTAACGGTGGCGTGCACGGGGCTAACCGGTTAGGTGGTAACGCGTTGACGGAAGCCTGGGTTTATGGTGATATAACCGGCCGGTTCGCTGCCCAGTACGCCCGAAGCAAGAAAAAAATATTAAGTATTGAAAATCTCCAATCTACAATTAAGGATCTAGAATCTCATACAGAAGGGAAAAAACAGCTTTCAGTGCAAGAAGTACGTAGAGAGTTACAGGATCTGATGTGGGAAAAGGTCGGTGTTATCCGGAATCGTGAAGGACTATCAGGAATGGTCAATGATATCGAAAAACTAAAAGAAAAACTTCCTGATACCGAGGTGAGCGATTACCTGAAATTAATTAACAAATTGGAAACCGAAAATATGCTTTTAGTAGGAGAAGCAGTTGTATTGTCAGCTCTTCTAAGAAAAGAAAGCCGTGGTGCTCATTATCGCGAGGACTTTCCTGATGAAGCTGGGGAGAAATGGATCATAAATACTAATATTGAAGGTAATGAAGGATTTGAAATGTGTGCTTCAATAAAGCCGAAGAAGGAAGATCTATAGTTATATAGTGTGGTTTAGGATAAATAATCCGGGATTGGTCTTCACCAACCCCGGCTACCTACATAGAAATGCTTATGGGACAGCCAGTTTTAAAAGAATAGTCGGCCCATGATAATTTCGATACCAATTCCAATTTATAAAGATGGATCGGCACAGAGGTGGTAAATTTGCCATCAGCAGTAAAAGGTTTTCAAGAATTATTAAACGTGTCTGCAGGAAGACAAGAGGCAAGTTATTATCTTAAGGGTGGTTCATTAATAAACGTGCTGTCCGGCGAAATTTATCTGGCCAATATTGCAATATGGCAAGATAAAATTGCTTACGTTGGCAAAAGTGAAAAAATGGTAGGTGCGAACACCACGGTTGTTGACGCCAGGGGATTCTACCTCTGTCCAGCATTGATAGAACCGCATTGTCACCCATGGGAAATATACAATCCGGTCAACCTGGTGTAGGTTGATAAAAATGTTTGAACAGAATTGGTTAAAATTTATATTCTTTCAGGTATAAGGAAGCAATATTTGTTTATAAAAGTTTGAACACTACAACAGCATTATGAATTCACTTTTGTTGTTTATAATAGTTTGCACAAATAATAATACCCCTAATGCTGTTAAATATGTAGCATAAACTTAAGAAGGAGCATGGTATTATAGCCCGAGACTAAGAAACAAATCATAATTAACTTACAAATTTAAGCAAGAGTATTTACTCTTTTACATTATTACTTTCATGTGCAATTTAAGGCAAATGGGTTAATTAGAATATTAAGGTTCTATAAGAATTAATCTGTTTAACAGTTACAATTTTAATAACCATCTACTTAACAAAATTTGATTAACTTTAAATGGGTTCTTCGTCATTTTCTACTGATCCATTTTGCTCCAGCAGCAATTCTAACGCGCTCTTAAATTGCCCCGCTATAAGCCTACCATCCCGCAGATATTCAAAAAATGGGTTGTATGACGACGGGCTAACAAAATGGAATTGATATTTCTGTTTAATACCACTTCGAGCCAACTCTTCATTCAGTAAATCAAAGTGCTGATTGGCATATTTGTACTTTTGTTTGTTCTCTTTACTGTTGTCATTATCTGCTTTTATTTCTATTACAATAATATTTTCCCAGCCATCTTCATCGATTCTAACAAAAAAATCCGGGTTGAAAGTTTTTTGCTTGGGATGATTGCTCTCACGAATTGAATAACTTATACTATAAAAGCCACTATTTCGTGATTTTATCCATGATGATATAGCTTTTACATTGCCATTATTATATAATAATTTAATAAAGTCACGCTCTGGCTCCATTGATGCAAAGACAATATCCATTGGAGTCTTAAATTTAAAAATATTTATTTCTTTACTGGCATTCCTTGGCATATATTGATCGTCAATAACTTCTTTCAGCACTTCAAGACAATCTTTATCGATAATTTCATTTTCATACTCATTACTATAATATACCGTATAATCATGCTTTAAATTGCCGACCGATAGTGATTCCATACGCATATCGGCGGTTGATATTTTTTCCAAACCTTGAGACTCATTAGTATATATTATCGTCATACTGCCTTTTCGAAGCAAAGTATTAAATGATTTTAAAACTCTTTGCTTATTACTAGCAGTAAGTCGACCAGAAGTAATACCTCGTCTATCCATTGAATCGCTGATTAATTTACAAATTACTTCGCGTGATGGCAACCTCTCTTTGTCATATGTCTTGTGATCAAGCTTTAAAATTGCGCCCTCCCAATCACGAATTCTAAGATCATTCAAAAGTTGATTAACAACATCATCAATCGACCAAGTATTATAAGAAACTTTAGTTTTTTTGCGCCTCACGCTTCCCTTAATATCAATATACCCTGTCTCGATATCAATTTTTTCTGATTGTGCCTCTAATTCGATAAAATCTTTATAATTATATATCATTGTCTCGTTGTCTTTACGCTCGATTTCCTGAGCTCTACGATCATAGTTAATATTATATATACAAAAATTATATTTTGATCTTTCAGCAATCCTTAAAACATTACTGCGCAATTTTGTCTCGACTTCCAACACTTCTTCGACCAAACCAGCGATTTTTGCACTCCAACTAGCATGGTTAAACACCGTTACTATCGGTTGAGGTGATTGATATTCTAGCGGTAGACGTAAACCACGCCCTAATACTTGAGCAATCAATAGTTTTGAGTTAAACGCCCTGTCTTCCCATGGCACAATCTGAAATACGTTTTTTACATCCCAGCCCTCTGTTAGCATCGATACTGAAATAATCCATTCTACTGGATTGTCCTTATCATCAACTTTACCAAGTTCGGCAACATTAGCTTTGTGGTCAGAATGCGAAGTTACAATTGAAACCTTATGACTTTTTTCAATATCTTCTTTTGAAATATTTTCCCACCCTGCCAAAAAATCTTTAAGTTTTTCTGCTAATTTCTTGGCATTATTTATATCTTTAGTCACAAAAATAGTAATCGGCTTAACATTTGAATATTTACGTCGCTTTTCTTGATGATTATCATAAATTAATTGGAATTTCACACTGTCATCAATATGGTCATTGTTTTCGCTAACATAATCGATTAGTTTTACTACGCCAGCTTCGACCGCATCGCGAAGCGAATAGCGATATAAGCAGTCGTTAAAATATTCATCATTAATGAACGCTGTACCGGTAAAACCCAATATATAACGAAATCCATAATTCGGATCGAGCAAAAATTCCTTCCAGCGTTTTATATTCGCGCTTCCAGTACTACGCCCTTCAACCTTATTAAAAACATGGTGTGCTTCATCATTTAATACCAATGTCCGCGCCCCTGCGCCAATCAAACTGTCGCGAATCGACGAGCCGGTATGTTCATAAACTGCATGGATATTTTCAATACAAATATCACCATCTTTTATTGTCGAATTCGCGTTTATTATCCGCGGATTATTATATTTCGCCCCATCAGGAATGGTGTTTCTTAATATATTCCAACCGGATAATAATTTAAATTTTTCAGTTAATCCCTTTTCGATAGTTAGCGAAGGGCATAATACTACCACTTTATCAATCAAGCCTATGCCCAACGTTATTTGCGCTATACCATATATAACATAGCTTTTCCCAGTGCCAGTCGCTAAGTCGATATTCGCGGCTAACTTGCCTGGTAATTGCAAGTGCTGTTTGTATTCGGCGGCCGTTCGATAGCGTTCATGCAACTCGGCATTGTTAGAATAATTCTCGTTTACCAAATCTTCGATATTTTCATAGCATCCGCCAGCCATATAAATAATAGCCGCACGAATGGCTTCTTTTTGAAATTCCCGCTCACCACATAAAACATCCATAAAGGCATCCCACTCATCAAGATTCAGGAGCGTTGGATCATAGTTCTTATTGACCTTTAGCACTAATTCCTTTGTTTTAAAAATCTTAATCGACATATCAATCCACCGTCATCGTTTCTTTAAATTCATTACCGAAGATATCAACATACACAAGAGCAATTTTATCGCCACAATCAGCTTTTTTTAGCGGCGGTAGCGATAGCTCCAGCACGGCTTTTATTTCAGCGGCAACATCAGCATTATCTTCATCGTCAGCAGCATTTTTCTTTTTACTTTTTTTGGGCAATAAATCCTCGGCAAAATATGCTTGATCCATAGCGAAACACTTACCATCAAAATCTAAATCAACTATAACCATAGCGAATGACTGAAAATTATCTAACGGTGCATCCGTAACTTCATCAACAAATTCGCTTTTAAATTCAGTGATTTTAATAAAAACATTATTTTCATTTATTGTCAATATTGATTTTACTATCGGTTGGCGCATAAAATGAAACCCGACAGCATCATCAAGCGCGTTGACGCCGCTCTTTGATTGTGGCTGGCGAAACGACTTGAATTTTTCTTTATGAAGTTCGTTTATTACATGATACGGCACCTTTAGCAAATAGTAGCGGGTTTCGCCAATATCTAAATAATCCTCAAACATTGCTACCTTCATCGCTGGAGCAATGATATAAAAACTATCACCAGCCTGCCCGCCGATAATCGCGTGGATATTTTCGATATATTGCTCATCAATGCTGGTGTTTTTGTGCTCCCAATAGGGAAATACATGACAATAACCACCATCCTTTCGATGCCCATCTATTCTAAATCCTTTTATTTTCTGCTCCACCGCATCAGCTTCGAATAAATTCAGAACAAAATTCTTATATTGACGTTGTTCCAAATTAATAACTTTTTCTAAGTCGTATTTACCCGTGTTGACAGTTATGAATCTGCGAGCTGGTTTGCCATATTTCTTGTTTTTGTCGTCAAGCCTCTTGCTATCCTCAATATTTAATATGCGCTTTTGAATGGTATAGTAAGCAAGTTTACCTATGTCGCAAACAATCCAACGCCGATCAAGCTTTTCAGCAACAGCGGCAGTTGTGCCTGATCCTGCAAATGCGTCCATGATTAAATCATCCGTTCTAGTCAACCATGATATGCATCTATGAATTAAACTTTCGCTCTTCTCCGTTGGATATCCCATAAGCCGTGAACTGACACTAATTGTTAATGCTACCGCATAATGACCAAAAACAGCTGGTATAAGTTGTCCATGTTTTGACGGATAAAGTGACCAAAAATGAAAAAGTCCGTTAGTCCGC
>JGI12104J13512_1002269_pt1 | contig 12474 bp, 10 predicted proteins | sample TerdegcTABiofilm_FD_13512 | JGI IMG/M metagenome (IMG submission 13512)
AGGAATCTGCCAAAAAAGGTCCACTATCTTGATCTAATTGTTTGTCCAGAGATGGAAAGTTTGGATTTGAAACAGGGTGGCCCTTTAAAAAGTTGGCCGCCCTTTAATTTTGAAGAACTTGTGTGTCCGGTTTCAGGGAAGCAGGCGGATATGGGTTAGTTTATGTACGGCACCGAGCGCTGCGCCTAGGCATTGGATGAGGCTGGAGTATTACTTGTGAAGAAAGGGGTTCCTTTCATGGATAAATTAAACGCGCTTGGTTTCCTGTCTGGCCAAATGGACTTGGGGTTGAAGGGGCATCATAGCCGGGTGACGTTATACTCGAAGAAAATCGCCGGTGTTCTTTGTCCAGGTTTAATAAATGAAGTGACTTTCGCCGCAACAGTTCATGATATTGGCAAAATCGCTATCCCGGACAAAATCCTGTTGAAACCCGGCTCTTTGACCAGGATCGAATTGGAACTGGTCCGGCTGCATCCTTTAATTGGCGCGCAGATACTGCAAAGAAGCGCCATCGAAAAGATTGACAGGGAAATAATTACAGCCGTTTTGCACCACCACGAGCACTGGAACGGCCGTGGTTACCCATACGGCCTGAAAGAAAAGGACATACCGTTAATATCGAGGATCCTGGCCGTGGCCGATGCTTTTGACGCCATGACGTCTTTTCGCCCGTACAGGACTTCTTTGAGCATGCAAGAGGCACTCGAAGAACTGCAAAAACAGTCGGGGTTGCAATTTGATCAGGAAATAGCGGATGTTTTTTTGCGGATCATGCAGAGCGGGGGAAAAACCGCGGGTGATATTAAGCGATACAAGTGTGCGAAAGAGGGGGATGCGTCGGGAAAAATGGATGAAGTCTTTGAGCTTATAAAAAGTTATGCCGCCAATGGGAACATGAAGAAAATCTTTGATCTGCTTGTGGAAACGCAGGAACCGGCGGTCAGGGAGGCGGCCCTTGTGCAGGCCATCCATTTGGGTAGCCAGGAAGTAGTGGAAAGATTTATATCGCTCCTTTCCTCACCCGAGGCCCATTTGCGCAACCTGGCGGCGGAGGCGTTGCAGGAGTTGGGCGCCGGGTATATGGGCCGCCTGGAAAATTTGCTTTACGATCCCGACCCGGATTTGAGAATCCTTTGCTTTAACATCCTGGCCGGCGTCAGGAGCGAAACGGCGGCGGGGCCGGTGCGCCGTTTTTTGGAGCGGCTGGTTACAAGTGGAAAGTTAGAACAGCAAAATGTTATGGCGGCGGCCCTGGAATGCCTGGGCGGGCTGGGTGGGCCGGAAGACGCGGGTCTGTTGGAAAAAGTGGCCGTGACTGTTGACAGGTGGGGCGATTATCCCTACCTGCGCTATGCCCTGGAACAGGTGAGGAAAAATCTATGTGCGGTTTAGTTCTGAGCCCGGCCGAGTTTGAGCGCCTTGCCGAATACATTTACCTGAAAACCGGGATCAGGTTTGAAGCCGGCAAGCAGTACTATGTAGCCAAGCGCGTGGAGAAACGAATGCGGGAACTGGGCTTGGAAAGCTTCAGCCGTTATTTTAACCACCTGCGCTTTCAGTCCGCCGGAGGGGAACTTGAGTTCTTGGTCAATTCCCTTACCGTAAACGAGACGTATTTTTTCCGCGAGTACAACCAGCTGAAATGTTTTGCCGAGGAAGTCATCCCGCTCCTGGTCAAAAATCTGCACGGCGGCAGGCTTAAAGTCTGGTCCGCCGGCTGCTCCACCGGCGAGGAGCCCTACACGCTCGCGATTATCCTGCTGGAGATGCTGGCGGATACCGGCGCCGGCTTTGAAGTGCACGGCACCGACATCAATACGTCCGCGTTGAAGGCGGCCGAAAAGGCGTTTTACGATAATAGAGCGGTCAAAGACGTACCGGCAGATTATTTGCAAAAATACTTTAAATTTAACAGCGCCGGCTACTGGGTCGTCCCTGCCGTAAAAAAGCACGTCCGCCTGCACCAGCTGAATTTGAACGACAGGGAAGCCATGGAACAGATGAAGGGGTTCCACGCCATTTTTTGCCGCAATGTCTTGATCTACTTCGACGACCAGTCCAGGCGGGAAGCGGCCTTAAGCTTTTACCGCTCTCTGGAGCCCGGCGGGTTCATCTTCCTGGGCCACTCCGAGTCTATGAGCAGGATTACCCCCATTTTCAAGCTGCGCAGGTTCAAGGAAGCCATTATATACCAGAAATAAAACAGGAGTATGGAAACATGTTACTTGCTTTGATCTTCATTACCGGGGCAGTCATCGGCTTTTTAGCCGGCCGTCTTTTGCCGGCCGCCAGGGGCGGGGCGGCGGGCGGCGCCCCTGACGGGGGCGGCGTGGAAACAAAAGTGGTCAAGCAGTTGTTAAAGCTTTTGCCGGTGGTGCGGGCCAGCCTGGAAGAGTCCGTCCGGGCCACTGAAGAGGGGGTTTTGATCGCCGCCGGGGCGGTAGGAGAAATAACTGCCCGGGTGCGCCAGGGCCTGGCCACCATGGATGCCGTGCTCATGACCCGGGAAGAGGGCCGTAGCCGGCAGGAAGAAGAATTTTACCATGTTTACCAGGACCTGGAAGAAGGCCTAGGCCTGCTACAAGACCGCATGGGGGCGGTGGAGGAAATATATCAGGCGATTTTCGACGTGGAGCAGAAGGCCCGGGATGAAAAGCTCTTTGAAATTTTAAGCGAACTTGAGGAAATATCCGCCCGCACCCGCCTGGTGGCCCTGAACGCTACCATTGAAGCGGCCAGGGTGGGGGAGACGGGCCGCGGCTTTGCGGTGGTTGCCGGAGAGGTGCAGCGCCTGGCAGGCCAGTCCGGAAAGGCGGTGCAGAGTGTTAACCAGTTCGGCCAGTTGTTGCTGAAGGGCATTAGGGAGAAAATGGCAGACCTGGAGAGCCAGGCCGCCGCCCTTAGGTCGGCAGCCGCCGGGCTGGCGGATAGCCAGAGGGAAGCCCACAGGCTGGTGGCTATGCACCGGCAGTGGGACAAGACGGCAGCGGCGGACACCACCAGGATTACTGTAGAGCTCAAAACCATAGACCGCCACCTGGACGAGGGGATCACCGCCTTTCAGTTCCAGGACGCGGTGGCCCAGCAAATTTCCCATGTCCAGGACATATTGCTGCGGGTGGAGGAACTGCTGTTGGGAGGTGATAGCGGCGGGAGCCTGGACATCCTGAAAGAGCTGGAAAAGATGTACACTATGGAAAGCGAGCGGGCCAACCACCGCCGCGTCCTGCAGCCGGAAGCCGGGGCTGGCGGCGGCGGAACGGCGGAAAACATTGAGTTTTTTTAGGTTGAAAAAATTTTGACTTGTTGCTGAACGGCTTTGACGAGCAAACTAAATATTTTTTTGGGAGGTATGGCAAATGGCACAGAAAACTTTATCACCGCTGCCCCAGGAAAGCCTGCAGACAGGATCGAAAGAGGGCAGCAAGGCCGCCGGGGAGGACAAGGAATTACAGAAGAAGATGGAACAGCAAAGGAAGCAGGCCCGCACCTTCGCCAAGCAGCAGCAGATCGCCGAGCGCCTGGCGGCGGCCACCGGGCAGATGTCCTCCAGCGTGCAGGAGGCCACATCGGCGGTGGAGGAACTGCGGGCGGCCATGGATCAGATATCCACCGGCGCCCAGGAGGCCGGCGGGGCCACCCAGGAATCCCTGGCCGCGATAAACCAGATCGTGGGCAACATCAAGGCCAGCGCCAAGGGGGCCGCCGAAGCCCTGGAGCGGGGCCGGGCGGTGCAGCATCTGGTGAACCAGACCATGCGGGACATTGCCAGCCTGGTAGAGGGTGTCAACCTTGCGGCGGAGCGCAACGCCGAGTCGGCGGCCCTGGTGGCCCAGCTGGAAAAGCAGGCCGAGAATATCGGCAATATAGTGAGCACCGTGGTGAAGATCGCTGACCAGACCAACTTGCTGGCCCTCAACGCCGCCATCGAGGCCGCCCGGGCCGGCGAGCACGGCAAGGGCTTTGCGGTGGTGGCCGACGAGGTGCGCACCCTGGCCGAGATCTCTGAGAAGGCGGCCAACGACATCCGGGAACTGGTCGATAACATCCAGGAAGAAGTCAAGGTGATTGCCGGGGCCATCAACCAGGCGGCGGCCACCGCCCGGGGAGAGGCCGGAAAGGGCAAGGAGATCAACGAAAACCTGGTCAGGATGAGCCAGGAAATGGGCGACGTGGTCAAGGCCTCGGTGGAGATCGACAGCCTTTCGGCGGATTTGGAAAAGACTGCTCTGGAGTTTCAAAAAGGGGCCTCGGACATAGCGGCATCTGCGGAAGAACAGGCCGGCGCGGCGGAGGAGTCCCTGACCGCGGTGGAACAGCAGGCCAAGGTGATGGGAGATATTACCTCCGCAGCGGAAGAACTTTCGGAAATGGCCGACAACCTGCGCACATCCACCGACATCAACAAGTCGTCGGAAGAACTGGCCGCATCTGCTCAAGAGCTTTCTGCCGCCATCGAGGAAGTCAACCAAACCTCACGGCAGATCATGGAAGCCCTGAACCAGATTTCCATCGGCGCCCAGCGCCAGTCGCAAGGTGCCGACGAATCAGGTGAGGCGGCAGCCAATATAGACAATATGGTTAAAAACATAGCCGACAAGGCCGGGAAATCCCGTGAGATTACTGGTAGCCTTTCAGACATGCTGGCCCAGAACAAAACGGCTACCGACGCGCTGATCCGGGGTATCGGTGAGGCGCTGGCGGCCAACCAGCAAAATGTGCAAAAGATTAAGGAACTGGAAGTAATATCCCGGCGCATCGACAAGATCGTGGACACCATCGTCAACGTGGGCATCCAGACCAATATGCTGGCGGTGAGCGGGGCTATCGAGGCGGCCCGGGCCGGGGAGTTCGGCAAGGGGTTCGCTGTGGTGGCCTCGGATATCCGCAACCTGGCCCAGGACAGCACTAAAAACGCGGAGCAGATCAAGGACCTGGTCAAAGCCATCCAGGACCAGGTGAAGATAGTTATAGAAGACGTGGTACGGGTGGGTGAAAACGCCTCCGAAGAAGTAAAGCGGGCGCAGAAGACGACCGACGACATGGTGCAGATCGAAGGCGACATGAAAGTGGTACTGAAAGGCTCCGAGGTGATTTTGCAAAACGCAGAGCAGATATCCGTGGCAGTGGGCCAAGCCAGGAAGGCGGTAGACCAGATCGCCACGGCGGCCCAGGAGGCCAGTTCAGCGGCCGAGGAGGCGGCTACGGCGGCCAAACAGCAAGCGGCCGGAATGCAGGAACTGGCCCGGGCTATCGAAGAGATCGCGGCCCTGGCGGACGAACTGCAGCAGGTATGAAAGGGGTGCGCGACCTTTTGAGCGCCTTTGAAGGGAGGACGACCCATGGAAAACACTAGCGGCCAGATGGTCACTTTTTACTTGGACAAGGAGCTATTCGGCATCGAGCTGACGTACGTAAAGGAAATTATTCGCCTGCCTGAAATGGTGCGGGTGCCCGGCACCCCCACTTATTTTTCCGGTCTGGCCAACCTGCGGGGCAACTTATTGCCGGTGATTGACGGGCGCAAGCGTTTCAGCCTGCCGGACGCGGCGGAAACAGACGCCACAAGGGTGATGGTGCTTGAATACCGGGGAGAAACTATAGGTTATACAGTGGATCGGATGTCGGAAGTTATCAATCTGGAAAACGCCACGGAGGACACCTTGCGGGCCGCCCAGGGAAGGGAGGACCTGATCTCCAGAGTAATCAAAATGAATGACGGCAGCGCCATGGTGATGGTGATCAATATTGAGGTGCTGTTCCCGCGCCTGGAGGATGCCGGGCCGAAGAATTATTCCAGTGTGGTAGTACAAGAAAGAAAAAATGAGGATGCCGGCCGGGAAGATTTGAAGCAGTTTGTGGGCTTCAAACTGGCGGACGAGGAGTACGCCGTGGCCATCGATACGGTGCAAGAAATAGTCTGGGTGCCGGATCAGATTTCCCGGTCCCCCGGCTTTCCCCACTACATGGACGGCCTTTTCTCGCTACGCCGGCGCACCGTGCCCATGCTGAACCTGCGGCGGTTCTTCGGCCTGCCTGACAGGCCTTATGACGACCGGTCCAGGGCGCTTGTGCTGAGCCTCAAAGACGGCGATAAAAAGACAGTTTTCGGCCTGGGAGTGGACTCCATTACCGAGGTCCTACGCTTTACGGTAGAAGAGATCGAGCCACTGCCCGAACTACTAAGGGGAGAGGCCACCAAAAACCTTACCGGCGTCTGCAAGCTGGAAGAAGGAAAGCGGCTAATCTACCTGCTGGACCCTTGCAGCATCCTGGCCGAGGGTGAAATTAGCATGGACGGGGCCGGCGATGAGGAAGGGGAAGCGGTTCTGGAGCGGAGGGCCGTCAGCGAGGAGCAGTTTGTCATCTTTCACCTGCAGGAAGAAGAGTATGCCGTTACCATTCAGAGCGTGAAAGAAATCATCCGCCTTCCGGAAATTGCTCGGGTGCCTAGGGCGCCGGCCTACGTGGAAGGCGTGATCAATATCCGTGGCTCCATCCTGCCGGTGGTCAACCTGAGGTTGAAACTGAGCCTTCCAGCCAAGAAGAGCGACGACCGATCCCGTATTGTGGTAGTGGATTTAAACGGAGTTTCAACCGGTCTCGTCGTAGACGCCGTGCGGGAAGTGCGCAAGATTTCAGCCGACCAAATCGCCCCAGTGCCGGAGGTACTTAAGGCACACCTGGATACGGGCTATCTGAATGGCGTGGTCAGGCTGGCAGACACGCAGCGGTCTGTTCTGCTTTTAGACTTGAAAAATATTCTGACCGGCGCCGAACAAATGGAAGTAGCGCAAGTAGCGGCGGACTTTGCAGGAGGAATGAAGGAGGATGCGCAGGAAAACCCGGGTGCTGATCGTTGATGATTCTGCTTTGATGCGCAAGTACCTGCGGGAAATCATCGAGGAGGACTTTGAGCTGGAAGTGGCGGGGGCGGCGCGGGACGGCAGGGAAGCGGTGGAAATGAACCTTGCCCTGGAGCCCGACGTGATTACCATGGATATCAACATGCCGCGCCTGGACGGCCTCACGGCCATCCAATACATTATGGCCCAGCGCCCGTGCCCGGTGCTGGTGGTGTCCTCGCTTACCCAGAAAGGGGCGCTGACCACCTTCGAGGCACTGGAATTGGGGGCGGTGGATTATGTGCCCAAGCCGGACGGCACCGTGTCCCTGAACATAAAAAATGCCGCCCAGGAGATCCGTGACAAGATCAAGGCTGTACGGCGGGTGCGGGCCGGGGCACTGAAATCCGTGCGCAGGGCCGGGTCCGTTCCAACCGTGGCGCCGCCTGTTAAACCGGGCGGGCCGGCATCCGCGGCCGCGCCCAGGGAAAGCGAAAAGCTGGTTTTAATCGGTGTTTCCACCGGGGGGCCGAAGACTTTGATGGAAATAGCGCCCCTTTTGCCGGCGGACTTCGCTGCCCCGGTGGTGGTAGTGCAGCATATGCCTGAAAGCTTCACCCGGCCTTTTGCCGAGCGGCTGAACCGGGAATGCCGGATCGAAGTCAGGGAGTCCGCAGAGGGTATGCCCCTCGTCCCGGGGCTGGCAGTGGTGGCCAGGGGTGGAGTGCACCTGAGGATCGACCGCCGGCCCGGCGAGAAGGTCTGCCGGCTGAGGCACTCTCAACGGCCTGTCGACGCCCTTTATAAACCTTCGGTGGAGGTGGCCTTCCGCTCTGCCCTGGAATGCGTGGACGCCGGGAACCTGGTGGCGGTGCTGCTGACTGGCATGGGTGACGACGGGGCCGGCGCCATGGTGGACATAAGGCGGGCCGGGGGTATGACTATAGCCGAGGCCGAAGAGACAGCGGTGGTCTGGGGGATGCCGGGCGAAGCGGTAAAAAGGGGCGGCGCTACGCTGGTTTTACCCCACTACGCCATTGCCGGGGCGCTGATCAATGCCGTGCAATAAGTGCCGGGCACAATAAACGGAGAGGGTGAAAGCTGTGTCCAAGATCCTGATCATAGATGACTCATTTACTGCGCGCCGGTACTACCGCGGAGTGCTGGAGGGCGCCGGGCACCAGGTGGAAGAGGCGGCCAATGGCTACGAGGGGCTGGAAAAGGTCTATGCCGGGAAATTTGACATACTCCTGGTGGACGTGAACATGCCCAAGATGGACGGCTACAGCTTCCTCAAAGAAATCCGCCGGGCCGGGGACCTGGAGCCGGTGCCGGCTTTGATGATTACTACAGAGGCCGGTGTGGGAGACATGGACCGCGGCTTCAAGGCCGGGTGTAACATGTACCTGGTGAAGCCTGTGGAGCCGGCGGAACTGCTGGCCTACGTCGAGATACTGGGGTGATCCGACATGTCCGACTTGAAAGAAATTTTTCTAGAAGAAGCCGAAGACCTGCTGGCCCAGATCGAACCACTGATCCTGGAGCTGGAAAAGGGAATGTTGCCGCCCCTGCTGGACGAGTTGTTCCGGGTGGTGCACACTCTGAAGGGGTCCGCCGGCATCGCCGGGATCAGGGGTATAAGGGAGTTGACCCACCGCTTGGAGGACCTCCTGGACAGATTGCGGAGCGGGGAAATTGAAGCCAGGCCCGGCCTGGTGGACTTGCTGCTGGTGGGTTTCGACTATGTCAAGGCTATGGTGGCCGACCTGGCCGGCGGGCAAGANTTCTCGCCCCCGGAGGAGTTGCTGGAGGAAATTACGGCCTACGGCCGGGGTGAACCGCCTACGACCCGAACCCTGGAAGAGAAGCCGGGCCTGCCGGAAACAGGGGCGGTGCCTTTGCCCGTTACCCCGGAGGCGGCTGAGAATGCGGCGCCGGACGAGGTCAGGCGCTTCCTGCATGACGAACTGCGCCGGGGCAAAAATGTCTATCGCCTGGTGCTGGAATTCGGCCGTGATTTTTTCCGGCAGGGGCATAATTTGAGCTACCTGCTGGAAGACCTGGCAGGCCTGGGGACCATAGCCGGGCTCAAGGCGGACTACCGCCGGGTACCGGCCCTGTCCCTTCTTAATCCCGAAGATTACCACCTGGTGTTCACTCTTTACCTGGCTACCGGGGAAGACCGGGAGACGGTGGAAGAGACCTTTGTTTTCGTAAGCAGCGACGAAAACAGGGTGGCGGTGAGGCCGGTGAGCGAGGAAGAGCTTAGTGGAGCGCCGCTTTTAAAATACCGGCCGTCCACCGGAGAGCCGTCCGTAGCGGGACAGGAGCCGCCTCTTTTCGGGCAGGGGTTCCTGCATGCCGTCATAGTGTTGCGGCAGCAGGAAAAGGCCCTGAGGATGGCTGAAGAAGATGTGTTGCCGGGGCTTTTGCCGGTGGTCCGCCGGGTCCTGGAGCGGCTTGCCGGCCACGCCGGCCTTGCCTTTGGACAATGCCCTGCGGCGGCCCCGGAGGAAGAAAAAAAGCAACTTCTAAAAACGACAGGCTCCTTACTGGCCGCCCTGGGAACTGAACCGGGCGGTCCGGCGGGGATTTCAACCAGTTCCATAAATTCCCGTCTTGAGATGGCGCAGGCCGGCGCGACTGGTTCTTGTTCCCCGCCGGATACGGTCCCGAAAGGACAGTGGGGGGGCAGCGCGGTCAAGGAAGGAAGGCAGAGCACCTTCAGGGTGCGGCGGGAGACGGCCGACGCCCTGATGAGCCTGTCGGGGGAGTTGATCATCGCCAAGAACAGCCTGCCCTACCTGATCAAGAAACTGGAGGCCCTGGGGATGGACGTGCAGGCCCGGGAACTGAAAGACCGCTACCTTTACCTGGATCGCATTGCACGGGAAATACAAGAGCGTGTAATGGATGTATGGCTCCTGCCGGTCCAGGAGGTGTTCAGTCGGTTTCCCCGCTTCATCCGGGATCAGGCCAAAAAGCTTGATAAAAAGGTGGAGATGGTTACCGCCGGGGAAGACACCCGCCTGGACAGGAACATCATCGAAGAGATTTACGAGCCCTTGCTGCACCTGGTGCGCAACGCCCTGGACCACGGCCTGGAGGAACCGGAAGAGCGGCTGAGGGCGGGTAAAGACCCTGTTGGCGTCATCCGCCTCACCGCCCGGCGGCAGGGAGAGAGGATTATCATCCAGGTGTCGGATGACGGCCGGGGTATTGATGTGGACACTCTGGCGGAAAAAGTCGTCTCCGGCGGGATGCTTTCCCGCGAACAGGTGGAAGCAATGAGCGCGCAGGAGAAGCTGAAACTGGTCTTCCTGCCCGGGCTGAGCAGCAAGGAGGGGATCTCGGACCTCTCCGGGCGTGGCGTGGGCATGGACGCAGTGGAAAACACGGTCAAGCGTCTGAAAGGGACAATGCAGGTGGAGTCAGCCCCCAGGCAGGGGACCACTTTTGTCGTCAGCCTGCCCTTTACCCTGGCCACCAGCGAGGTTCTGATGGTGCGGATTGGCTGCGGCATTTACGGCCTCCCACTTTCGGCGATCAGGGAAACCGTCCGGGTGGAGGAAAAGGACCTCAGGACCATGCGCGGCCGGCCCGTGGCCCTGCTGCGGGGGGAGATCGTCCCGCTGCTGGAAAGCAGCCTGTATTTGGAAGCAACTGCCTCCTGCCGGGATGAGACAGTCCTGGTGGTGCTGTGGCAGAGAGCCGCATTACCTGTGGACACCGTGCTGGGCAAAGAGGTGATCATCGTGAAGCCCCTGACCGGGGAATTGAAAAGGCTGTCCGTCTTCATGGGCGCCGCGGTGCTGGGGGACGGGCGGGTGCTGCTGGTGCTGGACCCCAACGAACTGGTGCGCCTTTCCTTTGGTGACCGGGACAAGGAGGGAATTATTCATGCGAACGGAAATTGATCTGCCGCTGCTGCTGCCTTACGTGGAGGAAATCAGGCAAAGGCTCCTGGACCAGGCTGCCGGGGTCCGAAGGATAGTGTTTACTGCTCCGGGCCTGGATGCTGCAGGCCTGCAGCTAATCATCGCCCTGCAAAAAGAATTTCCTCACGTAGCGGTGGAATTGGCGCCGGAGGGGCCGGGGGAAATTTTCAGGGAGTTCCTGGCGGGGGAGGTGCGTCCGGGTGTATAAAATTCTGGCGGTGGACGACTCTCCCACCGTGCTCGCCAGCATCAAACTGGCCCTTGAGCGCCGGGGGTATGAATTGCATACCTTCCAGCGGGCGGACGAGGCGTTAAAGCAACTGAACAGCAAAAAGGCGGACCTGGTTATCACCGACCTGAACATGCCCGGTATGGACGGTATAACCTTTATCCGGCAGGTGCGGGCCAATACGACTTGCCGCTTTACACCCATCGTCATGCTGACCACCGAGTCACAGCAGGCCAAAAAGGAAGAGGCCCGCAGAGCAGGGGCCACCGCCTGGATAACCAAGCCATTTACCCCGGAACAACTAGAAATGGTACTTAAAAAGCTGCTGCGGTGAACACCTTGTGAAGATTTGCACCAGGCGATCCCCATCCTCCCGGCCGCACATTATATAATATTACAATTACCGTTTCAATTAAAGCTAGTAGCAAACATTATAAAGAATCACTTAAATCCTTTGACATCCAAGGAGCGTGTTTGCGCTGTCGTGGTTGACGACAGTCTTTATTCACGGAATAGAATCAAAAAGGCAAAATCCGTTGGTTGAGCCGTTTGAGGGAAACTTCATGCACGGTTCATTGGTGAGGGGCTGGAAACGGGGATAAGTCCACCGCGCCAGTCCTTTACCCGACAGGTTTACTTTAAAATGTGTAAATCATTTTTACGCTTAGCCAAAGAATTTCACTCTCGTACCTATGATGCCATAGTTGCACATACTGCAAATTATGACTGGTTTCATGGCTAACTTGCCCAGTTTTATAAAAAATAGGCGTTGCCTTTGTGCAGCATAAAGCTTGTTATCTGTCACCTGGTCGAGTAGATGTATGCCTCACGGCATACACAAGATCCGTACGCACCCAATTAAGGCATACGGCTTTTCATGTTTATCATTTACTGAAAGCAGCCAGCACCTACTTTGAGGTCGTAGATATTCACATATATCCTCGGTTGTGGAAGAGGATGTCGTTTCAGAAACAAATTAAATTTGTCCCAATTGAAACTTCTTCTCTGACTTCTGCGATTTAGCAACTTGAACAAGATTTTAGCTTGTATAGGCCAGTTTCTCCCCCATTTAACCCATTCTTTGCATCGCAAAAGGCTTGCTTTGAACTTCTTCCGGCTTGTTCTCCTTTTTACTCGGAAATGCCCTGTTTGGCTCTGGCTACAGTAGTGTGTAAAACCCAAGAAATCAAAGGTAGAGATGTTATTTTCCCTTGCGGTTTTGGACTGGCTTAAAACAACCGGCGCCAGTGTCGCCAGTTAGTGCCGGCGACATCAGAACGGCAAATTGAATGTTTTCATCCTGACAATAATATTGAGACTAAAGTCCTATTTACTTTAGGACAAAGGTTATATATAAGTTACTTAACTGATAAGAGCAATTATAGCGAAAGCTATATACGCAAAGCTACGGGTCTAAGGCGCTAAAATAGCGCTAAGACAGCCGGGTTGCCGGGAAAGT
>JGI12104J13512_1002278_pt1 | contig 12433 bp, 8 predicted proteins | sample TerdegcTABiofilm_FD_13512 | JGI IMG/M metagenome (IMG submission 13512)
ATTATACCCAGTTTCCCGGGTTTATGCCCGTCCTAAGGGCAGGTTGTCCACGTGTTACTGAGCAGTACGCCATGTATTGCTACATTCGACTCGCATGGCTTAGTCGAACCTCGATAGCAGTAACCTCTGGCAGGATCAACCAGAATTCTCTAGGAAGTATTCGTTATATTCCGAACCAATCGGAATTGGCTGAGTCGCCAAGACCATTGTCAGACACGAAAAAACTCGCGTCTCCACTTGTTTCCTTGTATCGCATCCTGGAATTCGACCCATCATCTCTTCAGGGTCGCAGCCTTAATGATGCGATGCCTAAGCGGCCCATTAAAGTGGTCATCTGTGGTATTTAACCTTTTCCCTTGACCCTCAGATTCAAGGGCAGAGAAAAATACAGCGACTTACTCAGGCCGAACTCGTATTCTTTGGTCCCATAATCAATATCTACAGGACCTGTCACCCTGCCCTTTCAGGCGGGCCGAACCCATCCAATAACTCAGAGGTATATAACCTTTTTGCTCCATCGTCGAGTATTAATATCATCATCGTCGACACTTGCTGATTGATACGTCTTCTGGAGGCCACTTATGAGTTACACCTTGACTGAGAAGATACTGCGAGAGCACCTCGCGGATGGTTCCTACGAGCCAGGCAAAGAGATCGGCATAAAGATAGACCAGACCCTCACTCAGGATGCTACAGGCACCATGGCCTATCTGCAATTCGAGTCCATGGGGCTTTCCGATATCGCTACAGAGATCTCCGTCAGCTATGTCGATCATAATACCATCCAGGTAGGATTCGAGAACGCCGATGACCACGCCTACCTGGAGTCCATCGCGAAGAGGTACGGCATATACTTCTCCCGCCCAGGAAACGGCATCTGTCACCAGGTCCACCTGGAGAGATTCGCCCGTCCAGGAAAGACCCTTCTGGGCTCGGACAGCCACACCCCCACCGCTGGGGGGGTGGGCTCGCTGGCCATGGGCGCAGGCGGGCTGGACGTAGCAGTGGCCATGGGCGGAGGAGCATACTACCTCACCGCCCCTAAAGTGATCGATGTCCACCTCACGGGCAATCTTTTGCCCTGGTCCACAGCCAAGGACGTGGCTCTCAAGGTTCTGCAGATCCTGAGCACCAAGGGGAACGTTGGATTCGTCTCCGAATATACCGGCGATGGCATAGATAATCTGACCGTGCCGGAGAGGGCGACAATCACCAACATGGGAGCTGAGACCGGGGTGACCACATCCATATTCCCAAGCGACCTGCAGACCAAGAGGTTCCTGGCAGCTCAAGAGAGAGAAGATCATTGGCAGCCTCTGGCCGCAGATAAAGACGCCCTCTACGACCGCAGCCTGGAGATAGACCTGGCAGAGATCGAGCCACTGGCGGCCGCTCCCCATAGCCCAGGGAACATAGTCCGAGTTAGCGATCTCGACCTTCCGGTAGACCAGGTGATGATCGGCTCTTGCACCAACTCCTCATATGTCGACCTGATGACCGTCGCCAGAATGTTGAAAGGAAAGAAGCTTCCGGAGGGCGTCTCTTTGGGAATCGCTCCGGGATCGCGACAGGTCTTGAGTGCCATTGCCCGAAATGGCGCTCTGAGCGATCTGATCGCATTCGGAGCAAGGATACTGGAGTCGTCATGCGGATTTTGTATCGGCAACAGCATGTCCCCCTGCACCAACTCCATATCCGTTCGCACCAGCAACCGCAACTTTATGGGTCGGTCGGGCACTCCCAGCGCCAATGTCTATCTGACCAGCCCTGTAGTCGCTGCTGCTGCTGCTCTCACTGGAAGGCTAACCGATCCGAGAGAGCTGGATATGGAATTCCCGGCAATTCAGATGCCCGAGCATTTCGATATCGATGACAGGATGATCATTCCGCCTTTAGCTCCAGAACAGAGGGCAAAAAAGACCATCTGCCGAGGCCCGAATATCGGCCAGCCCCCTGTCAACCAACCCCTCCCAGAGGACATAAAAGGATTTGTGACCATAAGGGTGGGAGATCTGATCACCACCGACCACATTATGCCAGCCGGGTCCCGGCTCAAGTACCGCTCCAATGTTCCCAAATATGCTGAGTTCGTCTTCGAGCCATTGGACAGGGACTTCTTCTCCCGGGCATCCTCCCTCCGAGATATGGGCTTCCATAATCTGATTGTGGCTGGCCTGAGCTACGGCCAGGGCTCTTCCCGAGAGCATGCGGCCATGTGCCCTATGTACCTGGGAGTCAAAGGAGTGATCGCCAAGTCCATAGAGAGGATACATGCCGCCAACCTGGTGAACTTCGGCATAGTGCCCTTCACCTTCGAAAAGGAATCCGACTGGGAAATGCTTCCTGAAAAAACGGAAATCAGAATCCCTGGGATTCGCAGCTCCTTAGAGCGAGGAGATGAGAGTGTTCTCGCCTATACAGGAGGCGTCAGAGAAAAGGATAGCGGGGAGGGGAAGAGGGGGATACAGGAGGAACAAGAGCTCGTCCTGAAGATGAATCTCTCCGAGCGCCAGAGAATGATACTTCTGGCCGGCGGGCTGCTTCCTTATACGGTCAGGTCAAGAAAAGGAAATTAGTTATGCAGGAATAAGCAGAGCTTTTCCTGTTTTAAATATTTTTATTTTTCTCCACCCTTCAGTTCAGAGGTTGAAGAAGGAGATCACACTCTGAGCGACCACTTTCTCTGTGGCGTCAACTGCCGGTGTGCCAGCTCCACTGCTGGTATCCAGGACGCCAGCGTTAGCCCCGTATGAGGAAACCTCATTTAAACCCAATTCACGGTATACCTCCGTCTTCAATGCCTGGCTTGTCTTATCCTTTTCGCTGAGGCCAGGGGTGGACACATTGCTCTTGAAGCTGGTGGATCTGAGATCCAGAGGGGTGCTGAACTTCATGGGGAAATGATTTACCCATAAGACCATTTCAGATGTCTGATTGCTGCCACTATGGTTCTGCTGGCCGGCGACATACTTACTCCAGTAAGTCTGCACAAAGGGATCAAATGTCGATGTGCTTGGTTTATTGAAGAATGCTGTCTGGCTGGAGCTGTAGCCCTCACCCAGGAAGCTCCCCTGGGCACCAGCTAAGCCCATCAAGCAGATCAGCGCAATCAATGCGGTTATATTTCTCATATTAATCCATCCTGATATATTCAATATTCCTTCTTCCCGGTGATCTCTACCCAACCTATTTATTCCTTATTGGCGTTGAGTTGAATATGCCGGACCGCTTCGAGATACTGCATAAAGATCTGGCCGGAAGGATCGGCCGGCTTTCCACTCCTCATGGCAGCGTTGAGACTCCTCTTCTAATGCCTGTGGTAAACCCCCATCTTCCCCTCATCCCTCCGGAAGAGCTGGCCATGATAGGTGCGGAGATGATAATCACCAATAGCTACATAATAAACCAGGATCCGGAATTGAGAGTTAAGGCAATAGAGCAGGGCTTGCACGAGCTTCTGGGCTTTGGCGGGCCTATAATGACCGACTCGGGGGCCTTTCAGCTCTCCGTGTATGGCGATATCGATGTCCTGCCTTCAGAGATCCTAGATTTTCAGTTTGCCATAAAATCGGATATATCTGTGCCCCTGGACATACCCACACCGCCCGATGTCTCCAGGGAGAGGGCGGAGTCGGAGCTGAACATCACGGAGAAACGACTGCAAGAGGCGGCCAGCCTGGAAAGAGATGCCCTGCTGGCCGGACCGGTCCAGGGATCGACCTATCCCGACCTGCGGGAGAGAGCGGGGAGGTTTGCTCGGGACCTTGGCTTTGATCTTTATCCCGTCGGGGGGGTGGTACCTCTGATGGAGGCCTACCGGTTCAGGGATCTGGCGGATGTGGTGGTTGCTGCCAAGAAGGGTTTGGGCTCAGGGGTGCCGGTCCACCTCTTCGGAGCAGGGCACCCCATGCTCTTTGCCCTGGCCGCTGCTATGGGCTGCGACCTCTTCGATTCCGCAGCCTATGCACTCTATGCCCGAGAGGGTCGCTATCTGACCGTCCAGGGAACGAGGAAGCTGGAGGAGATGAAGTATCTTCCCTGCTCCTGCCCCGTCTGCCAGAAATATACCCAGCAAGAGTTGATGGACAGCCCCCAGAGGGCGAGGGATCTGGCCCGCCACAACCTCTACGTCTCCCTGCAGGAGATAAAGCTCGTCCGGCAGAGCATTCGCGAGGGCTCGCTCTGGGACCTCCTGGAGACGCGCTGCCGTTCTCATCCCCGTATGCTGGACGGCCTTAAAAGGCTGGGCTCATATGTAGAGTGGATGGAAAGCCTAGACTCGGCCAGCAAGTCCACCTTCTTTTACCTGAGCCCAGAGTCCGCAAGCCGGCCGGAGGTCATCCGCTATATTCGGAGGATCGAGAGGATCAGCCTGAAGGGTGAGGTTCTGATAACCGATGATCCAGAGGCAGACAAAGCCGGCTATGATCATGTGCTCAACTTCAAGCCGCCTTTCGGCCCCTATCCTCGGGAGCTGTCAGAGACGTATCCATTCAATGCCGAAGTCCCGGCAGAGGCAGACGATTTAGCAATAGATCGGGCAGTAAGAATCACAGGAAAGCTGGTCGAGGCCAATCCAAAGGCTCGGTTCACCTTCCGGCTTAAGATCGACCTGAAAGATCGATTGGAGCAAATGCACAAGGTTTACAGGCCATGACCAAATACTTCGAGGTCCTTCGCCGCGACGGCCCAGCCCGGATGGGGAGACTCCTCCTGAACAGGCAGATCAGCACTCCCGGTGTTATCACTCCAGATGACTACCTATCCGCAGGAAGCGTCTACAGCTATGACTCCCTGGATGAAGCCATTGCTGTTCAGGAGAGCCTGAAGGAGCTGAAGGATCAGAAGAAGCTGGCTATCCTGCCCTATGTCCCTTCAGCATTGCGCTCCGATCCATCCCTGGAGCTGCCTGATCTGGATTTTGATGGCCCTAAAGGTGTGCTCGTTCACCCCTTCAGCCAGAAAGTACCCCAGGAATCCGATGTCTATCTAATGGGCAATGCTGGAAGCCTGAAAAACCCCAGAGACCTGGTAGAAGCGGTCATTAAGGTCAGAGAGAAGACCTCGCCAGACAGCGCTCTCTATGCTCCAGCCTTGGCCACCCCTTCCAATCTGGCCCTTCTTGTCTACCTGGGAATAGACCTCATTGACGGCACCAGGATGATAGCGGATGGCCTGTTAGGCCGCTACCATACCCGCGATGGAGTGTGGAGCGCCAAGGAGCTGGCGGAGAGGGATGAGCTTTTCTGCCTCTGCCCATACTGCCAGAGGATGAGGGAGAAGGAAACAAGACCGGAGACTAATCTGCTCGTCTCCCACAACCTCCAGAAGCTCGATGAGGAGCTGCTTGCGATCAGGGAGGCGGTCCGATCCCAGACCATCAGGGAGTATGTTGAGCGTCAGGTGAGGGTGACTCCCGACCAGACCGCTGCCTTGCGTTTTCTGGACGGTGAGCACGGGTATCTGGAGAAAAGGACGCCCACAAGTCGTCGCAGCACTTTTTATGCCAACTGCGCTGAATCCTTGCAGAGGGTGGAGGTCACCCGCTTTGCAGAAAGGGTTTTGGAGAGGTATCAGGCTCCGCAAAGCGATGTACTGCTGCTCCTGCCCTGCTCCGCCCGCAAACCCTACTCTACCTCCCGCTCTCACCGCCTCTTCGCCGAGGCCATCGGGCCGGCAAGGCGGTATCTGCATGAGCTGATACTGACCTCGCCCCTGGCCCTGGTGCCGCGAGAGCTGGAGGAAGCCTATCCTGCTGCCAGCTATGATGTGCCCGTCACCGGCCGCTGGGATCGAGAGGAGAGAGCATGGCTGGCCGGGTGCCTGGAGGCTTACCTGAAAAGAAATCGCTATGCTAGAATCGTGGCACACCTGGAGGGAGAGCTGGAGGAGACAGTGCGAGAATCCGGCCTGGATGCGGTCTACACCGGCGGAGGAACAAACGGCCCGGCTTTGCAGCGGCTGGCGGACGCCGTCCGGGAAGCCTGCCACGACGCAGCACGACTACCAGACCAGCGGCTATTGCGTTACCGTGCCCATGCCGACTTCTACTTCGGCCAGGGCGCTGGCGGTGCTCTGCTGGCGGGAAAGATAGTGGTGAAGGGCAGGGAGATCCAGGACGAGAACAAGAGGCCTCTGGCCAGCTGGACCATAAATGGCAACATGGCTCTGTCCATGGCGGGGGCAAAGCGCCTGGAGCCGCTGGGCAGATACATTGTGACCATTGGAGACTTCCTGCCCAGGGGCTCGCTGCTCGCTCCGGGCGTCGTTGATGCAGACGGAGAGATCCGGCCGGGTGATGAGGTGATCGTGGTGGGCGAGCAGGCCTTTGGGATTGGCCGGGCGAAGATGTCCGGCTGGGAGATGGTGGCATCAAGTAGAGGAGTGGCGGTGGAGATCAGGCAAATAAAGGAGAGGTAGAGGCGTCTCCAGCACAAACGGGTTTTGGGGCCTCTCGCGCTCTGTTTTTCATGATTTTCCTTTCAGGTGCCCCGCGAGTCGGGCCTGCAGGGCCTCAAGAAATAAATCATAATGAGCTGGATTCATTTTCCTTTAGGGCGATCAGGTGGATACCTTTAAAGAATACTCAAGTGAGTATGAATTCATAGCAGAAGGTGTATTTCGCAGGATAATACCTCCTGCTTGCCCGCAATGTGGAAAAAGGATGTGCCATGAGAAGGCAATGGTCACGATCTGGTCGCCTAAGGGCAAGGCTGTATTCATATGTCTCAATATCACTATCCCAGGGTACTCGATCAGCGATGGGGGTGCATTGATCCTTGAGGATGCAGTCAATAGGAGTACCCGACAATATCATCTGCTGCAAAACCCGGACTTGCGGGCCGGAAGAAGAGCAGGATTTCAGGAGAGATATACTGCGCTATAGCAGGTTGTATCGGCTGAGACGTTAAGCTAATTGACAGACCCAGGAAACCCCTTACAGCACTTTTGAGGTGCAAGGGTACGACCTGGCTAATGAGGCTGGACGGCAGGTTGCACGAGAGGTGCACGCTGTGATTGGCTTAGCAAGGCCGCAGGTCCTGACCTCGTAAAATTAACCGCGTTAACCACGGAATGTGCAGGGCCGGCGCAAGACCTTTCTGGCTCGGGATTGGCGCAGGCTCCCATCCATCGTGGCGTTGAGTCCCTTTGGAAAGGGCATGGCGGGAAAGTCGCCATGCTGCTGTAATCTAGGCCACCCTTCTGTTAGGTGATAAGAGGCAGGACAGGGCAGGCCGAGAGGCCTCGCCTCCGTAATTGGCGCTGTGGTCAGCGCTGTCCCGCCGGGGCATCACCTGATGCGGGGATCTTATATGCTGGAAGTGGCAAGGTGTGGCATATAAGAAGTACTTTTGATACCTATCGTTCGTGGATCAAGAGCCCTTTGAATGGACTGCAACCTTAAAGTAGACCGTTAGTTAAACGCTAATGAGCAAACTGCTCGGGTTTAACGGGTTGTCTACTTGGGGAGTTCACTCCATGATAATGCTAATCAAACGAAGGATTAAATCTGTTGATTTCCAGTAATGAATGGTGAAGGGAATGGCTGAAGAAAGCGGGTCTGGAAGGAGGCAGAAGTTAAGAGATAGCTTCATAGCCAGTGAACCTGGTGCATTTACCGATGAGGTGCTATTAGAGCTCCTTCTCAATTATGCCATCCTTAGAGGAGACCTGCAACCACTCGTTTATAAACTTCTCAGCGAGTTTGGAGATCTTGATCATGTCTTAGCATCTGATTTTGATACTTTATGCAAATTCAAAGGGATAAAGTCTTACACCGCTACCCTCCTTAAGCTCGCAGATCATATACGAAAGGTATCCTCGGCTAAAGAAATTGTGAAGACGACGCAACAGAAGCTTGTCGAGCATGAAACTGCTGATGATCTGAAGATAGAGCCGATCCAGATAGAGGAACTATCTCGCAGAAAGAAGTCCATTAGGCCAAAGAGTGAGCTCTTCACAAATTCAGTCTTGAAAGAGGCAATTGAGATCCTGCCGAAGCTGCCGGACACTGACGATCTTGACACACTTAGGGATTTCATTAAAGAAAAACTACCCTTTAGTAGCCAGAATACCAGAGAGAGATATGTCCCTTATATCGTAAACCGGATTTTCCCCGACAACAAGGTTGATACGGCACTGATCTCCTTTGCCAAGCACCACCCCCGAACACAAGAGCTAAGAGACGTTTGTTTTTATCGGTTCTGCAAGGCCGAGCCCATAATGAACTCCATCTGCAGCGACCTGTTGATCCCTGCAGTAGGCTATGGTCGCCTCGATAGATCAGTGATACGAGAATACCTGACCAGCCGCCACCCATCATCTAAAGCCATCGACCACTCTGCAAAGGCGATAGTCGATTCTCTAGTTGCTGGGGGCGTAGTTAAATCCGATAGAAAGAGCATCAGCTTTGGTTATCGTCGGCCATCAAATGCCTCTTTGGCATTCGTAATTCACAGCGAATTTCCTGAGCCGGGGATGTATGAGATCTCCAAAATCGAGCAAAACCCGAGCATCAGGGTCATGCTCTGGAATCCGGATCAGGTACTTAAAGGATTGTATGAGCTAAGAAATCTCGGCCTGATCGCTAAAATCTCGGAAATCGACAGCTTCCGCCAGTTCACGACCGGATTTACCTTGGATGAGATGGTAGAACGCCTCAATAGCCAGGTTCAAGAGCGAAGGTAGCATAAAGGACTTTGGAGATCGAGGAGATGAAGGCATGAAGACGAGGGCGCCAATGGCTTCTTGGCCTACAGGGAGGGATATCGTTGAAGGATGAAGAGGTCATTGATTCCATAATGGTAAAGCTTTCCAAGCCGGTGGGCAGGCATCTGTATGGAGTTTTGGGCTCATATCGAGCGCTAGAGCGTTTTTCTGCTAAATTGCAGGAGGCAAAAGCCCTGGATGGAAGACCATTCCCAAAGCCCCTCTCTGTCAATCGTGGAATCCTCGATACCATACCCGATGAGGAGTTCAGGAAGCTGGTCCAGGACGAGGCAAAGCGGCCGGAGCCAGTTGCAGATCATGTCAAACAGGCTTTCGAGGCCTTTCTTCGCACCACTCTGCAGAAGGAGGGCCTTGTGGTTCTGAAGGGCCTCGAGATGCTTTTCGCCTACAACGTCGATCTGAATGCCCTCCGAACTATGGCCGCTGATGATTTCAGGATAATCCTCCTTTTGCCGGGCCGCCGGGATAGTGGCAAGATCTTCATGTTCCCAGGATCGGGCCCAATGACCTATAATCTGCCGACGAATCTGATCGCAGAAGACCACCTCTGGGAGCTGAGGGATTGATGAAGGCCAAGCGATGAGACGTGATGACCTCTCTGAGCTTCATTATATCACCCATTTTGATAATGTGATATCTATTTGTGAAATGGGAATTATGTCTCATAAAAAGGCTGAATTAATCCCCCACGTCTCAGTTGCTTCCAAGATAATTCAGGATCGAAGAAGTTCGAAATTCATTCCTGGAGGCGGATCTCTGCACGAATATGTAAACCTTTATTTTCACGCGCGAAATCCGATGCTTTTTAAATTGAGGCACGAATATGGGTATTCAGAGTTGTGTGTACTGAGTATCAGTCCTGACGTGCTTGATACTCCTGGAGTTGTGATTGCAAGTTGTAATGCCTCCAGCGATTACGCTCTCTTTAGAGCTGCGCCGGATGGCCTTGGTGTTATCGATGAAGCACTGGTCTATGCGGAATACTGGACACATCACGACCAGGTTGAACAATGGAGACGAGCTTCTATCAAATGCGCCGAGGTTCTGATTCCGGGCAGTGTCGATGCAAAGTTTGTAGACAGAGCATATGTCTCATGCATAGACAGCAAGATAAAGCTGGAAAGGATTATTAGGGATGCAGGAGCAAGTTTGGATGTAGCTGTGAATGCATATTTATTCTTCGGATAGAGGTGCAAGTTCGTGGAAGATGGGGTCAATGTCGTGAAGGGTGACCTGTTCGAGTCCGGGGCCCAAACGCTGGTCAATACCGTCAATTGCGTCGGAGTTATGGGCAAGGGGCTGGCACTCCAGTTTAAGAGGCGTTACCCTGGGATGCATCAGGATTACGTCAGGCGTTGCAAGAGTGGGCAGGTAAGACTGGGGGAGCCGTATCTGTTTCGTGGATTGGAACCACCGCACATACTCAACTTTCCTACTAAGGGGCACTGGCGCTCGCTATCGCGTTTGGATGATATCATTCATGGGCTTGATCATCTTGAAAGGCACTATAAAGAGTGGGGCATTACATCTCTTGCGGTTCCATCGTTGGGATGCCAGCTAGGGCAGCTCGATTGGAGGGTCGTATTGCCAGTGCTCTACCAACATTTAAGCCGGCTCGAAATACCGGTGAAGCTTTATGTGCCCGCTGAGGTGTCTCTGGATGAGGCTTTAGCAGCGTTGGGCCTTGCCGCTGGAATGCAGCCCAGTGGAGCATCTCATGTAAAGGGCCTCAAACCAGCGTGGGTTGCTCTGGTGGCAATTCTTGATATAATTGAACACGCACCCTATCATCATCCGGTTGGGCGCATAAGGTTTCAGAAAATTGCCTATTTCGCAACATTGCAGGGATTGCCAACAGGTCTAGATTACCGCCGTTCAAGCTACGGGCCGTTCGCTGATGAGCTGAAGGGCATTCTCACAAGGCTTGCAAACAACGGGCTAATAATCGAAAAGCAAACTGGCAGTATGTTCGAGGTTAAAGTTGGGCCCGCCTTCAAGGATATTCTCCCCATGTATCAGAAGGATTTGGTTACATGGAAGCCGATCATAGACAGGGTGGCAGATCTCCTTTTGCGAACATCGACAAATCAATCGGAGATTGCGGCAACTGTTTGCTTCGCCGCAAGGGCGCTGCAGGATTTTAACGATAAGAAGCCCACTGAGCGGGATGTTCTTGATGCCGTAATGAATTGGAAGCAGAAGCGAAAACCTCCACTGAACGAGGGCGAAGTAGCTATTGCCATTCGCAATCTTGCAGCTTTGCGCTGGATCGATGTCATCCCAAGCGTCGATATGCCGCTTCAGGGCGATCCTGTCTTCGAGGCCATGATGCTGCGATAGAATTCAGGTTGGTGACAAAAGGCTAAAGCCGCATATCAAGATGGAGGATGCCATCGCTGCTGTTTTGGAAGTCGATGATATCCGCAAAGAAGCTGAGGAGCTAAAGGTTTCGATCCAAAACCTTTAGCGTTGATATCTCGAAGAATCCTCGATCGGAATCGAGTGTACAGGCTAAAAGGCTGCACAGTCTTTCTTATAATTTTTTGAATTATCTTCATGGTATAGCAGATGCATCCACAATTCTTATCTCTGGGGATTGAATTTAATCTGGGAAGGGCTTTATTATGACCGCATGGACCGATGACCGCAAGAGACCCAGCGCGAAAAAACGAGAGATACCTAAGATGCCCGAGGGCTACTACTCCGGGGACAAGCCAAACCCGAACCTGCGGGCCTTCGTGGAGGCCCACCTGAGGGAAAGGCCCTACGATCCGGAGACGGATAATTACGACGTCCCGCCCTTCGATCACCCCATTGAGACCACCAAGGCCACCGCCATCTACAACATGCACACCTACTGGTCCAAGAAGCCTCATGATGCCATCCGCCAGTACATCCGCCACTACACGAAGCCAGGCGACCTGGTGCTCGATCCCTTCTGCGGCTCCGGCGGGACCGCTCTTGCTGCGCTGATGGAGGGGCGCAAGGCCATCGCCATCGATCGCTCGCCCGCGGCCACGTTCATCACCAAGAATTACTGCACGCCTGTGGATGTAGATGAGCTGAAGGCGGCCTTCGAGGAGCTGAAAAGGAAGGTCAAGCCTGAGATCGACTGGCTCTACGAGACCAGATGCGACCGGTGCGGCGGGAAGGCGACCACAGCATACACCGTCTACTCGCAGGTCTTTCAGTGCCCGCGCTGCATGGAGAAGGTGGCGCTATTCGACTGCCCCGAAGTAGAAGGGCGGACGCAAAAGGGCAAGCCGAAGAAGATCAGGGTCTGCCCGCACTGCCGGGACCGCGGGATCGCTGAGGAGATCAGCACCTCAGGCGAGAAGTTCGGGGCTGTGCCGGTTCTGGTGAGCTACATCTGCGAGAATGGCTGCAAGCCAGCTCGGGATGAGCGCAGGCATGATGATACTGATCCGAGGAAGCGGGAGTTCTTTGAGAAATACGACCTGGGAAAGATCAGGGAGATAGAGGGGAAGGAGATTCCGTATTGGTATCCGAAGGATCGGATGATGCATGCTCCTGAAGATCAAGAATGTTGGGGCGTTAAATGGCGGGCTGGGACAAGCAATTTCAGGACCGTGGATGAACTATTCACCAAGCGCAACCTGTGGGCGCTGGCGGCGATAAAATATAACATACTATCTATAAACGTAGATCAAAGTTTGAAAGACTCACTTTTATTCTCTTTGCA
>JGI12104J13512_1002281_pt1 | contig 12410 bp, 10 predicted proteins | sample TerdegcTABiofilm_FD_13512 | JGI IMG/M metagenome (IMG submission 13512)
CACCTCGAAATCCACCTCGAAGGTCTCCAGCATCCAACCCGGGTTGTCCTCCCGGCCCACCTTCCGGCTCAGCGGCCGCACCTCATAGCCACGGGCGTGCAGGGCCAGGTCCAGGGCGATGGCATCGTGGTCCAAGCGGTAGCGGTTGACCTCGACGCCGGGCAGCAGGGCGCCGCCGGTGAAATGGAACAGCATCTTGGCCAAGCAGGTGCGGTGGTTGCCGTCCGCATCCACGTAGTAATCGCCGCCGTCTATCTGGAGATAGCTCATCGCCGGCAGTTTTTTCTCCGGCGCGCGGTAATAACCGGGGTTTTCTTCCAACAGCCGCAGGTTCAGGTCCATCCGTTTGCCGCGGTGCAGGAACTCCTCCCAGGTCAGCCCCTGGTAGTCGGGATGCCGGGTGCCGGCCACCCGGAAGACGTTGATCGGCACCTCGTTCTCCCAGAGCCGCTCCTTGACGAACACCTGGAGTCGCTGCCAGGCGGTCTCGTCGAAGGCCTTGATGGGCCGCCGGGCAAAATAGGGCCGCTGCTCCTCCACCAGCAACCGCACCTGGGTTGCAGTCAGTTCCGGCGCCACTGGTTGCCTCCTTTCACCGCAAACCGATGACCACGAAGAGGGTGATCAACGGGATATAAATGACCGCCTGCACGGGTTGCCACAGGGTCCCCACATTGAGCGTCTCAAAGGTCTGGATACCCAGATCCGGTTTCCGGCCGCTGTGCACCACGTCGTGGACCACCATGAGGTAGCGCAGGCGCATCTCCTGCCAATAGCCGTCCAACAACCACAGGAGCACCAGGCACAGCGGCGGCGCCAACTGCCAGAACGGCAGGCGGGCGCTGCCCACATACAAAAACAGCGGCACGCTGAAGATGGCCAACAGCCGGGCCGCGGCCGATTGCCAGCCATAGCTGCGAATCATGGACTGATAGGCGTTCGTCAGGATCAGCCGCTCCTGGGCGCCCAGGACGCCCCCGGAGTCCTCCGCAGCCTCCAGTGCTGCCCAATAGCTCTCGTCCGAAATCTCCACTCTCTTCTCCTGGTTGTTAAAATATCCGCCAGGCCCGGCCTAGGACCTGGCTGGCAGCCACCAGCCCCCAATAGCGGGAGTCATAGCTGTCCGGCAGGGTGCCCATGACGAAATAATGGCCGGGCGGGATCTCGTAGCTGGCGGCGAAATCACGGCACTCTTTCCCCAACAGGTCCAAGACCGGCCCTTCCAGGCTGAAGGACAGCACGTCGCCCTCAGGCCCCGCCACCACCCCGCGGCAGGCGGCGTCGATCTCCACCAGGTCGCCGGGCAGGCCCACCACCAGCTTGACAAACTTCTGGCCGGGCCGGTACGGCCGGGGCCGGTCGTCGGCGACGAAGGCCACCAAACCATGCCTGGCCGGCTGGCTCCCCTTTTCCACCAGATACAGGCGGCCCGGCAGGCAGGGTTTGCCCGAAGCCAGGGCCAGGCTGTAGTGGGCCATGAACCACTGCCCCACGGCCACGATCACCAGAACCACCAGCAGACATTGGGCCGCAAACAACGGCCAGGGTTTCCGGCGCGGCCCTAAGATAGCTGATGCAACGTTTGCCATAGGTTATCCTCCCGCCGCCGCCAGCCGGCCCGGTTTCTGGCCCGCCGCCACCCGTTCCACGGCCTCCATCAGGCTCAAGCCCCGCTCCTGCCATTGCTGCACGGCGTAGACATCGTCGGCCTTGGTGGAATACAACACCTTTTTGAAATCCTCCACATACAGGCGGCCCACTCCCAGGCTGCCCTCGCACAAGATGGCCACCTCCGAATACCTCCCCGGCATGGTGTGGACCGTCTTGAGCATGGCGTAGCCATAATCCCCCAGGTCAATACGTTTGCTCTGCTCCAGCCGGGCTATCGCCTCCCGGGTCTGGCCCAATAGCAGTTTGATGGCCGAGTTCTCGGCGATGGCCTCGCCGCTCTTGCTGTTATACAGGTCGTTGATGGACTGGGTGACCACGATGGCGGCGCCGCCGTATTTCCGGAACCGCCGGAAGCCGTGCTCGATGAACTGGGCCACGTTCCCCTGGGTCAACAGGTCCCATGCCTCGTCGATGATCACCAGCTTGCGACGGTCCCGCTGGCCCAGATACATCTCCTGCTGGATCTGGTAGATCAGTTGCAGCAAGACCACCTGCTGCAACTGCTTCCGGCCCCGCAGCTCCTCCAGCTCGATGACGATCAGCCGGCCGTCGATATTGACGTTGTTGGGGCCGGCGAAATAACGGCCATACTCCCCTTTGGTGGTGAAGGGATAGAGCTGCTCCCCGATGTCCCGCAGCCGGCCGTCCTCCTCGCTCTTCAGGGCCCGGGCCAGGGAATCTAGGCTCATCTCCCTGCCTTCGGCCTCCCACACCTGGTTGAGCACCCGCTTCAACCCGGCGCTCTGGAAATCCGACAGGGCCTCCGTGGGCGCCGCCATCATGGCCACCAGGCCGGCCAGGACGTCCGCCTCTTCGTTGTAGTCCTCCACCAGGCTGAAGGGGTTGAGGCAGATATCGGAGTTGGGGTCAAAGACCATGAAGGTCTCCCCCAGCAGTTTGGTCAGCTTCTCGTACGACCTCCCGATATCCAGCACCCAGCAGCGCCCGCCCAGGGAGAGATACTGCATAATTATTTCGTTGGTGAGAAAGCTCTTGCCGCTGCCGCTCTGAGCCGCGATCACGGCGTTGTAGTTGCTGGTGGAATCGAACAGGTCAAAGAACATCAGCTGCCCGTCCCGCCCGACGAATTGCAGCACCGGCGTGGCCGTGCCCTGCCAGCTGCCGAACACCGGCAGAAAGAGCAGCGCCTGCCGGGACCCCATGGTGCGGTAACGGTTCAGCTGCGACACCGCTTCCGGCTCCGCCCCCAGGGGCAGGCAGTTCAAAAACAGCGGCAGGGTGATGAACCGGTCCTCCAGCAGCTGGAACCCCGATTCCCGCCAGAAGGCCTGGGCATTGGCGGTGGCCGCACTCTCCTCGCCGGGCTCGCAGAAGAGCACCACGGCCAGGGCAATGCGCACCAGCCGGTCCCCCCGGTCCAGGGCTTCAAAGAGCACGTCGTAGGACTGCTTCTTCTTGGCCAGGCGGGGGACGTATTTAATGAGCGGCCCATACGCCTGGTTGGCCACCCATTGCCGTTCCTTCTCCAGTTTGCCCCGTTTGGCCTCGGTGTCCGGGATATACACCGCGGCGCTGATGAGGACGTTCTCCTTGATGCCCCGGGCCCCGGCCACCGGGTCCATGAGGAATTGGTGGGACACCCCGAAATAGGAGCTCTCCGGCAGNCGTTTGGGCGACAGGACCTTCACCACCTTGCCCCCCANTTCCANCCGGTCCCGGTGCACCACCAGGTCCGTGTTGTAGTCCACGATCTGGTCCCGGACCAGGCGGCGCGGGTCGAACTCGGCCGCCTCCACCTGCCGCCAGGCGGCGTCGGCAGACCAATTGCAGATCGTCTCCATGACCCGCAGGTAGTCCTCCACCGTCATGACCCGGGCGTCCGCCAAGCCGGCGGCCTTGAGGCTCTCCAACCCCGCATCCCGCAGGTCAACGGCCCGCTTCTGGTCCGAGTCGGTGGGCTCCCCATAGGTCAGGGGCAGGCGGACCGTGACAATCAATTGGACGTGCCGCAGCCGCAGGCCGCTGCCGTCCAGGGGTTCCACCGCCTTCCGCCGCAGGAAATCCACCCGGGTATCCCGGCTTTGCCGCATGAGGTCCGGCACCTCGGGGCCCACCGGCAGTTTCACCCGCTCCGGGCTGATATCCGGTCCGGCCCACAGGCAGAACTGTAGGATCGTCTCCGCCGGCCAGGCCAGGTTGAGCAGGTTGTTCAGCCGGTCCGCCACCCGGTCGTCCCCCCCGGTCAGGGGCGAACAGAGGTAGCCGAACCCCAGGGCGCCCGGGTCCAGGAAGAACAGCTTGGCGTCCGGGTCATACGCCAAGGCCGGGATAAGCTGGCTGATGGGGGTGTGGTGCTGTTCCATCGCTCCTCCTCGGGCGGCGGGGACAGCCGCCGCCCGGCCAAGGTAATTGGCATGCGTGCCGATAAATTAAATTTAGGCTAAAATTTTTCCGGGATTGGGATAGAGAACAGTATGCCGCCGGAGAAGATCAGGTTAACGGGTCAGGAAAAACTGCTTTCCGGTGATCTTGATTTGCCGGAAAGCACCGTCCTGGATTTTTGGCAGTGGGCCTTCAGTGGTCTGAGGGCCAATAATCTCAGAGGGATCTTTGCCGAATGGCTGGTGGCCCGGCTGCTTCAGATTGAGCAACCGGTACGGGACTCCTGGGCCGCCTGGGATTTGGAGACGCCGGCAGGGGTCAAAATCGAGGTGAAGGCCGCCGCCTACCTGCAGGCCTGGGAGCAGCAAGGACCGTCAAAAATTGTCTTCAGTGGTTTACAGGGCAGGACCTGGGACCCATTGCAAGGGTATTCTGCAAGCCCCACCTATAACGCCGATCTCTATATCTTCTGCCTCCAGACCGAGACCGATCCGCAGCGCTGGAACCCCCTGGACCTGTCCCAATGGGTATTTTATATTATGTCCAGGGAAACCCTGGCGGCTCTGGGACTAAAAAGTATTTCCCTGCAGAAATTAGCCAAGATCGGCCGGAAGTGCCTCGCCGCCGAATTGCGCCCGGCGGTGAAAGAACTTGCCACAGGCTTGGCGCCGTGACATAATAAGTCCTGATCCGGCAAGATTTCCCATACTTGACAGACGGTTGGGGCGTGGCCCGGCGGTTTCCGGCCGGCCCGCCCCGGAAAGGCAACCTTAGAGATGAACAGCCCGAAAAACCCCGGGGCACCTGTCTATGGCCCCAACAACCCCCACCCCCTCTCCACCATGAAGACCGAACTGGTCTGGGAGGGCAAATACGACGAGTACGGCAACCGGCGGCCGGTAAAATTACCTGCGACGCCCCTGCCCCTGCAGCGGATTGAGACCATTGACGCCCCCCGGGACCAGGCCAAGGCGGAGCACCCCAACCTCTTCAACGACGAGGACTTTCGGCGCCAGGCCCACCGGGATGACTTCCGCAATATGCTCATCTGGGGGGATAACAAACTGGTAATGGCCGCCCTGCTGGAGCAGTTCCGGGGGAAGATTGACCTGATTTATATCGATCCGCCTTTTGATGTGGGGGCGGATTTTACGATGCAAGTGCAAATGGGAGATGAAGGAGAGGCACTGCAAAAAGAGCAATCTATTTTGGAAGCTGTAGCATATCGTGACACCTGGGGTAAGGGAACGGATTCTTACTTGCATATGATGTTTGAGCGCTTATCTATTATGCGAGATTTGCTTAGTGAAAGAGGTAGTATTTTTGTTCATTGCGACTATCGGGTTAATTCGTATCTTAGAGGTATTCTTGATGAATTATTTGGTCCGGATAACTTCAGAAATGAAATTTATTCCAAACGAATCAGAAAAAATGTGCAAGAATATGAAGCTGCAAAACGTTTAAATGTTGGTTGTGATTGCATTTTATTCTATACAAAATCAATAACTGCAAAAATCAAAGCGCCACGGTCTGAGAAGATTCTGGGCGAACGCTGGCATGCGTTTGATGCGCCAGGAATAAGGACAGGAATGGATTATGACATTTTTGGCGTTAAACCACCCCCTGGTAGACACTGGATGTGGGAGAAAGACAAGGCTTATGATGCAATCAAATCTGGAATAATCAGAAAAAACCCAAGAAGTGGAAAGCCTGAGTATAAGGTCACTTCTGAGAGTCCAATCATTACGTCTCTTTGGGATGATATTTCAGCTTATTCATTTAAATACTCATATACGACAGAGAAGGCAGAACCCCTCCTCGAACGTATTATCAATACTTCTTCCAATGAGGGTGACCTTGTTGCTGATTTCTTCTGTGGCTCAGGGACAACAATGGCGGTTGCGGAAAAACTTGGGCGGCGTTGGATCGGGGCAGACCTGGGCCGCTATGCCATCCATGTCAGCCGCAAACGTCTCATCCAGGTGCAGCGGGAGCTGCACGCCGCCGGGAAGCCCTACCGGTCTTTTGATGTCTATAATCTGGGCCGCTACGAGCGCCAGTGGTGGCAGGTGGAGCGGCTGCAGGGGGCGGACACGGAGCACCGGCGGATTGTCCTGCAGTTTTACAAGGCCGCAGCCTTGGAGAATCCGCCTCATCCCCTCCTGCATGGCAAGAAGCAGGGGGCGTTGGTGCACGTGGCCCAGATCGACACCATCTTTACCTTTGCAGAGCTGCAGGCGGTGGCCCAGGCAGCCCAGGCGGCCGGGGCCCGGGAGGTGCATTGCCTGGCCTGGGAGTTCGAGATGGAGCTGGCCGCCAAGAAGCAGGCCATCGAAGCCGAAACCGGCCTCACCGTCCGCCTGAAATATATCCCCCGGGAAATCATGGAACCCAACCGCAGCGAGTGCCAGTTCTTTGAGGCCGGTTATCTGGAGGCCAAGGTAATAAAGAAGGGCAAAAAGGTGGACGTGGAGTTGGTCCGTTTCTCACCGGCCCTGGCCGAGGCGCCCGAGGCCGAGATGGCGGCCCTGCGGGAGCGAGCGGTGCAATCGCCTTTTGATTTCATTGATTTTTGGGCAGTGGATTTTGATTGGCGCCCGGGCAAGGCCTTTGAACACCATTGGCAGGATTTCCGCACCCGCAAGGACCGGTCCTTAAAGACCCGGACCGACATTGGCTGGGAATACCAAAAGAACGGTCCTTACCAGATCGCCGTCAAGGTGATTGACGTCTTCGGTGTGGACACCACCACGGTGCTGACGGTGGAGGTGTGAGATGGCCTATGAGACGAATGAAACGAATCTGGCGGCCCTTGAGCCCCTCTGCAAGCCCTGGGAGGAACCTCTCCAGCACCGCCTTCCCAATCCGACGCCGGGTGGGCCAGCTTTGATCCAACCGGGGCGCCGCCCCAGCAAGTGCCCCCTGGTGCGGGGCATCAGAGCCGAAGTGGACGGCTGGCGCCGGGGCGGCTACGCCGGGGTGAGCGAGACCTCCCGCTATCTCCTCAATTACTGGTTCAACGCCGACCACGACATCACCGACAAGGACGGCAACACCATCCCCTTCCGCTACCATTGGGCGCAGCGGGAAGCTATTGAGACCATTATCTACCTTTACGAACTGAGAAATATCAAAAGCGTGGCGGAACTCTTGTTTGAGTTCGGGGACGAGAACATCGCCGACCTGGCCCTGGGCATCAACCCCGAAGAGGACCGCTGGCCGAAAAACTGCTGCAAGGTGGCCACCGGCGGTGGCAAGACCAAAGTCATGAGCCTGGCCATTGTCTGGAGCTACTACCATCGGCTCTATGAGCCGCACTCGGACTTGGCCCAGCACTTTGTCATTATCGCCCCCAACCTGACGGTCTACGAGCGCCTGAAAGATGACTTTGAGAACGGGGCCATTTTTTATCAGGACCCCCTCTTGCCGGAGGAATGGCGCTCAGACTTCCAGGTCCAGGTGGTCTTGCAGGATGAACCGGGGGGCTCCGGCACTATCGGCACGGTCTACCTCACTAATATTCATCGGTTGTATGAGTCCCGGGGCAATGGCGGAGAGGAGGAGTCGGATGGTGCTGCGGCCATTTTCGGCCCCCCGGTAAAGCGGGCCCAGGCTTTGGACACCGGCGAGGCGCTCAGGGAGCGCATCACCCGCCATCCCCGGCTGATGATCCTCAATGATGAGGCGCACCACCTGCACGACCCGGACTTGGCTTGGAATAAGGCCATCGACGCCCTCCACAGCCAAAGCATCAGTCGAGGGCAGGGCGGCATCTGCCTGCAAGTGGACTTCACCGCCACCCCCAAGCATACCAACGGCGAGCTCTTCCGGCATATTATCTGCGACTTTCCCTTGGGCGAGGCGGTGGACGCCGGCATCGTCAAGGTACCGGTCCTGGGCGAATCCGAGGAGCTGGTGGAGCGGGGGGACCGGCAGACCCCGGCCCACGAACGCTTTGCCATGCACCTGCAGCTGGGTTACCAGCGCTATGAAAAGACCTATGCAGAGCTGCAGCAGGTGCGCAAGCCCATTCTCTTTGTCATGACCGAAGACGCCCGGAGCGCCGACGAGATCGCCGCCTACCTGGACAGCGACAGTTTTCCCCTCCTCAAAGGCCGGGTCCTCAATATTCACACCCGCCTGAAAGGCAAGATTCGGACCGTCAAACGCGGGGGCAGGGAAGTCAAGGAGTTTGTGGAAAGTGAGACCGGCATGAAGCCGGACGACCTCCGGGCTCTCCGGGAGATGTCCCGGGAGCTGGACGCCAAAGATAGTAAATTCCGCTGCGTGGTGTCGGTGATGATGCTCCGGGAAGGGTGGGATGTGCGCAACGTCACCACCATTGTGCCCCTGCGGCCCTATTCCGCCAAGGCCGGTATCCTGCCCGAGCAGACCCTGGGCCGGGGTTTGCGGCGCATGTTCCCCCTGGGAGACGTGCCGGAAATGGTGACGGTGGTGCACCATCCGGCCTTCCGGAAGCTGTATGAGGAGGAGTTGGCCCAGGAAGGGCTTGATATTGCGGTGCTGCCCATCCGGGAGGTCTTGAAACAATCGGTCACCATCTTCGTCGACCACACCAATAAACCGGTGGCGGAATTGGAAATCGAACTGCCCCTGGTCTCGGACGCAGTGGAGACGACCGCCCAACTCGAGGGGCTGACCTTTCCCGAAGTCCAGGCCTATTTCCAGCAGCGGTTTCAGCCGCTTCCCATCGGCGAGAAAAAAACCGGTCCGGTGGAATACAAGGAACGCCACCTGTTCACCGATGAGATCGTCACCCGGATGCAGTTGGACGCCGGGCTGCTGACCCACGCCTGGTCCGCGGCCGGGTATTTTGCCCAGATGTTGGGCCGGGCTTGCCGTTTGACCAATCCCCATCAGGTCTTGACGCCTCTGGTGGAGGAGTTCCTCGCCAAGGTGCTTTTCGAGCGGCAGGTGGACCTGTACGGGGGCGAGGTGGACCACCGGATGCGCGACGCCGACGTCTTGGAGCATATCCGGGCGACCTTTACTCCCTTGATCCTGGACAAGACAGTCCAGACCAAAACCCGGCACCTGGTCAGCCGGGGGCAGTTTCTCTCGGCCTGGAAGCCCTATCAGGCCAGCAGTACGGCCAAGCGGCCGGCGATTCCTGCCAGCCGCACCATGTTCAACCTGGTGCCGTGCGAAAATGAATTTGAGCAGGAGTTTGCCACCTTCTGCGATGTAGCCGGTGATGTGGCGGCCTTTGCCAAGAATGCCGGGCCGCAAAAACTGATGCTGGACTACTTGCGCCCCGACGGCCACCGGGCCCTCTACGTACCGGACTTTTTCGTGCGCTCCCAGGGCGGCGAGTACCTTTTGGTGGAACTGAAAGGCAAGGTGGATGACCTGGTGCCCCGCAAGGCCAGGGCCGCGGTGGAATGGTGCAAGGCCGCCTCCAAGGGCAAGGTCAAGTGGCGTTATCTCTATGTCCCCTATTATCTTTTTCAGCAGAGCGCCCCGGCCACGGTGGAGGAACTGCGCCGGGCCTGTGAGCCGGCCTTGAAGGCGCTCCTTGAGGAAGAAAAGACCCGGCAGACGAGGCTGCCTTTGGAAGAGGAGACCGCCCAAAAGGAGGCGGAAGACCGGTTCACCGCGGTGCTCCAAGAGGCCGGGATGGCCCAGCCGCCTGGGGAGATCAGGGATGCCCTGCACCAGGCGGTGGAACTGCTGGAATACGCCAACCGGTCGGGGATGCCGGACCTGAGCCCTGCTTTCCAACCTTTGCTGAAACCGCTGGATGATTATGCCCTGAGGATTCTGGAAAGCCGCCTGCGGCCGCACCTGCCCCAGGACCCGCGGCAGAGCCGGGAGTACTTTGCGCCCTACACCGAAAACCTGCATCACAAGGACCGGGGGCTGTTGGAGAGATACCAACGCTACCTGCGGGACACCTTTGTCTTTGGCCGGGCCATCCAGCGTCTGGGGACATTGCTCTTTTGCCTGGATTATGCCCAAACCTGGTCTCTTAACATCGGCGGCGTCTGGCAGGATGTCAAAAGGGTTTTTGCCGGACCGGAAATGGCCACTCTGTATACCGACCTGAAAGCGGTCAATGACTTTCGCAACACCCGGGTTGCGCATGTGGAAACCAGGCTGACCGATGCCGCCGAGGCCCGGGCGGCGCTGGTGCAATGGTTCCGGTGTTTGGGAAGGATGAGTGAAGAGGTGGGGTGATAAAGAAAGGGCTCGGGCATGGATAATTTTATCAGCAATCTACTGGGAATTCCCTTTTGCCGATTGATTTTTTGTTCCTTATCAGCGTGGCGAAAAACAGGCCCCAGGCCTCCAGGTAGGCCCGGTCCGCCTGTTTCTGGCCGACCTTGGCCTCCTGCTCCAACGTCGGCGGCACCAGCACCACCGTCTGGTTCCCCCGCAGCAGCACCACCAGCACCAGGTTGCTCACCAACAGACCCACCAGCACCCACCGGTAGATCCGGTTCTCCTGGAGCACGCCGCTATACGTCGCAAAAAACTTCTTGATGTCCATTCCGGTCCTTACGGCAGGTATTCCCGCTGGTACGGGTTGACCACCGTCCGGCCAGACAGTTTGGTCAGGCCGGCCCAATACAACAGGTGCACCAAGTAGCCGTCGGGCCGGGTGTTCTTGTAGCGGCGGTACAAATGCGACACCACCCAGCCCGCCCCCAGGCCCAGAAAAAAGTGGTTGAGGAAATTGCCCGCCACCATGAAGATCATGAAGGGGACAAACTCGTCCAGGCTCCACAACAGCACCAGCTGGGGCGAGTCGATCTCCGTGGGAATGTTGACCCGTTCCATCGGCTTCCTCCTACGGGATAGTGTCCCACGCGCCCCCGCCGCCGTGGTGCCGGAATAAGACATTTTTTCAGCGCAATAAAGCCGCCTTTCTTTCCTGTCGGGTATTGACAATAGTGTCTTATGTGTTACCATAAGGAATGCTCACAGTTATTCGTGAATACCTAAATCAGGCCGGGCATTCTCCTTTCAGACGGTGGTTTACCGGACTCGATGCTCTTGCTGCCGCCAAAGTTGCCACGGCGTTGTATCGTCTGGAGCAGGGGAATTTCTCCAGCGTCAAACATATCGGGGGTGGCCTTTTTGAGTACAAAATTAATTTTGGCCCTGGATACCGGCTTTATTTTGGTAGAGAAGGGGAAGAAATCATTATTTTGCTGGGTGGCGGTTCGAAGAAAAGGCAGCAGGCCGACATTGAGTCGGCTTTGGCCTGTTGGCAGGACTATAAAAAGCGCCGGGCTGGGAGGTAGCTTATGGTATTAACAAGAGATTTTCGAGAAACTGTACTGTTTCGCGTCAAAACTGACCAGGAATTTCGTCGGGCTTTGCTCAAAGAGGGCATTGACGCCCTCCTCGCCGGGGACGTGGCCACCGGCAAAGCCATCCTCCGGGATTATATTAACGCCGCCGTTGGGTTTACCCAGTTGGCTGAGGCCACCCATATCCCGGCGAAAAGCCTGATGCGGATGCTGAGCCCGAAGGGTAATCCACGGGCAGACAATCTCTTCCAGATTCTTAAACATCTGCAAGCCTGCGAAGGCATCAACCTGGAGGTCGCCTCCGGTTGAGCCCCCTTGCGAGGGTAAACACGCCGCTTTACTGAGGCGAGGCGGCGTGTTGCACCCGTCCCCCTGATTGTTCCTCTAACCGCCCGTGTGGGGAGTGATCGTTTCCTGGTACTTGGCGCCGTTGCTGTCTATCGCCTCGAACACCACGGCCTCCGCCTTACTTCCGTTGGTCAGCGCGCCAGCAGGACGGCGAAGACTGTCAATCTGATTCTCCGGGACATACACACACCCCCGTTGTCTGGATTGACGGCCCAGGGGGCAGGAGAGGCACGGCACCACCGTTCGGGAGGGAAGTAAGGCGCGGACGGACCGACGCCGCCCCCTCCTGCTGCTCCTGGCTGCTATCAGCTTAACGGGAAGGCAAGAGAAAAATGGCGGGGGTAAAAGAACAGAATTTCGGGGTAACTCTTCAGTCATCCGAGAGAATGAAAATATTCTTTAAATTTCGCAAGCGAGCTTGTACTTTTGTGGGAAATATATATAATAGGTCCTGTGGGGACAACACCGGACCAGCAATTCGACGCCGTCCGGTATGATCCCGGTCTAGGAGAAACCGGTGACGCCCAGACGTCGCCAAAAGCCGGGGGGCAAGGTCGGTCACCAGGGCCATTATCGGCAACTGCCGCCGGTGACGCATCATCAGGAGCACCCACCGCTGAGCCGTTGTCCGGATGGTGGGACGCCTTTGGGTCCGCCCAGTGAGCGGCGCACCCGCGTGATCGAAGACATCGCCGACCTGGAGCCGTTGGTAACCGAGCCTACCATTCCCCGGCATTGGTGCCCGAAGTGTCAAAAGATGTTAGAACCGCC
>JGI12104J13512_1002290_pt1 | contig 12372 bp, 18 predicted proteins | sample TerdegcTABiofilm_FD_13512 | JGI IMG/M metagenome (IMG submission 13512)
ATGAAAGGATTGCTAAAGGAAATCGATGAATGGATGAGAAGGCGTATCCGCGCTGTCTACTGGAAACAGTGGAAGAAAATAAAGACCCGATTTAAAATGCTGAAACACTTAGGAATTGATGAAGTTAAGGCATGGAAATTCGCGAATACGAGAAAAGGCTATTGGAGAACCTCCAACAGCCCCATTCTTAAACGTTCACTAGATAACCAAACGATTGGTAGTCTAGGCTATATTTCTTTCTTCGATTATTATCAGCGAGTACGCGTAAACTAGAGAACCGCCGTATACCGAACGGTACGTACGGTGCTGTGAGAGGTCGGTAGGTGAATTAATCACCTACCTCCTACTCGATCAATTTCATCAGCGCTCATATTATCAAGCAGTTGGGCTTTTCTAGCGATTTCACGTCTGCTGAGGACTCCTTTATCTATAAGCAGCTCTATCAGACTGGCGATGGCAAGCGTATTCCGGTAATCTATTTCTTTCATATCTCCAAGTTGAGCGATCACGTCAATATCATCCATACCGACACCCCCCATGGCTTATTACTCTGATTATTACCAACAGGATAGGTTTTTATTCTCAAGATATTATTGCTATTTATTAACAAAAAATTTACAGTACACATACAATATAGTGAAAATTAGAGATACGCTTATTTAAGGAGGTAGTTCCATGGACAGGAATGGAGATATGCAGGAGATCACCAAGAAAGATGAAATGTACGGGAGATTTGAACTGGCGACTGCCTATGTGCCTTATCAGCAGTGGGGAGAACTATATCCCCCAGGGGAAGCTCTGGCCAAGGGGACGATTTTTCCGGCCCTGTACAGGCCATATAGAGAAGAATAAGAAAGGGGAGGTTATATATGTACTACAATCCTTACAACAATTACTGGGGAGTATGCCCGTATATGCCCGTCGGCGGATACCCGATGGGAGACGCCATGAAGTACTATTATCAGCCTGAAATCCCGGTTCCGAAGGGAATGAGGGAAATGATAGTAAAGATAATGGAAACAGAGTTTTATGTAGTAGAATTAGCCCTTTATCTTGATACGCATCCTTCGGATGAGAATGCTATAAAGTTATTTAATGAGGCTGTTGGCAGACTGGATGAATTGAAAGAGGCTTACAGGGAAAAATATGGCCCGTTAACGCATTATGAGAAAACCGGGTGCCCATACCAATACGTCCAAGGCCCATGGCCGTGGGAACTATAGAGAGGTGATACGAATATGTGGATGTATGAAAAGAAGCTCGAATACCCCGTAAGGGTCGAGAAATGCGATATAAAAATGGCAAAATACCTTTCTGCACAGTATGGTGGGCCGGACAGTGAGCTTTCTGCCGGCATCAGATACCTGACCCAGAGATATACCATGCCGCTTGAGCAGGGTAAGGGCCTGCTGACAGATATAGGGACAGAGGAATTGGCCCACTGGGAGATTATAGGAACCATGATTTATAAGCTGCTTAAGGGCGTGCCGGCAGAGGTGCTGGAGAGAGAAGGGCTGGGAGCACATTTTGCTGAGCATGGCCGCGCAGTTTATCCTGGTGATGCAGCCGGCGTCCCGTGGACCGCTGCCTATATTCAGGCCCATGGGGATCCCGTTGCTGACCTGCATGAAGATCTAGCGGCAGAGCAAAAAGCCCGTGCTACCTATGAACATCTCATAAACCTGACCGACGACACGGGAATTAAGGATACGCTGAGATTCCTTCGAGAAAGAGAAGTCGTACATTTCCAGAGGTTTGGGGAAGCCCTTAGGCTTGTCAACGAATATAAGCCGACCAAGAAGATCTATTAAACACTAAAGGGCATGGGCTATGTAGGGGAGCTTCCCCTGCATACATATTGAATAACTGCAATCACTGAATAACTGCAATTAGCTTGATTTTTTTTATTTCTGTGTTATAATACATCTTAAATCAGCCAAAAATATGGAAAAGCTATGAAAGGGAAAAGTATAAAGCCGGATTGTTGCAGAGAGCCGGTGGTTGGTGCAAACCGGTACAGTTAGCTTTTGAATCCGCCCTTGAGCTCGGGACGGCAAGTCTTCGCGGTAAGCAGCCGTTATTCTGCAAAGAGTTGGGCTTATGGCCAACTAGGGTGGCAACGCGGGTACTCTCGTCCCTTGAGGGATTGAGGGTTTTTTATTTTGTTCCGTATTTCATTTTTGAAAATGCAAAGGGATAAGACCGTAATAAAAAAAACAAAAGGAGTTGATACTATTGTTAGACCTGAAATTCATAAGAGCAAACCCGGAACTTGTCAAAGAAGGCCTTGCAAAGAGAAAGGAAGATATAAACATTGACAGGCTGATTGAACTCGATGAGAAAAGGAGAAGCCTCCTGACGGAAGTCGAGCAGCTCAAGAGTAAGCAGAACTCAGTCTCAAAGGATATACCGAAGCTCAAGAAGGAAGGCAAGGATGTTCAGCCCATATTTGAAGAGATGAGGCTGCTATCGGAGAGTGTCAAGCTTATGGACGGCCAGCTCAAGGAAATAGAAGCGGAAATTCAGGATATGCTTTATTCTATACCCAATATACCCCATCCATCGGTGCCGGTTGGAGATACCGACGAGGACAACGTGCCGGTGAGGCACTGGGGAGAACCGAGGAAGTTCGATTTTGATTTTAAAGCCCATTGGGATATAGGCACAGATTTGGGAATACTGGACTGGGCTTCGGCCGGCAAGGTTACCGGAGCAAGATTTACCTTCTACAGGGGAGCAGGAGCGGCCCTTGAGAGGGCTCTGATCAATTTCTTTATCGATGTGCATACAAAGGAACACAACTACGAAGAAGTATTTCCGCCCTTTATGGTTCACCGCAACAGCATGGTAGGAACAGGACAGCTTCCAAAGTTTGAAGAAGACGCCTTCAAAGTCCATAACACCGAATACTTCCTTATACCTACCGCAGAGGTCCCTGTGACCAACATATACAGGGAACAGATTTTAGAGCCGGGCGTTCTTCCGATAAAGCACGTAGCATACAGTGCTTGCTTCAGGGCGGAAGCAGGTTCGGCGGGAAGAGACACAAGGGGACTAATCAGGCAGCACCAGTTCAACAAGGTTGAGCTTGTGAAGTTCGTGGAACCCGAGACTTCGTACGATGAGCTTGAAACCCTGGTCAACGATGCGGAGAGGATACTGCAGCTTCTAAACCTTCCGTACAGGGTCAGCATGATGTGCACCGCAGACCTGGGTTTTACCGCAGCCAAAAAGTATGACCTCGAGGTGTGGATGCCCAGTTATAATAGATATGTCGAGATTTCGTCCTGCAGTAATTTTGAGGACTTCCAGGCAAGAAGGGCGGAGATTAAATACAGGCCTGCCATTGGCGAAAAGGCCAGGTATATACACACGCTCAATGGTTCCGGCCTTGCTGTCGGAAGGACCGTTGCAGCGATTTTGGAAAATTACCAGCAGGCAGACGGCTCGGTTGTCATCCCGGAAGCTCTGAGGCCATATATCAACGGCCTTGAAAAAATAGAAAAAAAATAGTATAATAATTAAACCAGCGGCTGGTATAAACAGCTGCTGGTCATGCTCCGCCAAAGTGGGTCCGGAGCCATTTATTGCACTCGTTTCTTTATTGACACTGTTATTAAAAGTTGCTATAATAACTTATGTGTCAAAAAAGGAAGGGTGTCCGAGAGGTTTAAGGAGCTGGTCTTGAAAACCAGTGACTCCGCAAGGGGCCGTGGGTTCGAATCCCACCCCTTCCGCCAGAAAAACTAAATAATATTTAGAGGAAACGCGGAGAAGTACTCAAGTTGGCCGAAGAGGCGCCCCTGCTAAGGGTGTAGGTCGCGAAAGCGGCGCGAGGGTTCAAATCCCTCCTTCTCCGCCATTTTTTTATTTGCGCCGTTAGCTCAGTTGGATAGAGTGCATGACTACGAATCATGAGGCCACAGGTTCGAATCCTGTACGGCGCACCAGGAATAGGACCCTTGATTTTTCAAGGGTTTTGTTATTTTTTGATAATGCATTGATTTTAATTTTGGTAGGTTTCAATGTATCACTAAAGAGTCAAAGGTAGGTGTGTAAACGTCAATATAAAGGATACCAAAAACGCGCATATTTCGGATACCACTTTCAAACCTAAATTTTGGGATTATCAAGTATGGTTTTCCGGTTTTCTATGCGCCAGCTTGGTCCTTCCAGCGTAAATATCTCACACTGATGAGCGAGCCTGTCCAGAATTGCTGCTGTGATTACGCTGTCTCCAAGAAATTCGCTCCATTCCTCAAAACCCTTGTTGCTAGTCAATATTATTGAGGTTTTCATATATAGCTCGTTTATGAACTCATAAAGCTTGTTGACTTCCTGTCTTGAAATGGGCAAAAAGCCCACCTCGTCCAGTATCACAAGATCACTGTTCTTTATCTGTTTTATTCTACGGCTGGATTTGGTACGGATTTCAGCTGTTTTAAACAATTGCATCAGCTACTCCAGGGTTACGAAGGATACATTGTATCCGGCATCAATAGCCTTTATTCCCAGCCCTATGGACAGCCGGGTCTTTCCTAACCCCGGAGGCCCTAAAAACATGATGTTGAATGCACTCTCCAGCCAGGTTAATTCAGACAGCTGCTTTATATGCAGCTTCGTTATGCCCCTGAAGCCCTTACGATTGAAATCAAAGCTTTCCAGTGTTTCCTGATATGGAAATGTTGCTGCTTTTGTCCTTTTTATTCTGCCTTTTTCTCTCCGGCTTTGGGACTCGCATGCCAGAAGCGTTTCTATCACTTCCAAGGGCGTATTGTTTTTAATGGCAGCATTTCTTAATATCTCTTCAAGCTTCGCTGCGGATTCATTCAGTTTCAGATATTTCAACAGTTCTTTAACCTTTGCTAATTCAGGCATTTTACTTTCCCTCCTCCAAGGTTTTTTATATATTCTCCGATGTCACGCCTGCTTACATTTACGGTGTACAGCAGTTTGGTGCCAGGTGGAGGAGGGGTGTCCGTATTCAGATCTTCTGTTGTGCTTGGGGATGTTACTATTGCAATACATAACCCACCTTTTCTCCTTCTTCATTTTTAGACCTCCTGTGATATTTTGTCTGTTTCATCAGCAAGCATTATATTATCACATCAGTCTTATTTTTTATCTAAAGGTGGTATCCTTTTTACGCGCGTTTTTGGTACCTTTTATTTTATCATTCACATAGGTGTGGTGCTGACTTTGTTCGGAATCTTTAATAACTGTATTCAAGTTTGCTAGGCAACATTATGGGAATTTGAGTTATGTTAAGGTCAAATATGTATTAAATGTTTTATTAAATAAATTGCTATTAATGGACCATACCAGTAAATCTTTATATAAATTTATCCACGGATAATTAGGAGAGTTTATGTCCCCAGTTAAATATACTTTTACTAGGTTCAACATCCTAGTATTAAAGGAACATTGACTACAATTGATGATTTCTAGATAATTAGCTATTAATTTTGCACATATTTTAATATTATTGAAATCATCCAATAATAAATTCATAATCTCATGGTCATCTGCGTTTGGTAGAATTTTCTTAGCTGTTTTTATTTTTATTTGGGCAATTCCTATACTGATGTTTTTTCTTATCATAAGTTTAGGAAATAGTTTACAAGTAATACACTCAACATTCCGCGTTAGAAAACTCCTTCTATTTATCGTTTCTATTAAAATTATTGAAAATAATATTTCGGGACAAATGTCATATTCATACGAAATTTCTTTAATATAAAACACATATTTTTTCAACTTTAAAGCCTCAGAAAGTAACTGCATTTTATATAGTTCATATTTATAATAGTAACCTGATAAAGAATCATTCTTCATAATCTTGAATATCCGAAGTAACAGCTGTTTTTAGCCTTACTTCTCTATTTAATACTTTCAATATCTTAATAAAAGCACATGATATTACAGTAAAGAAGATTCCATCCATTAAGAATACAAATAAACGGAAGGGATCATGCCAAATGTTCAAATACTCTTGCAGCATTGGTTTTATAAGAATTAATGAGGTTACTCCAAAATCTGCAACAACTGCAGAAAGTAGTACGAACAAAAGATAACTTAATAAAATAGTTTTCCTTTTATCTGCTAATCTATAGTCTACAAATTTTGGATTTAAAATAGCAGGCCATACTATCAAAAAGCTTCCCAGGACTACACCCAGAATAACAACTTTTTCAGTGCGGAAGAATAGATAAGAAAAAAAGGCAAAAGTATAAATATAAAAAGCCTTAATAAAAAAAGCAAGTGGCTTTATTGAAGTTTTCAAACCATATATAACTTCTCCAAATCCAAAATAATAAACATTATCACGTATCCTTTGTAAATAAAACATTAAAACATAAGCAAACGCTAAAAAGAACGATATTAACAATTCTATAATATCAAAATAACACATGTACTTTCCCCTCCTAGTTCTAGCTAGCCTATAGCCTCAATAACTAACTCAAACTTATCCTCGTCGAATTTATACTTTAAAATTGCATAATTCATTACATGGCCATCTTCTAGTAATACAGCAAAATAATCTTCTAAAAGATAATATAATTTGACTACATACCATTTCATCGCACCTAAGGTTGGGGAATTCTTAAAAAGTGATTTTTGTGTGTTTTCGATTTTCGTAATGAGTATTTTTTTATCAATAGGAATTCGTTCATCATTTAATGCATGTAAAATAAGCAAATTCCATTTATCAGTCAACTTTCCACTGTTTATTGTAATATTATTTATGATTTCTTGAGCCTCCATAGTGCCCTCTCTTTCTAATTAAAATTGGATTTTATATAACTTCGTATATGTGTCTGCATTTTTCTCTAAAGGCATCAGTCCATATTCTACTATCTATCCCTTAATCCCAGGAAAAAATTATATATCGGCGCAAGCGTCTCAAACCCCTCAATCAGGTCACCGACCAGATCCGGGCTGAATAGGCGCTCATCTATCTTCCTGTTGCATACAAAATATAAATCCTTTCTTTGATACCATTCATTAAGGTCATCCGGCAAATCAGGATTGATTATCCTTTTATATTTCTCCCCTTCAAGGGCAAATAATTCTTGCTTCTTGTATATCGAGTGTATTTTAATGAATTCCTTTTTACCTTCATCGATCATGCTCCGCAGTTTATATAAGGTTTCTTTGGGGATGCTGTAAAAGCCCATCCCGTATCTGTAATAATCGGGAAATATCTCGAAGAAATATGTAGGCTCTGCTTTCCAATCCTGATACATCCTTTTGAAAGCAATCCACATATTCGTTCTATACGGGCTCTTGTCATTTGAAAACCTGATATCGCGGTTAATTCTGGATATTGCTTTCCTGGGACTTGCTTCAAATAACGGATCGATAGACAGCATGAACGGGCTCAAGTTCAAAACTAGTTCCTGCATTGGTTCAGCAAGGAATTCTTTATACTTATCCCTGTTTGCTTCGAACCACTGCTTATTGTTGTTTTCCTTTAGCCCGTTCAGATAGTTAATGGTCTCCATGGAAAAACCCTTAAACATGATCTTACCTCCTGCCGTTTCCTTATAATTACAGCGATTTAATATTTTGCAAAACTGTAGAATATATCAATAATTATAGAATATTTCTACTTTGTTTTTAGACTTATCCCTGTTTTTTAACTCCGTCAACAGTTCCTTTGTAAAACCACCCAAATTGCAGCTTTCAATCTCATTTAGGCCCACCCACCTATATTCTTGAGCTTCATCATTCAGGATGACACCGGTAAAATCCGTTTTACATTCATAATCGATAAAAATAAAGTGTTTTTTCTCATGGAAAGTGCTGCTGTCGATAGATTCTTTCAGACTTACTAGCTTTATGTCATATATCTCCAATCCGGTTTCTTCGGAGATTTCTCTTTTTAAAGCTTCCTCCATTTTCTCACCCAATTCAATGTGTCCACCGGGGATTACATATCTATCGTTCCATTTGTGAGATTTGCAAAGAAGCACTTTTCCTTCAGGATTAAATATTACAGCTCCGACAGTTGGTTCAGGATATTTTTTCATGGTTTTACTCCCACCTGCATTTTCACTTCTTAAATTCACAGATAAATTATACCATGTCAAAATTATACCATAAACAGGTGTCAATATCCCTTCTATAAACTATAGAGGGATTTTTTGTATTAGTATGATAAAATTATGGTAAGACTACCGCAAAGGGGAAGTGATAATGGAGGGTTACGTGCAGGTTTATACCGGAGATGGCAAGGGGAAGACAACAGCAGCACTGGGTCTTTCACTGCGGGCCGCAGGAGCAGGATTAAAGGTTTTTATCGGGCAGTTTGTAAAAAGCCAGTATTACAGCGAACTGAAAACCCTTATGAAGCTCTACCCGGATATTACGGTCAAGCAGTACGGGAGAAGCTGTTTCATATACCGTGAGCCTTCGGAGGAGGACATACAGGCTGCAAGGAAAGGATTCAACGAGATTGAGAAGATTGTTATGTCGGGGGAATACGAGTTGGTGGTGCTGGATGAAGCCAATATAGCAATGCATTTTAACCTGGTGCCTGTGGAAGACTTTATCCGGCTTATTGAAAACAGGCCGCAGCACGTTGAGCTTGTTTTTACGGGCAGAAGGGCGCCCCGGGAGATAATCGACAGGGCGGACCTTGTAACGGTCATGCAGGAGGTCAAGCATTATTACTCCAAGGGAGTGGAGGCCAGGGAAGGCATTGAGAAATAAGAGGAAAGGGACAATATGAAAAATCAAGGGAGGAGAGAGTGGAGCAATGGATGTATTGGAAGCTATTTTTACCCGTAGGAGCATTCGCAGGTTTACCGGGCAGCCGGTTGCGGAAGAGGATTTGAAGACCATATTGAGGGCTGGGTTTCAGGCGCCGTCGGCGCACAACTACCAGCCATGGGGCTTTGTAATAGTAAGGGACAAAAATACAATTGAGAGTATTGCTCAGTTCCACCCGTATGCGAAAATGCTGCCCCAGGCGGGATGCGGGATTGTTGTGTGCGGAGACAAGGAGAAGCAGGAGATGACCGGTTTCCTTGTGGCAGACTGCTCGGCGGCAATACAAAACATGCTGCTGGCTGCCCACGGCCTAGGTTTGGGTGCGGTCTGGTGCGGCTTATATCCTGTATCAGAACTAACAAAAGCAACCGCAAAAATCCTGAGCCTGCCGTCTTCGATTGTGCCTGTGGGCATGGTGGTTGTCGGGCATAAAAACGAGCAAAAAAAGCCGGTTGACCGGTATGACGAATCCAAAGTACATTTTGAACAGTGGTGAATGTCTGATAACGGGAAAGGGACTTTGCCAGAATAATATCTGGATGGGTCCCTTTTAGCATGAAAAGACTTCATAACAATGGCTGTTTGGATGGAAAAGTAATCTAATAAACTAATCTTATTCTGCAAATAATACGGATAATATAGTTTCAGGAGGAAGAGCATGAGAATACCAAACCATATTGGAATCATTCCCGATGGGAACAGGAGATGGGCGGAGCAGAAGGGGCTGCCCAAGGAAAGGGGTTACGGTCACGGGTTAGACCCGGGGCTTCAGCTGTTTAAGCTCTGTAGAGACCTTGGCGTAAGAGAAATTACATACTATGGTTTTACCATGGATAATACAAAGAGGCCTTCGGTGCAGACAAAGGCTTTCACTGAAGCCTGCATCCAGGCAGTTAAAATGCTGTCTTTGGAAGATGCCAGCTTGCTTGTAATCGGCAATACCGAATCGTCTAAATTTCCAAAAGAATTGCTGCCTTACACGGTTCGAAGAACCTTTGGCAGAGGGGGCACAAAGGTTAATTTTCTGGTTAACTACGGATGGGAATGGGATATTAGCAGCCTGCTCAGTGCTAACGATAAGACGAGCTTGGTGACGTGTTTGAAGTCTAACGACATTTCCAGGGTTGACCTGATAATCCGTTGGGGAGGAAGAAGGAGATTGAGCGGATTCCTCCCGATACAGTCGGTTTACTCGGATTTCTTCGTTATCGATGAGTATTGGCCGGATTTTAAACCGGAGCATTTATATGTTGCCCTTGATTGGTACGACAAGCAGGATGTTACCCTGGGGGGTTAATATCCTATTTTTTTTCTACTGAAAAATTTGGTGATAAAGCTTTTTTCCCTTTTGCAATAGGGCAGATTGCCCTTTTCCGCATGGTATGCTTCGCATTTTTCACAGTCATTATGCCTTTCACAATTTGTTTTCGGGCAATTGCATTCGTTATCCATTGTAAGACCCCTTTCATATTCTCAATATGCCTCTATTATATTATGCTGGAATATTCGGCTATTGTAAATGTCTTTTCAAAGGACGGTCCAATGTTGTTATTAAGTATAAGTTATGTTAATATTTTGTTTAAGACAGGCCGGGAAAGGTACGCCGATTTAAGGAGGTGTTTATGTGGGAGGAAATTTCAGGGTAAAAGTAGGACATGCAAAATTCGAGCAGGAAGAAAAAACGGTAGCCAGCGTTGTAGAGCAGATAAAACAGGAAGATACCAGCTTAGTCCTATTTTTCTGCTCCAGTCATTTTAACCAGGAGAAAATAGCAAAGGCGTTTCAAGAGGAGGCCCGGGATCCCTGTTTTGCCTCGGCTACATTTGTTGGCTGCACCACCGATGTGGTTATTACCTCCCAGGGATTTCAAAGCAATAGTCTTGCAGCTATGAGTTTTAACTCTGACAGCATGAAGGTCGGTATCGGATTAGGAAAAAATATTGAGAAAGACCCTATCAGCGCTGCCAAGGCTGCAGTTGCCGAAGCCGCCCGGCAGTTAAATACGACACCCGACCAACTGGATGACAAATATGTGGGCATTGTACTGATCGATGGCACCTCTGAAGTTGAAGAATTTGTAATCATGGGGATTGCAAAAACCGCCCGCCGGTTAAGAACAGTAGGTGGTTCCGCAGGAGATGACTATAGTTTTAATAAAGTATTTTTGCATCTTAATTTTGAAACCTTTAACAATGCATTAATCTTTATCCTGATAAAAACCGATACACCCTTTGCAACCATTTCCACCAACAATTATTTGCCTACTCAAAAAAAATTAAGGGTTACCAAAGCTGACCCTGAAAAAAGAGTGGTGTATGAGTTTAATGGCAGACCTGCCGTCAGTGAGTACTGTAGAGCCATTGGCTCTAAAACAAAAGATATAAATCCGCAGATGTTTGTCACACACCCTCTGGGAATCAACATTGGAGAGAACTATTATTTGAGAAGCCCGTTGCGGGCGGAAAATGACGGGGGCTTGAAGTTTTTCAGCAGGATAACGGAAAACAGCAGGCTGACCGTTATGGGTCCAGGAAACTTAATCGCTGAAACCAGGAAGGCGATTGATACTGTCCAAAAGAAATTAGGGGAAATAAGTGCAATGATTGTTTTTAACTGCCTTTTACGGTATATAGAATCAGAGGTTCAAAGAAGCACCTCAGAGGTATCAAAAGTTTTAAGCGTGGCTCCTGTTTGTGGCTTCAACACATACGGAGAACAATATGACGGACTGCATATTAATCAAACTTTAACTATGCTTGTATTTGGAGAAGAGTGAAACCATGAAAAAAGAAGCTAGAATTATATCATCGGCCCAAAAATGCCTGCAGATTCTAAAATATATGGCTAATGTGAATGAAGAGCTCAGTCTCAATGAACTGGCTGAAGCTATGGATGTTAACAAAAGCACCATGCATCATTATCTCTCGACACTATTACTGGAGGAGTTCATAACTCAAAACCCAAAGACCAAGGATTACCGGATCGGGCCGGAAGCTTTTAAGGTAGGGGAATGCTATCTGAGAAGGGATTTTCCCTATGATGAGATGGGTAAAATCCTTCGGGAGCTCCATGAAAAGGTAGATCAGAGCGTCTATTATTTCCTGCGCACGGATACAAAGGTCAGCTGTATTTTGGCTAAAGAAAGCCCTTCAAGGGACAGCATTCATTTAGACTTGGGGACCGCTTTTCCTCTGCATGCCAGCGCTTCCGGCAAGGTTTTTCTGGCCTACATTGCCAAGGCTGAGCGGGATCACATATTTAAGCAGACCGGACTTCCGGCTTATACTGAAAAAACCATTACCGACCGTAATTTGCTGGAAAAAGAAATAATACAGGTTCGCCTTCAGGGCTATATTTTAAGTGACGGAGAATACGGGGATTTTCGTGAAATTGCGGTGCCCGTCGTGGGATTTGGAGATAAAATAGTGGGAGCCCTATCGGTTATAGGGTTTATTGAAAAGCTATCCGACCGGGAGATTAAGGAAGTCGTCAAGCACCTAACCCATTATGGACATATTATGTCGGATACGGTTCACAATGTGGTGCTGTAACAAAGGGAAAGCATATTTACGGCAAAGGTAGAAGAAGGGTCTAATA